>SWCD01011514.1_pt1 | contig 24881 bp, 21 predicted proteins | sample 4693011 | NCBI WGS metagenome assembly SWCD01 (sample SAMN10267278, study PRJNA491770) | bioreactor metagenome | isolation source: DHS bioreactor inoculated with marine | place: Japan: Omine Ridge, Nankai Trough | reverse complement strand
CCCCCCGAGGCTACCGCTCCGGGCAATCCGAAAGCCGACGAAGCGCCAGTTTGTCGAGTGTTTCCACGGGTCCTCCGAAAGAAGGACCGCTCGGAGATGCCAAGCGTTCCGCGAATTCTCTACAATCGCCTCCGTAATCACCATCTGTGATGTGACGACCAGGGAGAACGCGATGCGCGCCAGGATCGGATGGCTCCTGCTGGCCCTCTTTCTGCTGACCGGGACCGCCGCGGCCCAGGGACTCACGGCGGATCTCGACTGGGTCGAGGTCGAGGTCGCGCTGTCCCCGGACGGCAAGGCGATGGTTCGCTACCACGTCCACTGGGACGTCCGGCGCGGCACCATGGGCGGTTTCTACTTTCAGGGGGAGCGGGCGCCGTTTCGCTGGGTCGATCAGGGCTGCGCGGCCTTCACCGAGGATGGCCGGAAGTTCGACATCACAATCCGTCGCGCGGGGGACAAGTGGGACGCGCTGCTCGCGAACCGACAGCGGTTCGGCCCCGGGGGCATCACGTACGTCCTGACCTACACCACGGACTACGCCGCGGCGGGCCACCTGGCGCAGACGACCTCCCCGGAGCACGGCGAGCTCGTGGTCTTCAACTGGGCCCCGGTCGAGTGGGACGAGCCGATCACCCACGAAACGGTCAGCGTCAAGTTCCCGGTTCCGGCATCGAAGGAGGAGTACACCTTCGAGGAAGCGCTCTCCTTCGGCCTCATGACCGAGCCCTATGTCAACGAGCGCTACCTGCTGTCGTGGCTCGGCCGGCCCGGGCGAGGCCTGACGAAGGACGGCGACGACAGCGCGGAGCGCTACCTCACCGTGCGCGCCCACCGCGAGAACCTGAAGACGGAGGAGAAGTTCCGCGTCACCTACTACCTGCCGGCCGAGGTTTTCGCCCTCGCCGCGACGAAGATGCCCGTGAGCGACCGGCAACCGGGAGAGGATCACGGTCCGAGCCTGGTCCCGCTCCTCGCCCTGCTCGGCCTCCTGGTGGGCGGGGTGGTCATCGTCGCCATGGTGAAGCACCGTTCGCTCATCGGGGCGGCGGACGGCATCGAGGGGCTCAACTGGGAGCGCGACGACTGGGCCGTGCCGGTGATCGAGCTGAAGGGCTTCGCCAAGAACGGCAAGGTCGCCCAGTTGAACGAGATCGAGGCGGGCTTTCTGGCGGAGATCCCGATGAGGCCCCTGGCGGGGATGATGCTCCTCGAGATGGAGCACCTCGGCGTGGTGAAGGTGCTCTCGCGGGAGCCGCTCCGGCTCGAGAAGCTGAAGACGCCCGGGGAGGGCTTCACGCCCTACCACGAGGTGCTCTACAACGCGATCGGCGACGACGGAGCGCTCTCACCGCACGCCCCCGCGGACCTGCTCCGCGCGGTCACCGCGGGCATTCAGGAGAAGGCCTGGGACTGCGATCTCGAGGCCACCAAGGAGCACTACGAGAAAGAGTTCGCCCGCCGCTTTACGCGCGACAAGGCCGCGGCGGAGGAGTTCTGGGAAGGGCGAAAGAAGCCCGAGACCCGCCCCGACACCGGATACCACCGCAGCCACTGGTACTACCCCTACTACTACCACTACCACCATCGCACCGCGGGCACCTTCCGGGAGCGGGAGCGCATGGAACAGATGGCGGCCGCGGTGCCGGACCCGGAGGGACTCGGGAGCGAGAGCTACACCTATTTCCTGTCCGGCGGCGTGGACGTCGCCAGCCAGTACGCGGCCACGGCCTGCCACTCGGCCTGCCACTCCGCGTGCCATTCGGCCTGTCATTCCGCCTGTCACTCGGCGTGCCACTCGGCCTGCCACTCCGCCTGTGTGAGCGGCGGAGCGCATTAGGGAGCTTCGACCATGACCACCTCGACCGATAGCGGACTGCCCGACTTCCGGCCGCTCTGGGACTTCGGCAATCCGGCGGAGTCGGAGACGAAGTTCCGCGCACTCCTGGTGGAGGTCGGCGACGGCGCGGATCTCGGCTACCGGCTCGAGGTCGAAACCCAGATCGCGCGGACCATGGGGCTTCGGAAGATGTTCGAGGAGGCCCACGAAGTTCTCGACGCAGTGGAGGCTGCCCTGACGCCGGAGACGAAACTGGCCAGAGTCCGCTACGGTCTGGAGCGCGGCCGGGCCTTCAACTCCTCCGGCCACCCGGACCGGGCCGTCCCGCTCTTTGCGGCCGCCTTCGACGACGCCGTCGGGATCGGGGCGGACGGCCTGGCCATCGACGCGGCCCACATGATGGGCTTCGTGTCCTCCCCCGAAGAGCAGCACCGGTGGAACCTGAAGGCCCTCGAAGTGGCGGAGGGTGCGACGGACCAGAACGTCCGCGGCTGGCTCGGCACGCTCTATCACAACATCGCCATGACCTACCTCGAGCAGGGCGACTTCGATCGGGCGCTCAGCTACAACATGAAGGACTACGAGTTCCGCTTGGCCCACGCGGACCAGACCACCACGCGCATCGCCAAGTGGTGCGTGGCGAACGTGCTCCGCAAGATGGACCGGCTCGATCCCGCGCTTCGAATGCAAGTCGAGATGGAGAAGGAGTGTGCCGAGAGCGGGGAACCGGACGGCTTCGTGTGCGAGGAGATCGCCGAGATCCTGCTGACGAGGGGCAAGGAGGATGAGGCCCGGCCGTACTTCCGGCGCGCTCACGCCGTGCTGAAGGACGTGGACTGGGTGAAGGAAAGCGATCCGGACCGGATCGATCGGCTGAAGATGCTCGGGGGAGAGGAATAGGAACGCCCGTGGAACGGAAGTTCGGCAGAAACCTCGAGGACCTGGCCTGGATCGACGAATTCGCCGACCGGATCCGCGACTACGTGCGGGTGCGGCCGGAGGACGGAGTGCTGATCAAGGTCCCGCTCGAGGTGACGAAGCTGAACGAGCGGGGCGTCGTGCTGCTCGGTCGCGCGCTCGCGGGGGATCCCATCGCGAAAATCGCCCGCGAAACGGGAGCGTCGGGGCATCCGCATCGCCTCGAGTCCATCCACGCCTTCTTCTGCGACATCCGGGATCTGCTCGCCGGCAGGATGGGCCGCGGCATCGGCCGCCAGGCCACGCGCATGACCCCCTTCACCGGCAGCGAGACGACGTATCCGGTGCTCTCCGAACTCGCCCTCACCTACCGCTGCAATCTCTCCTGCTCCTTCTGCTACGCGGACTGCGGAGCGCCGCGGGCGGCCGGGGGAGAGGGTGCCGAGCTGAGCACCGAGGAGGCGATGCGGGTCCTCGCCATCCTCGCCGCGGACGCCAAGGTCCCCTCCATCAGCTTCACCGGCGGGGAGGCCACCCTGCGCCCCGACCTGCCCCGCCTGATCGCCCGGGCGAAGGAGCTTTCGCTTAGGGTGAACCTCATCACCAACGGCGTGCGCGCCGCCTCGAGGCGGTATGTCGACGAGTTGAAGGCCGCCGGCCTCGACTCCGCGCAGGTCAGCATCGAGGGGCCCCGAGCCGAGGTGCACGACGCCCTGACGGGGCATCCCGGGTCGTTCGAACGAACGCTTCACGGCCTTTCGAATTTCCGCGACGCCGGCGTCACGGTCCACACGCACTCCACGATCTGCCGGGTGAACGCCGGGCATCTCGAGGAGATCGTGGACCTGGTGGCGGATCGCGGCATGCCGCGGCTCTCCATGAACCTGATCATCCCCACCGGCACTCCGAACCGGCCGGAGCACCGCGAGTTGCTCGTCTCCTACGGGGAGGTGGGTCCGCTGGTGCTGGCCGTGCGCGAGCGCGCCCGGGAGCGCGGCATCGACTTCCACTGGTACTCCCCCACACCTTTCTGCGTCTTCAACCCGGTGGCGAGGGGGCTCGGCAACAAGGGCTGCGCCGCCTGCGACGGATTGATCCACGTCTCCCCCACCGGCGATGTGCTGCCGTGTTCCAGCTATGACCGCTCCGTCGGCAATCTGCTCACCGACGGATTTGAGAAGGTCTGGTCGTCGCACGCCGCCCGGTTCCACCGGGAGAAGCGCCACGCCCCGGCCGCCTGCCGCACCTGTGAGGATTTCGCGCTGTGCCAGGGCGCCTGCCCCCTCTACTTCGACGCCGTGGGCACCGCCGAGATAAAGCCCCCAGAACCCACCGAGGAGATCCGAACATGATCCCGCTCGCCCCGGACCGGGAACGCCGACACCTGCTCCAGTTCCACGTCGCCCCCGCTCTCACCTACAGGATGCGGTTCGTGCTCGCGTTCCTCCTGATCGCGGCCGGCGTGGCGGTCGAGTTGATCCTGCTCGAAACCTCGCTGATCCTGGCGCTGTTCGTCGGCGGCCTCCTGATCTTCGGCGGAAATCTCCTGCTTCTCAGCCGCGGCTACGACCTGAAGCCCCGCGCGGCGAGCGCCTTCAGCGGGGACTGGGACCGGACGACCCTCGACCGCTTTACGGAGGCCGCCGCGCTGGAGCGGAAGATCCGGAACTGGGACGAGGCGATCGTGGACCTGACGTGCGTAAGCGGCGCGGCGACGCTGCTCTTCCTGGTGATTCTCCCGGTGGCGCTCGGGTTCTTCGTGCTCGCGAGTCTCGACGAGGGCCAGAACATGGCGATCCTCTTCGCGGTGGATGCGGCGCTGCTCTTCCTCCCGCACTGGATCACCGGCCTTCGCCTGAAGTGGCGGCCGATCTCGCTGAAGCAGCGGATCGACGCCCTCCAGACCGCCCTCGGCGTGATCGAGGAATTTGGCAGCCCGACGGTCCAGATCCAGCCCCGGTTCCTCATGGTCGGGAAGGCCGGGGAGAAGATCCCGACCGATGCGCGGATCTTCCTCCGCTTTCCGGACGGCCCCGAGGAGTTCCTCGGCCTGCAGTTCCAGGTGGCCATCAACAACGTCCAGGGTACGCGGTATCCCTATCTCTACGCGGTGCTGGTGGCCAGGACGGAGTTCGACCTCATCCACAAGCATCGCGCCGGGATCTCGGCCCGCCTGGACGACCTGACGGTTTCCTCGGACAGTGAGGACGACGTCGATGTGATCGTCATCCGTCAGACCACCACCAAGAACTCCGGCTATCACACCAACGCGGCGGCGGTTCGGAGGATCGCTCGTGCCGCTTTCACCAACGCGGCCGAGGTGATCAAGACCCCTGCGGTCCACACCCGGGGCTGAGCCGTCGAAAACGGTGCCGCCGCCGGACGGCGCTGGTACAAACGGGGCGCACCTTCCTTGAGGAGTCTGCCGATGAACGAGCCGTTTCTCGCCTACGTCGAAGAGCACATCGATCCCGCCAGCGTGCTGATCGCGTGCGGCCTGCCCGCCTCCTACAAGACGGAGAGCACCGAGGTCGTGGCCGCCCTGAAGGGGCACAAGATCCTCCGGACGGACCTGATCCGGAAGGAGGTCCTGAAAAACGAGGACATCTTCGACGAGAAGGTCGCCTCGAACATGGACAAGCGCAAGCTGGTCTACGACGAGATGTTCAGGCAGGCCGACCTGCGGGCCGCCGCCGGCGGAGGAGTCATCCTCGACGCCACCTTCGTCCTGCAGTCGCTGCGCCGCCGCGCCGCGAAGGTCGCCGCGGACCACGGCCGGACGCTCATCATCCAGCAGACGAGTTGCCCCCGGGAGACCTCCATCACGCGGATCCTCGCCCGCACGAAGGAGAACTACGAGTCGAACGCGCTGACGGCGCAGGCCTACGACAACAACGTGGCCAGGTTCGAGCCGGTGGATCTCAGGGATCTCAAGACGCTGCACCCGGACCTGAAGATCATCCACCTGGTGATCGACACCACGAGCGGCGACAAGTCGGGGGCCGACTGGAGGGTGATCGACCGCCGGGAGGTGTAGGGGCGGCGAGATTCCGGTCGGCAAGATGACAGTCATGTGAGTCTGCCGTCTCATCGGAATCCAGAATCTTCACAAGTTTCGCCGCGCTACCGAAATATGAAGAGGGGCCCGACCGAGACCACTCGTCGACCTCATGGGAGAATCGCATGCGGCACCGATCGACTGCGCACTCGCGGATCCGGCTATACGCAGGGCCCGACGCTGCTGAGAGGCGCTGCTCGCACAACCCGAGGCTGGCACTTGCATCAGTCGTTCAATCTGGCATACTCGGCGGCTTGAGGGCGCCGGGTTGGGCTGCCCGGGTCGGAGAGGGTGAGGGAGGTTCTCCGCATGTCTGATCTTCGCGAGTCCGCTGAGGCCGACATCAATGGGCGGCCAAGGCTGCGGGTGGCCATCGAGTTCGATCTATCGAGAGAACTGAAGGTTCCCACGCTTTCGCTGAGAAGCCTTGTCGAAGGACATGCGGCACGATTTGCCGCGGGAGAATCGCCCGAGGCTTGGACTCCTCCAGCAATCAGCACCGAGAAAGTCCTCGATGTTGACGAGGAGCTCTTCGAGCGGTTCGGAGGAGCCGGCGACTGACCTCAGCTCTCCACTGATCTCACTACCAGTGTCGGGCACCACCCGTAGGCTTCTGCACACTCGATCCGGGAGGAAGGGATGGCTCCGGGCTTGGACCAGGGCGAAGGAATGGAAGATGCGCTCCGCAGGTGGAGCGCCGATCACTTGGGGGCCAGCTCAGCCGACTTCTACCCGGAGTACCTGGATTTCGATTCTCTCCCGCTTGCGGTCGCACAGGCCCAGGTCCTCTCCGAGCAGGAGTCCCGAGCCGCATACTCTCATGAACTCGAGAGAATCGCCGCTCAGGTCTCTCAACGCTACCACCCAAACCAGTCAGGAAGTCTGGCCTTCTCCGCACTGGAACGTCTGGGCAAGGACCTGAACGCCAAGGCTCGATTCGTCACACTTGACGGTGCACTGAATTTCTTCCGAGGCGCTCGCTTCTGGTTCAAGAACGGCAAGACCGAAATCGATATCAGCGACGGTCTGACGGCGCCCCAAGCCCGTTTTACGCTGGCGCACGAGTTGTCTCACCTGCTCCTCGGGCACGGCGATGTCCTCCTCGAACCTCTCCTCGTCGAGCGTCGAGACATGGATGCCGCAAGACGATACATCCGGGCTCAGATGGATGCGTCGTACCTCGCGAGCGCAATCCTCATGCCTGCTCGTCTCGCCAGGCACACGCTGAGCGAGGGGTGGTTCGATCCGTGGAGCCTCAGCCGCAGGTTCGGCGTCACCTATCACACGGCAGCTCACCGTGAGGTGATTCTCAGCCCATTCGACATGCACTTCACCCTCTTGGATCTCAGCGGGAAGGTCCTGAAGTCGTATTCGCAGTCATCCGTCGAGGCACCGTTCCCAGGGGCTGTTCTCTGTGGCTATGCTGCAAGCATGAAGAGTGCGAGGAAGGCAATCGAAGCTCAGACCCGAACAAAGGTCGTGCAGTTCTCTTCGTTCGGTAGCGGGCCCAACTACCGCAGAGTATTCTGCCTTGCGCGGACGGTCAACACTGTCAGATCCGACGGGTCGTCGGTTCAGAGAGTCATCACCATCGGATGCGATGCATCCAACGCACACTATTTCGCAAGGGAAGACCCGAGAATCCGGAAACCCGGGAGAAACCGCTCCGAGAGAATCAGGCTGCTGTGCAGCTCGCGCTGCCCGAGCTGGGGTGATTGCAGCGCCAGACCGGCAGCCGCCGCGACAGGACCAGCCTGACTTGCGAGCCATTCCTTCGACTCACTGGCGTAGATGCCGGACTGGCGGGCGTGTCACCGGGCTCAACGCAGGCTCTTCCGCCGAACCTCGAGCTTGTGAGCCCCGGATGTGAAGGCTTCGCTCAGGCGCGCTTGTTCCGCTTGCGCCGGACGGTCGCCAGGCCCACACCCACCAAGCCGATCCCGAAGAGCGCCACGGTGCCCGGCTCGGGGACGGCGCTGGGGTCGGCGTTGAAAGCGACGTTGCGGAGGGCATCCCGGTAGACGGTGTCGTCGGTCTGGAAGTTGAAGTCGTAGGGGGTGCTCATGAAGATCGCCTCCCCCAGGCCCAGGGAGTGCAGCGTCCAGTGGTTTCCGTAGGTGCTGGTGACCACGGCTGCGGTGTTCCCGTTCAGGTTGTTGTTGCTGTCGAGGTCAGGGTTGCCAGAGGCAGCCACACCGGAGGGGGTCAGGCCCCGGATGTCGACGAGTCCAGTCGTCAGGCTGTTCGACACGTTGGCCACGGCGTTCAACTCATCGCCTGCAGAGGTGGTGTCGCTGGGGCTCGATCCGCCGAGGAGCGCAGCCTGCCCGGGGCCGAAGATGGAGTCGTAACCGATGTACAGGAGTGTGCCGCCGGCGTTCACGTAGCTGGTCACGTTCACGACTTCCGCCCCGCTGCTGTTGGACCAGTTGTCCCAGATCACGAGGTCGTACACGCCGGTCAACGTCCCCTGCAGGGCGGAGAACGCGGCAGCCTGGGCCGTGATGGAGGTCACCGTGTGCCCGTCACCGGAGAGGACCGTCGGGATGCCCTTGGCCTGGTGGTTCACGTCGTTGCCCGTATCCACATGGAGCACCGCTCCGGCGTGAACGAGGTTTCCGGAGCAGGCGAAGAGTGCCAGAACAACCAGAATCGGGGTGGAGGCGCGGCGAATAAGTGACGTCACGGATGAAACCTCCCTGAGAGACGGGTGAACGGACCCCCTGACTGTATCGCCCAATTCCGCGAGAGGCAACCCGTTCCGATGAATTCTGTAAGAACTCACAAAAATAAGGAGTTAGGATGGTCCCGCGAGTCTCCTCTGGCCCGAAAGCACGGGGGTGAGGCGGGTCAGGATGGACGGGGCCACGACGCACGTCGGCACACTTTTTGCGTCCTCTGACTCGTCCAGGCGTACTCCCCGATTGGGGCTGGGAATCGCTTCATTTCGAAGACAAGGGCAAACATGATGAGCATCAGATGTTCAGTTATCAGGACGTTCGGGCTCGTGTTCGCGTCTCTTCTTCTGCTGGCTGCGGGAACAGCATCCGCCGACACGTACTACATCTGGGACGACTGGGGTGGAACCTGGACGGATGCCGAGAAAGCCTCCGACAACAGCGAGGACGACCTCCTGTGCTGGGCCGCCGCGGCGTCCAACGTCCTGGAGTGGACCGGTTGGGGCCAGGTCGGCGGGATGACGACCTCTGATCAGATGTTTGAGTACTTCCAGGACCATTGGACCGATACCGGTGGGAATCCGTACTACGGCTGGGACTGGTGGTTCGACGGGACCAACGACGTGCAGGGGGTGTCGGGTTGGGCACAGGTCGACGTCGCGGGCGGAGGCTTCTGGACCGGCGAGAACTACTTCGACTACCTCCACTACGACCTCGATGAAGCGGACGCCTTGCCCGCCATCGACGCGTACCTCCATGACGGCTACGGCACTTCCCTGTCTGTGGGCGGCACAGGCGCGCACTCGATCACCGTCTGGGGCCTTGAGACGAACGCTGATGGGACTTACGCAGGGATCTACGTCACGGACTCGGACGACGACAAGGGCGGCGCAGCGCCGCGGCCGGACGTCCTCGCCTACTACGACGTGGTCCTGAACTCCGGTCGTTGGTATCTGGACGATTACTACGGCAACGACGGCTGGTACATCACCGAGGTCATCGCCCTCGACCAAAACCCCAATGTGGTCCCGCTGCCGGCGGCGGCGATGACGGGCATTCCGGTCCTCCTCATCCTCGCGCTTCTTCGACGGGGTCGCCGGAAGCGCGACTGACCGGCACAGCCTTGGCTCCGATACGTCAGTCGGAGTGGTTCCACGCCGTGCCCGTCCTCAGCATCTCGGCGATCATCACCGTGAGGGCAGTGGAGTAGACGCGGCCACCGTCGGGGCCCCAGGGGCCCGAGGGAGCGAAGGAGCCGCGGATGCGGGGGCCATCCAGGCTGCTCGCGAGGACAATCTCCTGCATGGGCTCCCGCCAGAGCTTCATCGTGTCGCCGCCGAGCGTGCAGGCGACCTGCGTGCCCCAGAACCAGTAGTAGAGGTCGATGGCGTTGTCGGCCTTCGAAGGGCGTAGCGCCATCATGTGCTTCAGGCCCTTCTTGAGCAGGGCGCTTTGAGATGGGTCGACGCCGCAGGCCAGGCGGATGGCGATGCCCTCGGCGGTGGTGGCGGCGGAGAGCCTGGCGGGGAAGCGGCCGAGCATTTCGCCGGACCGGGCCGGGCCGCTGTCTCGCTTCTCGTAGCCGACGTGGCCGGTCTCGGGGTTCGTGACCTTGTCGATCCACTCCCGGGGCTCCGTGAAGGCGAGCGGATCGACGTCGATCCGGGCATCTTTCGCGGCGGCGAGGGCGGCGATGGTCCAGCCGGTGACGGAGGTGTCGTTGTCCTTGGGGCGGACGCCGTAGCGCCAAGCGGAGCCGGGATTGCGGCAGGCGAGGAGGAACTCGATGCCGTTCTGGGCGGATCGCTTGTAGGCCACGACCTTCGTGGCGCCGTAGTGGCGCACCATGGCCAGGGTGGCGATGGCGTGGTTGTAGATGAAGTGCCGCGAGTCGCGCGATCCGAAACACCCCTCCTCGTCCTGCACGCTCTTCAGGTAGGCGAAGCCGTCCTTCAGGGTCTTTCTGTACTCCCCCTTCCGGTAGGTGTGGCCCGCGTCGAGGAAGGCGAGGAGCGCGAGCGAGGTGACACCGATGGTGTATTCGCCCCGGCCGAGGCCGTCAATCGTCTCGAACCCCGACTCCTCCCAGTAGCGCTCTGCGTGCCAGAAGCCCTGCGAACTCTGGTGGGAAGCCAGCCAGGCCAACCCACCGTTCACGACTGCCTGGAGCCCCTGGGAGGTCTCGGGCGGCGCCGGCTTCGCCGGGGCCGTCGCCTCGCCGCGCATGATCCTCTCCAGGCTGTCGAGGAGAGTACGCTCCTTCGCCACGAGGTCGAGGATCGTCTGCCGGGTGGCCACCACCTGCTCCGCCAGCCCCTGCTCCTCCTGCTGCGCCAGGATGTCGAGCTGCCGGGCGAGCTCGGTGGAAACCTCGGCCAGGAGATCCTGCAACTCCTGCACGCGGGAGTCGGCGAGGGTCGGCCCAAAGATGGTCAAGAGCAAGAGACACGCGATGAGTCCAACCTTGGTTCCCATGCCCCCGATTGTACGTGCTCCGGAAAACAACACCGGGAGTCCTTTTCTCCCGATCTCAGACAACGCCTGGACCGAAGAGGGGGCTCCTCTTCAAGCCGCGCCTGACCCGGAGGTGGGAAAAGGACTCCCGGTGTTGTTTTTCTGCGCGACCAAGAGACGACTCGCGCGACTTCCTTCCTGGCAATCCAACCAGGGGAGGTATCGATGGGAAGACGACACGCACCCGGCGGCTACGTGTATCACGTGCTGAACCGCATCAATGAGAAGACGGCAATCTTCGGGGAGACCGCTGACTACGCGGCGCTCATGACCGTTCTTGAGGAGGCGCTCGAGAAGTTCCCCATGCGCCTCATCTCCTACTGCTTCATGCCCAACCATTGGCACTTCGTGCTCTGGCCTCGCGCGGATGGAGACCTCGGACAGTTCATGCACTGGTTGACCATGACGCATTCGAAGAGGTGGAGGCGGCACAGTGAATCGGAGGGTGCCGGGCATCTGTATCGCGGCCGCTACAAGTCGATCGTCGTGGAGGCGGATGACCACTACTACACGCTCTGCCGTTACGTGGAGCGCAACGCCCTGCGGGCAGGTCTGGTGGACCTGGCGGAGTCCTGGCCCTGGTCGAGCCTTGGAGTACGGCAGACGGGCTGCCGCAAGGAACGGCTTCTGCTGACGGAAGGCCCCCTCCCTTTCCCCGACGAGTGGGCTTCGGAGGTCAACCGTCCAGAGACTCAGGGGGAGTTCGATGACCTGAGGGTGGCCATTCGGCGAGGACGACCATTCGGCTCGACCGAGTGGACGCTTCGTGTGGCGAAGGAACTCGGCATCGAATCGACCCTCCGCCCGCGCGGTCGGCCGCGCAAGAAGCAGACGGTCTGAAAAGACACCGGGAGTCCTTTCTTGCCGCAGGCAAAAAGGACTCCCGGTGTTGTTTTTACTCTCCGAAGTAGGAGAGTTCGGGGATTCGGTAGCGCTCCAGGATTCTGGCGTTGATTTCGTCCAGCTTCGCGGCCTCGATCACGAACGGGGTTTCGTCTTCCTCGAAGGTGATCACGTGGAAGCCGCCCATGGGACTCTTCAGCGCCTCCGGGACATCGGTGATCAGGCTGATCGGCTTGCCGTTGATGGTCTTGATGGCCACGTTCCGGATGTCGTCGATCCCCTTGTTCGCGATATCGGCGAGGACCCGGCTGGCGTAGACGATGCGCTTGCGCTCACTCGGCGGGTCCCACCAGGCGCGAAGCTGGTACTGGCGAAGCTGCGACTCGCCGGTGGAGGACATCCGTGAGAGTTCGAGCACGACCAGACCGCCCACGATGATGTAGGGAGGCCGGCGGTCGTAGTAGTTGTAGGGCACCCGCTGCTTGGCGAGGGTCCACTTCCGCAGAGGGATCTCAACATCCATCGCCTTGCCGTCCCGCAGGATGGTGGCCGGCACATTGTCCCCCGCGGCGGGTTTGCAGTAGAGCAGGTAGTTCATGTTCAGGCGGCCGTGGACCGGATCCACGTACATGCCTTCGTCGTCGAGGTCGTACCCGGAAATCCGGGTGATGACGTCGCCCACCTTGAGCACGCCGCCACCGCTCTGCCCATCGATCACACGGGAGACGGCCACGCCGTGGGTGTCGTCCGGCACCTTGAAGTAAGCCCGAAGGTCGTCCCGCAGAAGATCGTGCGTCCAGATTCCACCACTCGGGAAGCCGACGTACTCACCGCTGTCGTAGTCGTCGAGGAAGTGCTTGATGGTCTCTACCGAGAGCACCTGCCCCTCCTGCCGGCTGGACCGCGTGGACAGCACCAGGCCGGCCAGCTTCCCGGCCTTCAGGGCCGCCTGGCCGTTCCCGCCGTCGGAGAGATTGGTCTTCACGTTGAGCATCAGGCGCGGAGTCGACTCGTACACCTGCTGTACGCGACCGGTGTAGCGCTCCAGGAGGTCGGAACCGCCCAGTTGCCAGATCTCGAACTCGTCGTCGATGGTGATCGGGTCGTGGAGATCGAGCGGCATGATCCTGAGCCGAAGACTCGGCTCCTCCACCTTCACCAGGGCCAGGTTGGCCCCGTAGTCCACGTGCACCAGCGAGGCCGGGTAGCGCCGGGCGCTGTTGGCCTCCGAAACTTCGATCATGATGTGGTCCGCCACACCCGCGGGCACGAGCACCAACCCCGGCCGGACGACCACGCCGCGCAGCATCGAACTGCGCGGACCGGCCTTCTGCCACGGTGTGCTGATCGGCCAACCCTGAGACTCGACGTACACCTTCACCAGAGCGGCCCGGAGCTTCGGGGCCAGGTCGTCCTCGGCCCGAGCGGGGCCGGCCACGACCAGAACCACCGCCATGAGAGCGGTCAGGATGATCAGGTTTCTCATCGTCATCACTTCCCCTCCCTTACGTGGCGGTCCTCGGTGACTCCGTAGGCCTTCAGGATCTCCTCCTGGATCTCTTCGACGTGGGAACTGTCGAGCACCAGCGGCTCGGCGTTGACCCCCTCGAACTCGATCACCGCGCGATCCGCGCCGGTGACCATCGAAACGAAGTCCGCGAAATCGCGCGGCGCCTTCCCGTTCACGGTGTTCACGATGACGTTCTGGTAGTTGCGGTAGCGCGTGCTGTCGTGGCGCAGGACCCGCGAGAGCACGACCAACTGCTCCACCCCCGGACGGGTGTCGCAGATCGTGTAGTAGAAGTTCCGGAGCCAGTAGCCGAGGTCGGATCGCCAGCCCGCGCGCGGCACGTAGTTGGCCGACAGCGGAACGAAGACGTAGCCGCCGAGCACCAGGTACTCGGGCCGCATCTCGTACTCGGTCCCGAGCGGCATGGCGACATCCCACTTCTTCAGTGTGACCGGCACGTCCATGGGCTTGCCGTCCCGCCGGATCTTCAGCGTCATGGTGTCGCCGACGTGCTTCTCCTGGACGATGAAGGCCAACTCGAGGAACTCCTCGCCGACCTTGACCGTCCCGTCGTTCTCCACCTTGTAGGCATCCACGGCGTGCAGCACGTCGTTCGGCTTGATCAGCCCTTCGGCGGAAGAATGCGGCAGCGTCTTCAGGATCATCACCCCGGTCTCGTCCTCGGGGACCTTGAGGTAGCTCCGGAGCGCGTCGTTCTCGAGGGTGGAAGTCACCACGCCGAGAGAGGCGTAGCCGTCGTACTTCCCGTCCTCGATGTCCTTCAGAAAGTGCCGGATCACCGGCGTCGGGATCATGTACCCGATGTTCTGGGCGAAGAACTGCGTCTGGAACGCCACGCCCACGACCAGGTTGTCCTGCACCACCGGTCCCCCACTGTTGCCGGGGTTGATGGCGGCGTCCACCTGGATGGCCAGATGCCGGTCGGCGTTGGTGTGGACGTAGCCGTGCAGCTCGATCCGGGAGACCACGCCCTCGGTGATCGAGAGCTTGCGGCCGCCCACCGGGTAACCCACCGCGGTGACCTTCGACCGGAGCGCCGGGATGTCCCCGAACTCCATCGGGACCATGCCGTCGAAGAAGTCGGGCTCGTCCACCGTGATCATGGCCAGATCGCAATCGTGGGCGAGGAAGAGGACGCGGGCGTCCACCTTCTCGGGGCGATCCGGCCGCTTGACGCGGATAATTTTCGTGTCGCTGACAACATGGGCATTCGTCATCAGCCGCCGTTCGCCGATAAAGAAACCGCTGCCCCCCGACCCCTGAGGGTTGGGCGATTTCCACGGCTCGTAGTAGTCCTGGGATTGGATGACGACCTCCACCTGGACCACCGAGGCCCTGAGCGAGTCGAGATCGACTTCGGCCAGAGCGGGGGTGGCAAAGGCGAGGAGGACGAGTCCCGTTAGCAGCAGTCTCATGCTTCCTCCCGTTGGGGTTCTCCATGCGGACGAAGGTTCGTCCGGGAGCGAAAGAGGCGTAGGTTCGGGAAAACTCAGCCTGAAATGTACTCCATGCGAGCGTGCCGTCAATTCCGGAGCCCTTCTTTCCGGAAGAACCGAATTGTCGTACGGGTCGTATACACTGGTTGGACACCGGACCGCCGGAGGGCAAACCCATGAGAAGACAGATCGTCAAAACAGGGCGAATCGTCCTGTTCCTGGCCCTGCTGACGACCCTGAACCGGGTCGTCGTGGCCGCCGGCGAGTATGAGGACAAGAAACACGGCTATCGGATCAAGATCCTGAAGGACTGGACGCAGACCCCCAGCCAACCCGGCGAGAAGATCGAGGTCGGCAAGTGGAAGGACGACCGGGACCGGGACTTCGCGGATATGAGCATCTACCGCTTCGTGGTCTCCGGGGCGGCGACCACGCCCGGAACGGAGGACGAGAGCGCGGAGGCGGACATCCCGCAGATACCGGCCGGCTGGGGCATGCCGGACAACGCGAAGGACTACCTCTCGGCCCTGGTCGGACGGCGGGCGAAGCAGATGACGGGGAAGGACTTCGTGCTTCCGGAGCCCAAGGAACTGAAGTTCGGCAAGATCCCTGGTCAGCTCTACGAGTTCGAGTTCGAGAACAAGCGCTGGCGGGCATCCTCCACCTTCCACCTGGCCGCCATCGTCAGCAACGCCTCCGAGGAGTACCTTCTCCTCTGCTCCGCTCCCCTCAACCGCGCCAAAAAACTGAAGCAGGGCCTCCTCTACATGATCCGGAGCTTCCGTTTCCCCGGCGACGACTTCGGGGATGACGACGACGAGGACGAGGACAACGCCCGCGGCATCGTCATGGGCGACCCGGACGATCTCCTCGACCTCGAGAAGCGCGAGCGCATCAAGAAGGACCTGATCGGCACCTGGCGCTACATCGACACGCCGCACTACATCGTGATCTTCAACTGCGACGTGGGCCTCGCAAAGTACATCGCCAAGCGCTGCGAGTACATGCGGGAGAACGCCTACGAGCAGGTCTTTCCCCCGGTCGAGCCCATCACCGAGTGCATGGTGGTCCGCGTCTGCAAGGAGATGGACGAGTACTACCACTACGGCGCGCCGCGTGGCTCCGCCGGCTACTGGGCGAGCTACAAGGACGAACTGGTCTTCCCCGATCTGGCCCAGAGCAACAAGCCCGACATCAACACGCTCGGCGTGATGCACCACGAGGGCTTCCACCAGTACATCTACTACGCGCTTCTGAAGCACAACCCCCCGGTGTGGTTCAACGAGGGCTACGCGGAGTACTTCTTCTGCGTCAACTTCAAGTCCTGGAACCGCAAGCTGAAGTTCGACAAGCGCCACCCGATGCGCCACAGCACGGTCAAGAACGCCCTCGGTCAGGGCAAGCTGATCCCCATCAAGGACTTCATCAAGCTGACGCAGCCCCAGTACTACGCAAACAGCCAACTCTGCTACTCGCAGGGCTGGGCGTTCGCCACGTGGCTGAAGAACATCACCCGGAACAAGCGCTACCAGGAGATCCCGAAGATCTACTTCCAGGAGATGCAGAAGGCCTACCTCGAGGCCGCGAAGAACGACGACGGCGGCGGGTTCGGCGGCCTGCCCCCGGGCTTCGGCGGGCGGCAGAATCAGGTCACGGAGGAGGCGCTGGAGAAGGCCTTTGAAGGAATCGATCTCGACGAGCTGAACGAGGACTTCCTGAAGGACATCAAGCGCGCCATGTAGCGCCTTCGCGGGCGGGAAGGCCACGATGGGAGAAGAAGAGGACCTCAGCCGCCGGGATCTGATGCGAAACCTGGGGTCGGTCTTTCGGCGGAGCGCGGCCAGATTCGCGGATTCCCTGCCGCAGATCCCGAAGCAGGGCAAGCGCAGGAAGAAGAAGGCCCCCATCCCCGGCGTCAAGCTGCCGCGCTTCGGGGAACTCGTGGACGGCCTCCCCGCGGTGCACCCCTGGATCGCCATCGCCCACGGCGCCGCGGCACACCTCGGCCGGCGGTATCCCTACGCCCTCCTGATGGGCGCCTCCGGCGAGGCCTTCAAGTTCGCGTGCGACCCGGAGAACCCCTCCGCGGCCGCCGCGCAGGCGTCGATGAACACGTTCCTCGCGGCGCTGGCGGTGACCGGCGTCGCCGCGCGCGCCACGCAGGGCGGCCCCTTCGAGCCGGCCATCGGCGGCATCGAGGTGGCGATGAGCAAGGGGCTGGTCGTGGTCGTCGCCACGTCGGACGGCCCGGGCACGATCGCGAAGGTCCATCGGCGGGCGCGGGCGGTTTCCTGGGACTCGGTGACCCATGGCCGCCGAAAGCACTCCTTTGAGGAATTCGACGGTCTGTGGGAGGCCGGCGCGTGGATGAACGGCCCCGCCCCGTGGCTCCGGGTGATGCTCGAGCCCGGCGGCGCCCCCCGCCCCCTCGACCAGGTGGCGAAGGTCGGCCTGGAGTCGATGCGCATGCTCCTCTCGGCCGCGCCGGAAACGGGGCCGAAGCAGGGCCTCGCCGCACTGCAGGCCCTGGCCGATTTCGTCGATGCCGGGCCGCCCGACCAGGAGGCGGTGGAGCAGCTTTTCGGTCCCACCCTCACCACCTTCGCCGTCGCCCGCATGGCCGCCGGGATGTTCCTCGACGCCATCAGCCGCGCGTTTTCCCCGGACGAGCGGGACGGCCTGACCGAGGCCGCCCGGGCCTACGGGGAGATCCACGCCGCTCCCCCGCTCGAGGGCATCTGGGGCACCGGCCTGCTCCCGGAACTCGCCGAGTGCGTCCTCACCGATGGCCGGCCGGACGCCGCGAAGCTCGAAGACGATGCCGTCCGCCACCGGGCGCGGGATCTGCTCCTTCAGATCAGGAGCCGAGAGGCCGCCGCCGTGCAGGCCGTGGCCCCCCTCCTCCCCTGAAAAAACAACACCGGGAGTCCTTTTCGCCCGCCATCTGACTACGCTCGGCGCACAAAGGAAGCTCCCCCTCAAGCCGCGCCTGGCTTAACAGCGGAAAAGGACTCCCGGTGTTGTTTTTCTAGCGCGGGGTAAGGGCCTTTAGCTGCGTCAGAAAATGCTCCCAGCCCTTCAGGTGGCCGACCTTCGCCTCCTGGTCCTTCGGCGTGTCGTCGTAGGTGGAGTGGGTGAGCTCCAGGTGCGTGCCGCCCTCGATCGGGGTGAAGAGGACCTCCACCGTGCGCGGCGGGACGCCCTCCTCGGCGGTCGACCCAAACCAGGTGAAGACGAAGCGCTTCCCCGGCTCGAAGGCCACGACCTTGCCGTCGAGCTTCCAGCCTCCTTCGGCCCAGTCGAGCTCGTAGGCGCCGCCCTCCTTCAACTCGATCTTCGCCTTCGGCGGCCACCACTTGACGAGGAGGTCCTCCTTCGTGAAGTGGTCGTAGAGCTCCTGGGGAGTGAAGCCCGGGAAGTCGCCGGCCACGACCAGCTGGTCCGGATCGGAGGGGACCTCGGAGACAGCGGGCGGGGTCGGCTGAAAGAGGTGCTCCGTGTTCTCCTTCGAGTAGATCATCAGGTTGCCGCCGCCCCAGTCGATCTGCTGGATCGTCCGGTCCTCGCGGATCCAGATCGGCATCTCGTTTCCACCGCGGACCATCGTCACGCGCCAGGTTTCGATGTCGCCGGGGAGGGTCTCCTTTTCGACGACAGTGAGGGAGGCCTCGCCCTCGTCCTTGAAGCCGGAGGCCTCGTTCAGTTCGGGGAAGGAGAAGGCCTGGCCGGCCTCGAGCGGCAGCATCGTCGCCACCACGAAGGACAGGGAGGTGAGGACGTTGTCGGGGATCTCGGCCGAGATCTCCTGGATCTCCCCGTCCACCCGGGCCTTGCCGACCACCTTGCTCTCGTCCCGCTTCGCGTCGGCCACGAAGTTCCCGTCGAGAGACATGGTCGCGGAGCGCCAGTGCCGGCCGGCGTCGAGGACCATGGTGCGCTCCTCCTCGTAGGTACCACCCGGGAAGGCGAGGTGCAGCTCCCAGGAGAAGCTCAGGCTCTTGTCCTCGCCGCGCGTGACCATCAAGCGGCAGTAGCCCCCCGGCTCGCCCTCCGCATCCTGCATCCGGAACCAGAATGCCCCGAGCTTGGGATCCGACAGCATGGTGCCCTCCTCCTCGACGATGGCCGGTGCGCAGGACATCAGCAGCGCCGCCACGATTACGATGGTTCTCGTCATTTCGTCCTCCCCGTGTCCCAAGAAAGCGATCATAACCGGATCGCACCGTCCCCACGGAGATCACCTCATGAAGCCCTTCGAACCCGGCCGACGCATTCTCATGGGCCCCGGCCCGAGCGACGTTCCCGAGCGCGTCCGGAAGGCCATGTCCATCCCGCTGGTGAGCCACCTCGATCCGGCCTTTCGCGGGTTGATGGCCGACGTGGTGAAAGCTCTGAGAGAGCTCTTTGGGACGGAGAACGAGTTCACGTTCCCGGTCAGCGCCAGCGGCACCGCGGGCATGGAGACCTGCTTCGCGAACCTGCTCGAGCCCGGCGACACGGCGGTGATCGGCGTGGCCGGCGTGTTCGGCGCGCGCATGGCCGAGATGGCCCGGAGGCTCTCGGCGAAGGTCGTCGTGGTGGAGGGCGAGTGGGGCGGCATCGTCGACCCGGCCCGGATGGCCGAAGTGATCGAGGCCGAGCAACCGAAGCTCGCCGCGGTCGTCCATGGTGAGACCTCCACCGGGGTCCTGCAGCCGATCCCGGAGATCTCCGCGGCCGCCAGGGAGGCCGGCGCGCTCTTCATTCTCGACTGCGTCACCTCGCTCGGCGGCTGCCCGGTGCTGATCGACGAGTGGGGAGTGGATGCGGCGTACTCCGGCACGCAGAAGTGCCTGTCCTGCCCGCCGGGGCTTTCCCCGGTGACCTTCAGCGAGCGGGCGGTCGAGGTCGTGCGCTCCCGGAAGACCGGCGTCGGCACGTTCAATCTCGACCTCCTCGCCCTCGCCGAGTACTGGGTGGGCGGCGGCGCGTACCACCACACCGCGCCGGTCTCGCTCATCTTCGCTCTCTGGGAGTCGCTGCGAATGGTGTTTGAAGAGGGGCTCGAGGCGAGGTTCAAGCGGCACCGGAGGGTGCAGGAGATGCTCCTCGCCGGCCTCGACCGCCTTCTACTGACACCGGCCGCCGACGCCGACCACCGGTTGCCGATGCTGACCTCGATCCGCATCCCCGAGGGGGCGGACGACGCCGGGGTGCGGGACTTCCTGCTCACCGAGCACCAGATCGAAATCGGCTTCGGCCTGGGACCGCTTGCGGGCCGGATCTGGCGAGTGGGCACGATGGGCGCCTCGGCCACCGAACTGCATGTGGCGCAGTTCCTTGCGGCGATGGGGCAGGCGCTGCAATAGACAACCCGTTCGATTTTTCCGGATTCTGCGCGACTTCGCCCCCCCTCATGCGTCTTCCCCCTCTGGGGGGGGCTTGCGGCGGGAAATAGGGCTTCCCGTTCGTCCGCACCCGGCCGCATCCACCAGCATCCGGGTAAGGCGCAGTGATTCCCGCCCGGCGCATTATCCTTGGCCCGTAGCCACCTTGCGAAGAGAGGCCCTATGACAACCGACACGACACCGCTCACCGACCTGCCGGCCTGGAGGGACCTCGAGCTGCACTTCGACGAGGCCGCTGACCGCCACCTCCGGGACCTCTTCGTTGCCGATCCGGGGCGCGGGACACGCTTCACCGCACAAGCGGCGGGCATCTTCCTCGACTACTCGAAGAACCGGATCACAGAGGTGACGATGGGCCTGCTCCTTCGGCTGGCGAAGGAGTGTGGGCTCAGGGAGCGGATCGACGCGATGTTCCGGGGCGAAAAGATCAACGTCACCGAGAAGCGCGCGGTGCTCCACACCGCCCTGCGTGCCCCGCGCGACGCGGTGATCGAGGTGGACGGGGAGAACGTCGTGCCGCTGGTGCACGAGGTCCTCGACCGGATGGCGAAGTTCTCGGAGCGGGTCCGGAAGGGCACCTTCAAGGGCCACACCGGCCTCCCTATCACGAACATCGTCAACATCGGCATCGGCGGCTCCGACCTCGGCCCGGCCATGGCCTGCCGGGCGCTCTCGCACTACAGCGACCGGCGGCTCACGGTCCGTTTCGTGTCGAACATCGACGGGACCGATTTCGCGGAGGCCACCCGCGACCTCGATGCCGCCGAGACGCTCTTCATCATCGCCAGCAAGACGTTCACCACACAGGAGACGATGACCAACGCCCGCACCGCGCGCGAGTGGCTTGTCGCCTCCCTGGGCGACGAGGCCGCCGTGGCCCGGCACTTCGTGGCGGTTTCCACCAGCGCCGAGCGCGTGGCCTCCTTCGGCATCGACCCCGAGAACATGTTCGGGTTCTGGGATTGGGTGGGCGGCCGCTACTCCCTCTGCTCGGCCATCGGCCTCTCGCTGATGATCTCGATCGGCCCCGAGCGGTTTCACGAGATGCTCGACGGCCTGAACGAGATGGACGAGCACTTTCGCACCGCCCCCTTCGCCGAGAACCTCCCGGTGCTCCTCGGCCTGATCGGGATCTGGAACAACAACTTCCACCCGGCGGACTCGGTGGCCGTTCTGCCCTACGACCAGTACCTGTCGCTCTTCCCGGCCTACCTCCAGCAGCTCGACATGGAGAGCAACGGCAAGCGCACCGACCTCGACGGGCGTCCGGTCGGCTACGAGACCGGCCCCGTCATCTGGGGTCAGCCGGGGACGAACGGCCAGCACGCCTTCTATCAACTGATCCACCAGGGCACGAAGCTGATCCCCTGTGATTTCATCGGCTTCGCGAGAAGCAAAAACCCGCGCGGCGAGCACCACGATCTCCTGATGGCGAACTTCTTCGCCCAGACCGAGGCCCTGGCGTTCGGGAAGACGGCGGAGGAGGTCCTGGCGGACGGGGTGGCCCCGGAACTCGTCCCCCACAAGATCTTCCCCGGCAACCGCCCCACCAACAGCCTTCTGCTGGAGGAGCTGACGCCGAAATCGTTCGGCAGCCTGATCGCGCTCTACGAGCACAAGGTGTTCGTGCAGGGGACAATCTGGCGCATCAACTCCTTCGACCAGTGGGGCGTGGAACTGGGGAAGGTCCTGGCGCGCCGCATCGCGCCGGAACTGTCGGCGACCGAGGAGCAAAATCTCGACCACGACAGCTCCACCAACGGACTGATCCACAGATACCGCAACTGGAAGTAGCTGACGGAAAGGGACCACCATGGCCGTCTCCCCCCTCGCAGGCAAGCCGGCTCCGGCCGAGCTTCTGATCGACGTCGACGGGCTCCTTCGGGACTACACCAGGATCAGCCCCGACACCGCCGATGTCACGAAGCTCGTCAGCTTCGGCACCAGCGGCCACCGCGGCTCGGCGGCGGACGGGACCTTCAACGAGGCCCACATCCTGGCCACCACCCAGGCGATCTCAGACTACCGGAGTGCCAACGGCATCGACGGCCCCCTCTTCCTCGGGAAGGACACGCACGCGCTCTCCGCCCCGGCGGAGAAGACGGCACTCGAGGTCCTCGCCGGAAACGGCGTGGCCACGCTCTTCGCGGGAGAGGACGCCTTCACGCCGACACCGGTCATCTCGCACGCGATCCTTGGCCACAACCGCGGCCGCAGCGCGGGCCAGGCCGACGGCATCGTCATCACCCCCTCCCACAACCCCCCGCGGGACGGCGGCTTCAAGTACAACCCCCCGCACGGCGGCCCGGCGGATTCCGATGTCACCGGGGTGATCCAGGATCGCGCGAACGAGATCCTGAAGGCCGGCAACCGGGAGGTGCGGCGCGCCGGTAACAGTGACGCCACAGTCCACGACTTCATGACTCCCTACATCGCCGACCTGAAGAACGTGGTCGACATGGAGGCCATCCGCGCGGCCGGGGTGAAGATGGGTGTGGATCCCTTGGGCGGGGCCGCGGTGAAGTACTGGGAGCCGATCCGGGAGCACTACGGCCTCGACCTGACCGTGGTCAACCCGGCCGTCGACCCCACCTTTTCGTTCATGAGCGTGGACCGCGACGGCAAGATCCGGATGGACTGCTCGAGCCCCTACGCCATGGCCGGCCTGGTCGAATTGAAGGACAGCTATGACGTGGCCTTCGGCAACGACCCGGACACCGACCGCCACGGCATCGTCACCCCGAGCGCGGGCCTGATGAACCCGAACCACTATCTCGCCGTCGCGATAAAGTACCTGCTCACCAACCGCCCCGACTGGCCGGTGACTTCGAAGGTGGGGAAGACCCTCGTCAGCAGCAGCATGATCGACCGGGTGGTGGCGAGCCTGGGGCGCGGCATGTCCGAAGTCCCCGTCGGCTTCAAGTGGTTCTCCGGCGGCCTCCTCGACGGCTCCTTCTGCTTCGGCGGTGAGGAGAGCGCCGGCGCCAGCTTCCTGCGCCGTGACGGCACCGTCTGGACCACCGACAAGGACGGCATCATCCTCGCTCTCCTCGCCGCGGAGATGACCGCCACCACCGGCCGCGATCCGGGCCTGGCCTACCGCGAACTCACCGATGAGTTCGGCGCCCCCTGCTACCGCCGCATCGACGCCCCGGCCGACGCCGCCCAGAAGGCGGCCTTGAAGAAGCTCTCCCCCAAGGCGGTGGACGCCGCCGACCTGGCCGGCGAGCCGATCCTCGCCAAGCTCACCCGCGCCCCGGGCAACGACGCCGAGATCGGCGGGCTCAAGGTGGTGACGGAGAACGGCTGGTTCGCCGCGCGGCCGTCGGGGACGGAGGACATCTACAAGATCTATGCGGAGAGTTTCAAGGGTGAGGAGCACCTCGACCGGATCCTCGGGGAGGCGAAGGAGATTGTGGGGCGGGCGCTGGCCTCAAGCTGTTGAACACCGTTCGTCAGACCCCGACGCGCCCCCCTTGGGCTTGCGGGTCAGTGCACCCCCCTCTGCTGTTTTACTTCTTCTGAATCCACCCGGAAACCGCCAGCAACACCCACCCCGCCAGCAGCGCGGTCCCCCCTAACGGCGTAATCGCCCCGAGCCAGCGGACTCCGGTCACCGCCAGGATGTAGAGGGTCCCGGAGAACACCGCGATACCCGCGACCATCAGCCATCCCGCCCACGTCGCCAAACGGGGCGTCAGCCGGTCGAAGCCCTGCCCCAGCGCGAAGAGCGCGACGGCATGGATCAGGTGGTAGCGGACCCCGGTCTGGAAGATCTCGAGCATCTCGGGGGTGAGCGTGGCCTTGAGACCGTGCGCGGCAAAGGCTCCGAGGGCGACTCCGAGGAAGGCGAGGGCGGCTCCGATGGCGGTGAACATGGCGGGAGTATAGCGCGGCGGACCGGGGTTCCTCGCGAACCCCCCGGTTGCTCAGCGAAGCGGGAACCGGCGCTTGATGTCGAAGATCGCCTGCTCGTCGTGATAGAAAGCCAGGAAGCCGCCGGTCAGCCGTCCCCGGCCGTCGAACTCGAGGTCGAGGTCCCAGTGGCACGGCCCCCCGAACATCGTCCCCTTCCGGGTGAGGAGGTCCCGCCCCTTCAGTTCGTAGAGGCTGCCGTCGTAGTCCGGGCAGGCCGCCGCCACCTGCTCCCGGGTCATGCCGAGGCGGAGCGCCCTCCACTCCTCGGGCATGTCCGGGCGCGCTCTACTGATGACGATCAGTGCGGTGATCATGGCGGCCACGACGAGGGCCGCGAGGACCAGGAGTGCTCTCTTCATTCGAACCGTCTCCGGGGCCTTCGCCCTCTCCCCTGAAAGGCTGTCGGAGAGGGGTTTGCTCTGGATCGAATCGACAGAGTCTGGAAAAAGGTGTCTGCCTCCGTACTCTGTACCCATGAACCTCGAGGGACTTCGCATTGATCGCAGCCGCCTGAAGAGCCGTTCCCGCCGCCGGTGGCCGGGGCGGGTGATTGCGCTCGGCGTCGTCGCGGCGGCGCTGTTCCTCGTGCGCGTGCCGCTGGTCCGCCTGTACGAACGGGTCTCGCTCCCCGAGGTCGAGGCCCTGATCGTGATGAGGACGGACCCCGCCGTTGCCGGAGCCGTGCGGGGGAAGGCCGCGAACGGGTACATCGTCGCGGCACGGCGGGCCGCGCTCTCCGCGGACTTCGCGGGACGGAT
>SWCD01023844.1_pt2 | contig 24895 bp, 21 predicted proteins | sample 4693011 | NCBI WGS metagenome assembly SWCD01 (sample SAMN10267278, study PRJNA491770) | bioreactor metagenome | isolation source: DHS bioreactor inoculated with marine | place: Japan: Omine Ridge, Nankai Trough | reverse complement strand
CCATTGTGTAACCGGCACGGCCACGCAATGTTCCCCAGAACGGGCCGATATTCGTGCTCCAGACGTGGCCATCAAACACCTCGGTTGCGCCCTGCGAGACGTTGATGACGCCGATGTCTGCTTCCAATCCAAAGAGGAAGTTCTCATCCCACATCCAGTTGTATCCGCCGGTTATCGCGGCACTGGCCCCGTCAGGCTCCAGGGTTGCTTCACCGTGGTCGCCGGCGCGATCGTAGTTCTGTTTTGATTCTCCCCAAGCATAACCGATACTTGTGCCCGCATAAGGCCCGGACCAAAGATCCCCTTTATCTCCTGCCAAGGCTGCAACTGTCAGTAGTGGCAGACACAGAATGCTGCTGATCAAACCTGCTCTCATTGGATACGTCTCCAGAAGTGTATCCGTCCCACACCTGAGCGTTAGTTGCAGAAATAGGCAAAAGTCCGGGATTTTTATGCAGACACTTTGATCATATTCGGGTGCGCTTGCCGCAATTGACCAGCATAGTCAGCGTGCACTGATGTGCTGCCGGATCAGCGTGAGCGGTTCTATCGCCGGGTGACCTGGATCATCTTGTTGGCCACGGACAGCTTTTCCGAGAGATTGCAGGCAAGCAGGCGATGCGCCAGGGCAGCCAGTTCGGGATCGTCCTGCTCAAGGCGCGCCAGGTCAGCAGCGCTCAGACGATAAATATCGGACGGTGCATCGACGATCACATCCGCCGTTCTGGGTTGATGCAGATACAGGGCGATCTCGCCGACTATGGCACCTGCCAGCATGGTGCGGACGCGCAGGACATTCCCTCCCGGCAGGGTAATCTGCACACGCACACGTCCGGTTGCGACAAAGAACACGTCATTGGCATCATCGCCCTGGCGGATAAGCACATCGTCGGGCTTCATTTCGAGCTTTGTCATGTTGTCGATCAGGCTGGAAAGTCGCGGATGCTGGCCAATCGTGGCTGCGAAGTGCTTGAGCAGGCTGGTGTCAACATCGCCTTCGCCCTGTCCAAACAGGATCGCTTCCTCGACCCTCTCCAGTGCGTGATCGAGGTCGGTATCGATTTGCATAGGCTGATCCGCTCCGAATTCGATGCCCGCCATTGCAAGATTGTCCAGCAGGTCGGCCGGGACACTGGTCAGACAGACCTTTACGTCTTCTGCTTCCACCAACCGGCGGATTTTGGCGAAGCAGGAAATCGCCGCTGAATCGGCGCCGCTGACATCGCGGAAGTCCAGAACGATAAAGCGCAACGGAACCTTGTCGGATGCAGCCAGACGCAGGCGCACAAGATCGACCACGCGATCGGCAGTGCCAAAGAAGAGATAGCCCTGCAACTGGACGATCTCGATCGTGTCCCCATGGTTCGAGAGAAACTTGACTGCGGCAGGTGACCGGTCGACCGTGCTGCGTTGTTCGACTCCTGTCGCTTGCAGACGCACCACCGGCAGCCGGGAATATCGAACAACGAAAACGGCGCTCGAGACAAGCAGTCCAACCGCCAGGCCTTCCATGAATCCCACAGATGCAACAGTTGCCACGATCACAGCTATGACCAGCCATTCGCTTGACGGCATCTTGCTGCGCGTGTCGATCAGCCATTCCTTTAGCAGTTCAACTCCCAGAAAGAGCACAAAACCGCCGGTCAGAAACACCGGCACCTGAAAGATCAGAGATCCGGCTGCAAACAAACCCACCAGCATGAACACGGCTGTTGCAATGCCGGCACTGCGGCCGGTGGCCCCGGTTTTCTGAGCAAGAGCCGTCATTGAAAGACCAACATATCCGGACGGTCCGCCGACGCCACCAGACAGCATGTTGGCAATTCCGCTGGACCGCAGTTCTGCGTTGACATCAAGATCGCGCCCCAGTGCCAGTTCCAGTCCGGTGATATTCAACATCAGGCCGATTATACTGAGCCCCGCAACAACCAGGAGACTCGGCCACGCCATCGCCACGGCCCACCAGTCGATCTTGCCCAGCAGTGCCGGTGTCGGCAGTTCGATCCCGCCACTGCTGTTGACTGGCGGCAAATAGCCAAGTGCGCGCGCTGTTTCGACCGACATTCCCGATACTTGCAGAACAATGTAGAAAACAGCGACTGCGCCAATCATGATCAGTGGCATTGTGGCAGGATGACTGAAGCGGCCAAGGAGCAGGAACATTGCGCATGCAAGCGCCACCGCTGGCAGGATGCGCCACAGAATCTCGGTTTGTCCCAAAGCCTGCAAGAAGCCGATGCCGATTCCGTGATCCGTCAACATGCTTGCAGCACCATCCACAAGCAGCCAACCGGACCCCGCGAGAAATCCCGCTATAACCGGGTAGGGCAGAAACCGGACCATGCCACCCAGTTTCAACCGCCCTACCAACCAGAACAGCAAGCCTGTAATGATGCTGGATACGCCAATCAATCCAATCGCCGTGGCGATTTTGACTTCGGTATCGCCAGCCGTCTGCACGGTCATGGTCACGATTGCTGCGGCTAGAATGGCGACCGTTGTCTCCTGAACCAGGGCTATCGAATTCGGGAGCAGGCTTCGCAAGGCGATTGCCAGTGCAAGCAGGGCGCCACCCAGAAGTACGACGCCAACGCCGAGTCCCATTCCTTCCGATATCGGCCCCGAGAACATAAGCGCGCCCATGGCAAGCGCCGCAGTGAGATTGTCCATACCGGCAATGGCGCCAATCATTGCCGAAGATCCCATGTTACGCCACAGACCTTTCCGCGCCATCGGCTCCGAACCCGTCACTGTCATTTATAAATCTACCTCGCTTGGCGATCGGGATGAATGCTTCGGTATGGAACATGATTGGTCCATTGAGAGGATGCCCCAACGCACGTCACCAAAGCCCACCCGAAATGGCGAAGTCGCCTTCTCCTCATAGCTTCAATTCGCAACAGACGCAATTCAGCCCCGTGGCTGCTGGCTGACTACCGTGCCTTCGGGTGCGGACCTTCTGAAACGGGGGGCAGTCAATATCCTGTCGGCAAGATCAGGTCAGGTTGCGAAACCGGCACATCCAGATGCGACGCATGCCGCAAACGATGTGCTGCACAATCAGTGCTGAACATAAGCCAAAGGATTTTTCGCGATATGACAAGGATCAATGCTGCAGCGCACAATGCCATGTAATTGCCACTGATCAACCCCGCGAACTGGTTACAAGGAAGACAGGAACTCGCAATGACGTCGAAGGCTGCAACACACAAAGGCGATACAGACGCTGGTTCGACCGGCACCAGCAGATCCCTGGTGCCAATCAAGCGAAATATGCCCATGGCCGGCAGTGGAACTGCAAACCGTTCTGCTGGTGCGCAGGTTGGATATGTCCACAACAATTCTGCCGCGAAAACATTCGAACGCGATTCCTATGCATCGACCGCGTTTCAGGAAATTCTGGATCGTTCGTTTCATGCCGGTGCAGCCCGTGTGACAGGAGGTCTTTCACCGAGCGCGCTGGCGGGTGCCTATGCGGATTGGGCCCTGCATCTCATGACCTCGCCGGGCAAGCAAACGCAGCTTGTAGAAAAAGCGGTCAGGAAGGCGCAGCGGCTGACCCGGTACGCAGGCAGATGTGCGACCGAGAAAGATGCCGCATCGCCATGCATCACACCGCTGCCGCAAGACCGGAGATTCCAGGGTGAAGGCTGGCAAAAATGGCCATACAACATGATGTACCAGTCGTTCCTGCTGAACCAGCAATGGTGGCACAACGCCACTGTTGGTGTCCGCGGTGTCACGCAGCAGCATGAAAACGTCGTGGAGTTCGCTGCCAGGCAATTGCTGGATGTGTTCTCGCCGTCCAACTATGCCTTTACAAATCCTGAAGTCATGGAAAAAACCGTCAAGGAAGGCGGCCAGAACCTGGTGCGCGGTTTCCAGAATTTCATGGAAGACTGGGACCACGCGGTCAGTGGCAAAAAGCCTGCCGGCACAGACGATTTCAAGCTTGGCGAGACCTTGGCAGTGACGCCCGGCAAGGTCGTCTATCGCAACAGGCTGATCGAGCTGATTCAGTATGAGCCGGTAACCAAAAAGGTTCACGCAGAGCCGATCCTGATCGTGCCTGCCTGGATCATGAAATACTACATCCTCGACCTGTCAGCCCGGAATTCACTAGTGAAGTACCTGACGGGACAGGGCTTCACTGTATTCATGGTCTCATGGAAAAACCCTGAGCCGGAAGACCGGGACCTGGGTATGGATGACTATCGCACATTGGGTGTGATGAGTGCGCTGGATACCATTCAGGCCATCACCGGCAGCGAAAAGATTCACGGTGTCGGGTACTGTCTTGGCGGCACCTTGCTGTCGATTGCAGCTGCCGCGATGGCGCGTGATGGCGACCATCGCCTCAAGACGCTGTCCCTGTTTGCCGCCCAGACGGATTTCACCGAAGCTGGCGAGTTGATGCTGTTCATCAACGAAAGCCAGGTGACGTTCCTGGAAGACATGATGTGGGAGCAGGGCTTCCTCGACACCAAACAGATGGCGGGCGCTTTCCAGCTGTTGCGGTCGAATGATCTGGTCTGGTCACGCATGGTGCACGACTATCTGATGGGGGACCGGGCCAGAATGAACGACCTGATGGCGTGGAATGCAGATGCCACCCGTATGCCCTTCAAGATGCACTCCGAGTATTTGAGGAAACTGTTCCTGAACAATGATTTTGCCGAAGGGCGCTACAATGTAGATGGACGCCCGGTCACGATTTCAGATATCCGCGTGCCTGTTTTCGGGGTTGGCACCGAGTGGGATCATGTTGCGCCATGGCGCTCGGTTTACAAATTGCACCTGCTTACCGACACCGAAATTACATTCCTGCTGACCAATGGCGGGCACAATGCCGGCATTGTTTCCGAACCCGGTCATCCGCGTCGCCACTACAGGATGTCAACCAAGCAAAACGATGACCCGTACAGCGACCCGGAAGCGTGGGCTGCGCAGACCGAAACAAGAGACGGGTCCTGGTGGCCGGAATTTGCAGGCTGGCTGAAGGCGCGGTCCGGTGACCTTGCTTCGCCACCGCCCATGGGCGCTGTGGAGCGCGGTCTCAAGCCAATCTGCGATGCGCCGGGCACTTACGTCTTTCAGCAGTAACCCGGTGAATGTCGCCACGAACTATATGTTGATGCCTGCTGTCATGTACGCCCGCCTTTTCCGGCCATCCGGAGCCGGGCAGTGGCAATGAGACGAGTCAAGCAGCCTCTGCATTGGCTGGTCTGAGCATCAAGCAATTGCAACTTGCCGCCAGGCCGGCGAGCGCAACAACGATGTTTATGGCCGTATGTCTCATCTGCAGCCTTTGACACAGTGATGATGCAGCACCCTGGCGGACGGAAACTCAAAACCGATGATTCATATCAATGATAACCCACCGGTTCCGTGACACTCCTCACCATGATGAACTGCTTGTCGTTAATTCGAGCAAGCAGGTGCACAGTGAAAGAGATATGGAAATGGCGAGCGCATCAAGGACAGAGAGCCAACCAGGCAGTCCTCCGGATCCAGCCGATGACGGCGGCCTGGTCAAGACGCTGGCCAGCAGGTTTCCAAGTGCCTACACAATCCTGTTCGGGCTTATAGCGTTTATTTCCGCACTCACATGGTTCATCCCGGCCGGCGTATATGACCGGGTCAAGAATGAAGCGCTTGGCAAACAAGTGCCGGTTCCCGGTACCTACCATGCAGTCGATGCCAATCCACAGGGCTGGTACGACGTTCTCATGGCGCCAATAAAGGGCTTTTACGATCCTGTTGCGGGAACAGCCAACGCTATCGATGTGTCGCTCTTCGTGCTGATTATCGGCGGTTTTCTCGGAGTGGTCAATTCGACCGGCGCAATCAACACCGGAATTGCCCGGGCGATGGCTGCCATGAAGGGTCGGGAAAAATGGATGATCCCAATCCTGATGGCACTGTTTGCAGCAGGCGGGACGACTTATGGCATGGCCGAAGAATCCCTGGCCTTCTACATGCTCATTATTCCGGTGATGATTGTGGCTGGCTATGACGCCCTGACCGGTGTTGCCATTATCATGCTTGGAGCGGGTATCGGCGTACTTGGCTCCACCATCAATCCATTCGCCACCACGATTGCAGCCAATGCTGCGGGAATCCCGTTTACCGATGGCATGTACCTGCGCCTGGCAATACTTGCGGTCGGTTGGGTGGCCTGCGCCGGGTATGTCATGTGGTATGCGGAAAGGGTCAGAAAAGATCCTGCCAAGTCTATTGTCGCAGCGCAGAAAGACACCAATAAAGCTTACTATTTGCAACACGCTGCGTCGGATGATGCCCGTCTAAGCACATCTCAAAAGCTGATCCTGATCATCTTCGCAGCAACTTTTGGCATCATGATCTGGGGCGTTTCATCCCAGGAGTGGTGGATGGCAGAGATGTCCGTCCTGTTTCTCGGCTCATCCATCGTTGTCGGAATCGTGGGCTGGCTGGGCGAAAAGACATTCACAGACGCCTTCGTCAACGGTGCTCGCGACCTGCTCGGCGTTGCTCTCATTATCGGTATCGCGCGCGGTATCGTGGTGGTCATGGACGCCGGGCATATCACCGATACGATACTCAACTGGTCTGCCGAGGCCATCAAGGGGTATTCGACCATTGCGTTCATCAATGTGATGTTCTGGGTTGAAGTCCTGATGTCGTTCTTCGTGCCGTCCACGTCCGGTCTCGCGGTCCTGAGCATGCCAATTCTGGCGCCGCTGGCAGATTTTTCGGGTGTCGGTCGTGATCTTGTGGTGACCGCTTACCAATCAGCGTGCGGTCTCGTCAATCTTATCACCCCGACGTCGGCCGTTGTGGTCGGCGGCCTCGCTTTGGGTCGGGTGTCCTATGACAAATGGCTGCGCTTCATATGGCCACTGCTGCTGGTGCTTACCATCATCATCATGGCCGGTTTGAGCCTGGGTGCGCTCCGGTAACGAACCCCGTTCACACAATTGTTCAAGGACAAGAAAATGCCACAGAAACTGGGCGTGCATTCAGAGACAGGCCAACTTCGTAAAGTGATGGTGTGCAGGCCGGGCCTTGCTCACGAAAGGCTGACGCCGGGCAATTGCGACGAGTTCCTGTTTGACGATGTGTTCTGGGTACATGAGGCCCGCAAGGACCATCATGACTTCTGTACAAAATTGAAAGAGCGTGATGTTGACGTGCTGGAAGTGCACGATCTGCTGTCCGAAACGCTGGATTCTGCAGATGGGCGTGCCTGGATTCTTGATCGACGCATGTCGGCAAATCATGTCGGAGTGGGCATGCGCGATGAACTGCGGGCGTGGCTCGACGAAGTGGATTCTGCCGCGCTTGCAGGATTCCTGGTCGGCGGGATCACGGTTTACGATTTGCCATTCAGGCCGCACGGCATGTTTGGCAGCTATCTGGGCCGGGATGGCTTTGTTACACCACCGCTGCCCAATATGATTTTCACGCGTGATACAAGCTGCTGGATCTATGGCGGTGTCACCCTCAACCCCATGCACTGGCCGGCACGCCAGCAAGAGACCCTGCTGGCTGCTGCAATCTACAAATTCCACCCGGAGTTCAAGGAGAGTGACTTTCAGACATGGTGGGGCGACCCGGATACCGACCATGGTGGTGCCACACTGGAAGGTGGCGATGTAATGCCCATCGGTAATGGTGCGGTTCTCATCGGCATGGGGGAACGCTCTACACCGCAAGCCGTCGGGCAGGTGGCGCAAGCCTTGTTCAAGGCAGGCGCAGCGGAACGAGTGGTTGCCTGCCAGATGCCTAAATCACGTTCGGCAATGCATCTGGATACAGTTTTCTCGCTGTGCGATCACGACCTGGCAACCAGCTTTACCGAAGTGGCAGAAGGCATCACCTGCTACAGCCTCCGGCCTGGCGACAAGCAGGACACGATCGATTTCAGACAAGAGGCCAAGCCGCTTTTTGATGTGGTTGCGGATTGCCTTGATCTGAAGCAATTGCGGGTGGTGCCCACAGGCGGCGATGTTTTCGAGAAGGAACGTGAACAATGGGACGATGGCAACAACGTCGTGGCCATCAAGCCCGGGGTGGTCATCGGCTATGATCGCAACACTCACACAAACGCAATGCTGCGCAAGGCAGGAGTGGAAGTGGTTACCATCCGTGGTGCCGAACTGGGCCGTGGCCGTGGCGGCGGACATTGCATGACATGTCCAATCCAGCGCGATGCCGTTTCCTGAACAGTCAGACTGTCACCCTGTCCCCACTTGCTCCCCCGATCGGACCCACAAATGTCACACAATCTCAAAGGCCGCAGTTTCTTATCGTTGCAGGATTATTCTCCGGATGAAATCCAGTCGCTGCTGGATCTGGCAACGGAACTCAAGTCTGCCAAGTATGCAGGGACTGAACAGCCTCGTCTTACGGGCAAGAACATTGCCTTGATATTTGAAAAGGATTCAACGCGCACCAGGGTTGGCTTCGAGGTGGCAGCCTACGATCAAGGCGCTCATGTCACGTACCTGGGGCCAACCGGCAGCCATATTGGCGTCAAGGAAACCGACAAGGATACGGCAAGAGTCCTCGGGCGCGTGTTTCACGGCATAGAATACCGCGGCTTCGCGCAAAGCACTGTTCAACAGCTTGCGGATTTTTCAGGAGTCCCGGTTTTCAATGGACTGACAGACGAATTCCATCCGACCCAGATACTGGCTGATTTCCTGACCATGCAGGAACACGCGGACAAGCCGCTCGCGCAGATTAAGTACTGCTTCCTGGGTGATGCTGAAAACAATATGGGAGATTCACTGCTCATAGGGGGAGCCAAGATGGGTATGGATGTCCGGCTTTGTGCGCCGGAAGTCTGCTGGCCGGTGAAGGACATTGTTGATGAGGCCAAGGCCATAGCTGCTCAGACCGGGGCGCGGATACTGATTACCGAAGACATTGCAGCGGCAGTCCACGGCTGCGATTTCATCTACACGGATGTCTGGCTCTCAATGGGACAGCCCAAGGAGAAATGGGCCGAACGAATTGAGCTGCTGCAGCCCTATCAGGTGAATGCTGCCGTGATGGCGAAAACCGGAAATCCCGATGCAAAATTCATGCATTGCCTGCCGGCCTTCCACAACACGGAAACCAGTATGGGCAAGGAGATCTTCGAGAAGTTTGGTCTTGATGCCATGGAGGTCACCGAGGAGGTGTTCGAGTCGCCCAATTCCATTGTGTTTGACCAGGCGGAAAACCGCATGCACACGATCAAGGCGGTTCTTGTCGCCACATTGGGAGAGTGATGCGGTGAAGGTGATTGTGGCGCTTGGCGGTAATGCCCTGTTGCGCCGGGGCGAGGCCATGACGTCGGCGAACCAGCGCGAAAATGTGAAACATGCGGCACGCTCGATTGCGGAGCTCGTAACAGCGGGCCATCAGGTCACGGTAACCCACGGCAACGGTCCGCAGATCGGCCTGCTTGCGCTGCAGTCTGCGGCCTATGACACGGCCAGCGCCTTTCCGCTGGATCTCCTGGGGGCGGAAACCGAGGGCATGATCGGTTACCTGATCGAACAGGAACTGGAGAATGCGCTGGGTCCGGAGCACAAGGTGGCGACACTGCTGACCCAGATAGAAGTGGATCCCCGCGATCCGGCGTTCGGCAATCCGACAAAGCCCGTGGGCCCGGTCTATGAGGAAGCCGAGGCGCGCAAGCTCGCACAGGCACGCGGTTGGACGGTAAAACCCGACGGCGCGAAATTCAGGCGCGTGGTGGCATCACCGAAACCCAAGCACATCCCGGATACCGCGATCATAAAGCTGCTGCTGGACCACGATGTCACCGTGATCTGCGCCGGCGGCGGCGGCATTCCCGTCGTGCGGCGTCCCGATGGCTCTCTGGTCGGCGTTGAAGCGGTCATTGACAAGGATGCCGCCAGTTGTCTGCTGGCAACGGATATTGAAACCGACGCGCTGCTGTTGCTGACGGACGTGGACCGGGTTTACCTGAATTGGGGCACGGATGAACAGCAGGGGCTGGGCAAGGTGAGCCTGGATGAGTTGTCGCGGCATGAATTTGCAGCCGGATCAATGCAGCCCAAGGTCGATGCGGCCTGCAAGTTCGTAAAGCAAACCGGCGGCATTGCCGGCATAGGGCGCCTGGAAGATGCGCTCGGTATTCTTGAAGGGCGGGCAGGGACGCTTGTTTCGACATAGCCCGACGACCTGTCCTGTTCCGGGTCGACCACTTCCGTCGTTCAACAGACATGCAATCCCAGGTGCAGGATGCGGCACCGTTCCGGTTCAAGCGAATATCTGTTCCAGGTGAGGATGAAATGGACCTCGGTGCCGCGCTGAGTGATGCAACAGATCTTAGCGGGATAATCCGTGAGCAATGTTGTTCAACTGTGCGCTCGAATGGTCTTTCGGCCTCCAACGTCATGGTGCTGGCAACCTGTCTCACCAAGCGCCGGGATCGATATGAGACGTTAATCAGACGGTGGAACTGCAAGAGCCTGGTGCGCTTGATCCAACAGGGTCTGGAGTTGAGCAGCAGTAAACACCACGAGACAGGTCTGTTGCTGCTCAGCATCTACGGCCAAGTGGAAAAGTTCTCCATTGCTGGAACGCGATACAAGTGTTGTTCGAGCGATGAATCCTTCGGTCTTGTCACTGATTGTCATAACTGTCTCCTGTAAGTTTGGCCACACGCCGGTGGCATGATCTTGCCTGGCTGGTCGATAGATTGATGCCCGCACCCTCAATCGACCTGCCGCACACCGTTTAACATCCGCTCCTGCAATTTGTTCCCATGCAGCACCGACAGGTCGCCGGTCCCAACTTGTCGACCGGCATGCAAACTGCCTCTGTATCGTGTGGGCTGAGACTTATGGCCAATATGGTGGAATGCCATAGTGCCCATGAAGACGTTCTTCCCACCGGCGATCAGTTGCCCAGTTTTGCTGGCGTGGCGGGGAAGCCTCAAGCATTTCTCTGGTGACATTGGTTACATACCCGCCCTTGTCAGGATCATATGTCAATTTGGGCCAGGGCAGCGAATGTTGATTTTCTCCTATTCCCAGAAAGCCGCCAAATGTCATTGCGACGTATACGATTTTGCCGGAAAGCTTATCGATCATAACGTGATCGATTTCTCCAATGTGATCGCCGTCCGGACTAAACACCTTTGTGCCGGTGACATCATTCGATGAAACAAGCGTGGCGAGCGTGGGTTGAGTGTTCATTGCTGGCTCCTCTGGAAGGATGGACGAGTTGAACATACAACGACGATCGCGGCGTATCGTTCCCCTGTTCCCCTGTTCCCCTGTTCCGCGTCAACGCCCATGCGGCAGTTCAGGTCGACAGCATGGCGGCCTTGTCACGTTACTGGATGGAAGGTGAATGAAATTGGCAAACAGGATTCGGTCATTCTACGGTCGCGTCGGCTTGTCATAATGAGCTTCAAAGCGTTAGTCTTGCGGGTTGGGCAGGTATCAAGGGTCGCGTGTGTATGTCAGGCATCAAGTCACAGCTCGTCTGGCGCGACATGGATCAAGCGGAACTTGATGCCGCTTATGATCAAAATGTTTACGCTCCTAATCGACTGCAGATTCTGGAGCGCTACTCCTGCAATAGTGCGACCACCCGTTTGATGCTCGGTGCGCCACAACGCTTTCGTTATGGCAAGACGGAGATCGAAGGCCTGGACATCTACAGGAGTACGCGTACGAAGGCGCCCATACAGATATTTATCCATGGCGGTGCATGGCGGTCCGGTACGGCGGCCCAATACGCGTTTCCGGCTGAAGCCTTCGTCAGGGCAGGGGCCCATTTTGTGGTGCCGGATTTTGATTGGGTACAGGACCACGACGGCGATCTGCGACCGATGGTTGACCAGGTTCGCAGGGCCGTTGCCTGGGTCGCGCGCCATGCCGAGAAACTCGGTGGCGATCCGGACAGTATTTATCTGTCCGGACACTCGTCGGGCGCCCATCTTGCTGGTGTCGCGTTGACTACAGATTGGGACCGCGATTTCGGCTTACCTTCCAATATCTTGAAGGGAGCCCTGCTATGCAGTGGGATGTACGACCTCAAGCCGGTCAGGCTATCTGCGAGGAGTTCATATGTCACAATCACTGATGAAATCGAAGGCGAGCTGAGCGCTTTGCGTCACATGGAGGCAATCGTTGCTCCCCTTATCATTGCCTATGGCACCCTTGAGACACCCGAATTCAAACGCCAGTCCAAAGAGTTTGCAGAAGCACTCACTGCTCGCGGACATTCCGTCGACCTGCTCGTGGCAGAGCATTGCAATCATTTCGAGATACTGGAAACATTCGCCAACCCTCACGGCCTGCTGGGTCGAGCCGCGTTGGCGCAAATGGGGCTTGGTTATCCGGGCACAGATCACTTGATTTAGCGAAAGATTGAACATGGCTGAAATCCGAAAAATAATCACTTTCCGCGAAACCATTTTCCAAGAGATGGGGCAACCGCTCGAAGGCAAGATCACACGTGCTGCCGGACTTGCTGTCGTGAGCAATCCACTGGCAGGCAGGTTTACGCACGATCTGACAGCGCTGTTCGATATCGGTCGAGAAGTTGGTGATTTACTCTCGGAACAGATCGCGGAACTCCTTGAAGGACCGCCAGTCGCATATGGCAAGGGTGCACTTGTCGGGTTAAACGGAGAAATGGAGCATGGAGGTGCATGTATTCACCCGATGCTTGGCAAGCCGATGCGTGCGGCGGTCGGTGGCGGGAAGGCCGTGATATCTTCAAATGTCAAAGTTGCCTCAGTTGGAACATCACTCGACCTGCCGCTTGGCCACAAGGATGAAGCCTGGTCCTTCGACCATTTCGACACGATGACGCTGTGCGTTGCGGATGCGCCGCGTCCGGACGAGATCGTGGTGATGTTTGCATATGCCGATGGCGGCCGGCCACTGCCGCGTTGTGGATCAGGCCCTGTGTAGGCCCCAGGGTCGCCTCAAAATGTACACACTGCCATTTGCCCATCAACACCGATCACGAGTACGCGCACACACCCTCCGCGTAAATTGCGGGCTATGACGCTACAGTCAGGCGGCTCGACCTGACAAAACGATAGTAGAAGGTTTTGTGCGGTTCAGTATCGTCGTTTGTGCACACATTGTGCAAATCGATTTTTGTGCAAATGTAACTCTAGTTAAGTTGCTGAAAATAAACACCTAAAATTCCACAGCCTTTGATTTCTTACGTTCACATCGTAGGGGGCGCAAGTGCGTACCTTGTACCGCCCACCATTATACCCGTCAGCTACTGGTTGCGAGTACCTGGATACACACCCCAGCGTAAACTGGGCGCTATGAGCCGATAGTCACGTGATCAGGTGGTTCCCGTCTCGAATGGACAGAACTGGTGGTACTGCAGGTTGATCCCCATATCACTGATTGTCACTATGCCCAGGTTCGGCGCTTCTGCGCTCGGTGCGAAACTGTGCCAATCCCATGCCGGCTGGGGCGCTGGTGCCTGGTACAGAACCGATCGCATCGTGGCGAACGGAATGCCTCTGACAGTCCCGGTTACCGGGCGGTGCACGTGGCCGATACACAAGTACCTGACGCACGCATGCTTCTGCAGCAGATCCAGAAACCGCGCACCTTGCTCCATGTTTTCTGTGTCCTGCATGGGAAGCCCAAGGGGCATCGGGGGGTGATGCATGAAGATAATGACCGGCAAGTCGTGAGCGCCTGACAGGGTGTCGTCCAGCCAGCGCAGGCGTTTTTCACAAAACTCTCCAGCATCGAAACCTGTTTTCTGAGTGTCCAGATTGACGATGAGAGCATCTTCGGCTGGCAAGGAATACTGCACGAATTCCGCCATGCTATCGCCGGGGACAGCAAGATGCTGCCTCAACAACTGGCGGTCATCGTGATTTCCGACCATGGGGAAATACGGGATCTTCAGGGTTTCGAGAATTTCCGCCAGTGCCGCATAATCCGCTACGGTGCCCCGGTTTACCATATCACCGGAAATCACACAGAACGCCGCATCACTGTGGTGCGCATTTATATGTGAAACTGCTGCACGAAGTCGAACCCGGGGGTCATGCCCGAGAACATCGCCTTCGGCCGAAAAATGAGGGTCAGACAGCCAGACCAGTTTCAACATCAAGGTACTCCGCGTGGTTTGATGCATTCATGAATGATACTGTCGAATGGCGCAACGGCAGGGCTGTTTGCATTGTGAAAATTCAGAGGGAGTGCAGGCCCGCGAGCCTGAATGGCGCGCACACCGCGAAACCAGATTGCCTGCAAAAACGTCACGCATCCGTCGCCAACAGGATGTTGAGCGCCGATCACTTATCCCCGGTGGATCAAGTGATCGTCAGCATTACCTTGCTGATGGTGTCTATCTTTGACATGCTTCGGTCAAGAAACGAAAGACGCGGATATTGATATCCGCGCGCCCAGTCATCACGAGGAAACCAAAAGTGACAGATGCAAACCAAGGTGACGGTGCTGAAGAGGTACCCCATCCCGTCGATACCGATTACGAAATCGGCCAGAATAACATCAACCCTTTCGGCCTCGATCTCCACAACCCGGTATTCCTGATCTCCGGCCTGTCAATTGTTGCCTTCGTGATCATCACCTTGATGTTCCAGCAAGGCGCTACAGAGTTCTTTGGCTGGCTGAGGCCATTCCTGACGTCGAATTTTGACTGGTTCTTCCTGAGCGCGGCCAATGTCTTTGTATTGTTCTGCTTCATGCTCATGATCACGCCGCTCGGCAAGATCCGGCTTGGTGGCCAGGACGCCACGCCGGACTACGGCTATATGGGCTGGTTTTCCATGCTGTTTGCCGCGGGCATGGGCATCGGCCTGATGTTCTTTGGCGTGTCCGAACCCATGTCACATTTTGCCTCCTCGCTTGGCGGAACCGCCGGTGAAGTCGGTGCACGTACCGACTGGGCACCGCTTGGCGCTGCTGCAGGAGACCCGGTTGCTGCGCGAAATCTCGGCATGGCAGCCACCATCTTCCACTGGGCACTGCATCCATGGGCGATCTATGCGGTCGTCGGGCTGGCGCTGGCGTTTTTCAGTTTCAATCGCGGCCTTCCGCTTACCCTGCGTTCAGCCTTCTATCCCCTCCTTGGCGATCGCGTTTGGGGCTGGTGGGGGCATTGCATCGACATTCTGGCGGTGTTTGCCACCTTGTTCGGCCTCGCCACCTCGCTTGGCTTCGGCACGGAACAGGCGCTCGCGGGCCTCAACTTCCTGTTCGGCTGGGGTACCGGCAATGTCGCCAAGGTCATCCTTATCGCGCTGATTACCGGCCTGGCTCTCATGTCGGTCGTGCGCGGACTTGATGGCGGTGTAAAAGTGCTTTCAGAGATCAATATCGGACTGGCCGCGGTGCTGTTGTTATTCATCATCGTGGTCGGGCCAACCACCACGATCTTTGAAACCATCTTCGCCGGTGGTGCAGCCTATGTGACAAACCTTATCCCGCTGTCGATGCCGTTCGGTCGTGAAGACACCAACTTCTCGCAAGGCTGGACTGCATTCTACTGGGCATGGTGGATTTCATGGTCGCCATTCGTCGGCATGTTCATTGCCCGCGTATCGCGCGGTCGCACGGTTCGCGAGTTCGTGTTCTGCGTGATGATCATCCCGACAGCAGTGTGCGTCCTGTGGATGGGTGCATTCGGCGGAACCGCCATATCCCAGGTGGTGGCTGATGCGGCGGCACCGGTTAAAGATGCTGCGCTTGAGCTGAAACTGTTTGAGATGCTCAAACCCCTGCCGCTGTCCGGCATCACATCGTTTCTTGGCATTGTACTGGTGTTGGTGTTCTTCGTCACCTCGTCAGACTCCGGCTCATTGGTGATCGACACTATTACAGCCGGTGGCAAGACCGATGCGCCCGTATCACAGCGCGTCTTCTGGTGCACATTTGAAGGTGTGGTCGCTGCGACCCTGCTGCTGGTCGGCGGCTCCGGCGCCCTGACCGCCCTGCAGGCAATGGCGGTGTCAACGGGCTTCCCGTTCACCATCGTGCTGCTGGTGATGTGCGTAAGCCTCTATATAGGACTGCGCCAGACCCAGAAAGCCGGGCTCTGACTGCACAGGCACCATTTGTGTTGAATATTCCCCTGCGCCGGCGAGCATGCCGGCGCAGGGTTTTTCTTGCCGGACTTCAAGTCCCGTGACTGCTCGCGCCGCAGGTCAGCCTGATCTAGTCAGCCGCTGCCAGCTGGCCGCGGATTTCACCACCGGGGTACTTTTCCGGGTGCACATTGACATAGGTCTTGCCGTCCCTGATGTCGGCAATCTGGTCGTCGGTGATATCTGCAGAGCCTTCCGGGATGGAGCCGGACAAGTCCACCTGAGGTGGAGCGTTTTCACCGGGGACGGCCGGACCGTGGATGTGTGCCGCAGTGGCTTCGCCGCCCAGGTCAATCGTATCGATGACCCACGAAACTGTTCTGGACTGCGTATCAATGGTGATTTCAGCTGAGCCGGTGGCTGCGCTGTCTGCCGGCGGCACCTCCGCGCCTGACGTCAGGTCTGCCGTATATCTGATCGTCTCCGCGCTGACCGCGGGTGCTGCAAATATGGTTGTGGCAACCAGGCTCGACGCAGCAAGAACTCTCAAATTCAACATAAGGTTAGCCTCCGGTTGAATGGGTGGAAAAGCGTTTCGGTTCACACAGTCAACGGATGGCATGGCTTTAGGTTCCGGATATATATTCGCCGACAGGTCAGGTCTTGAGCCGGTAGCCTGTCTTGAACATCCACCAGATGACTGCGGTGCAGATGGCAAAGAAGATGAACGTCATGACGAGACTGAGCGTCACGGACACATCGGCTGCACCATAAAAACTCCAGCGGAAGCCGCTGATCAGATAGACGACCGGGTTGAACAACGAGACCGTTTGCCAGACCGGGGGCAGCATGTCGATCGAATAGAAAGTGCCGCCGAGAAAAGTCAGGGGCGTGATCACCAGCATCGGCACGAATTGCAGTTTCTCGAAATTGTCGGCCCAGATGCCGATGATAAACCCAAGCAGGCTGAACGTGGTGACGGTCAGAACGAGGAAGCCAACCATGGCGAACGGGTGGGCGATCTGGTAGTCGACAAAAAACCGCGCGGTTATCATGATGATGACCGCCAGAATCGTCGATTTGGTTGCCGCCGCGCCGACATAGGCGAGCACAATCTCGAAGGTCGAGATAGGCGCAGACAGAATCTCGTAGATCGTGCCGGTAAACTTGGGAAAATAAATTCCGAAGGAGGCATTCGAAATGCTCTGCATCAGCAATGACAGCATGACCAGTCCCGGCACGATGAATGCACCGAAGCTGACGCCGCCGACCTCTGATATACGCGAGCCGATCGCTGCACCGAAGACCACGAAATAGAGCGTCGTGGAAACCACCGGTGCGACAATGCTCTGGAACAGGGTGCGCAGGGTGCGCGTCATCTCGAAGCGATAAATCGCCATAACGCCATGCAGGTTCATGACCGTTCACTCACCAGGTTGACGAATATCTGCTCAAGTGAATTCTGCCGGGTGTCAATGTCAGTGAACCGCAAGCCCAGTTCCTCCATGTCATGAAACAGCCGCGTTGCGCCGGTGCGATCGCTTTTGGTGTCGAAGGTGTAGACGAGAACGCAGCCATCCTCGTCAAGCTTGAGGTGGTAATCTTCCAGCGTGTCGGGAATGTCCGTCATCGGCCCTGCAAGCCGCAAGCGCAGTTCCTTCTTGCCGAGCTGTTTCATCAGTACCGTCTTGTCGGCCACCAGGATCAGTTTGCCCTCGTTAATAATGCCGATCCGGTCTGCCATCTCCTCGGCTTCGGCGATGTAATGGGTGGTCAGGATGATGGTGGCGCCATTGTCGCGAAGGCCGCGAACCATTTCCCACATGCCGCGCCGCAGTTCGACGTCTACACCTGCAGTCGGTTCGTCGAGAAACAGGATATCGGGTTCGTGCGACAGCGCCTTGGCAATCATCACCCGACGCTTCATGCCCCCGGACAGAGCCATGATCCTGGTATCCTTCTTGTCCCACAGTGACAGGTCGCGCAGGAGTTTCTCGATATAGGTTGCATTGGCCGGTTTGCCGAACAGGCCACGACTGAAGGTCACCGTCGCCCAGACGGTTTCAAAGGCATCGGTTGTCAACTCCTGTGGCACCAGCCCGATTCTGGAGCGCGCCTCGCGATAGTTGCGGGCAATGTCATGGCCGTCTGCAGTGATATCGCCTTTGCTCGGGGTGACGATGCCGCAGATGATGTTGATCAACGTGGTCTTACCGGCCCCGTTCGGCCCCAGCAGCGCAAAGATTTCACCTTGCCGGATGTCGAGATCGACACCCTTCAGCGCCTCGAACCCACCCGCATAAGTCTTCGATACACCCTTGACGGAAATCGCTGCCACCGCGTCTTGCACGACCGCGTGAACGACAGGCTTTGTGCCGGACTCGGCAGCTTGTTCGGGTGCCATGTTTTCTCCACCGGATCATGATGTTAGGGCAACTTTACGGGTTCACTTGCACCCCTGTTGCTCCAGGTGCGCGGCGAGCGCGATTGCATTGCTTTCCTGCACATCCCGCAAACCATCAGTGAATCACCCAAAAGACATGCGGTAAAGTGCGATCTGAACAGGACGCTAAGACCAATGTGCTGGCAATGCAACTATCCCGGCAATTGCAAAAACCGCGCTGCTTGCGCGATCGTAGCAACCGGTTTATCGAAATAAGTTGGCTATCGGCGCGCAGCACAATTGAGATGCGAACATGGGGTTTCTGGCGTCGGTGGTCCACACCACATCATAGTCGACATCAATGCCCGGCTAACCTGACAGCGCTGTACGGGAGGCTATCGGACAACAAAAACCGATGCGTTCGAATGCGCAGCGATCTTGCCGCCATTGGAGGGCCAGACATAGTCAATAATTGTCGGGACATGTGATGCCATGACAACCAGGTCGGCACCAACGGTGGCTACCGCCTTGAGCAGAACATCGTCTACATCGGCAACGAGATCATGACCGACAAAAGTCCTGGAATCGGCGCTGAGACCGTGTTCGGCAGCCTGGCTGGCAGCGAAGGCCTGCAGCTTCTTTTCATACTCTGCCGGATTGTGAGCGATGCTGCTTGGTTGTTCGTTGGCAACACCAACATAACAAACCGGTATGTTGTAAAGCTTTGCCATACCCGCTGCCACGCCCAGCGCTTTCGACAGGGGTTCGATGTGCTGAAGGTCAACCGGTACCATCATCAATTTGAACATAGCTCTCCCTTAAAATTCTTGCTTGCACAGACTTTGCCACCCTCACTGAATGCCAGCATAGCGAGCATGTCTGCAATCCTAACCAAATTGAGTTTGCAGCGTCGCACATACCTCACCGATATACAATTGCGCTAGATGACCGGTTGAGATGGCAGTCGGAAGCAACCGTTTGTGGACTTCATTCAAAGGTCCGGCTTGTCAGCATTGTTGCAAGTCAAGGCGTTGGCAAAACGCGAGCCGGGGCTGCTCCCCCAGATTGTCATTTTTTGTTTTGGCTGTTGTCGCAGAATGAGCTGCTACCCATCATCGGACCACCCCGATGACCAGCCCCCCGGGACTTTCGGTTCTAAGTGCTCCTGCGATGGATGGCAGCTCAAAACACGAACAGATCGTCCGTCTGAGCGACCGGATAAGATGGCTGCGCGCGACCATGATCGGTTGACCAGCGCAGTTGGCAACATCGGCGATCTCATCAACCCGCAAGACGCTGCCGGAACCTTTCAGACGCGGTCGGATATGCATCACACGCAGATGCAGAATGCGTTGATTGATGGACGACTTTCCCGGCAATCCCCCGGTCACTGGCGTCAGTGTCCGGGGATTGGCAATCAGGAATTTTCGCCGCCTGGCCCGCCACATGTGATCATGTTGGCAAAAGCAGGCAGGTCGAGGGTGGCGCCACGCCGGTCATTATCCAGCAGGGTCGTTGCGCCCCACTGATAGGTGAAGCCGGCCATGATGGTGTGGTCGGTCAGGTCCGACCCGCCGGCGAATTGATAGCAATTGTCCCGCTGCATGCCGCGATAGCCAATGAATACGTTTGAATCACCAACAAATGGCAGACCTGCAATCTGGGTATCATAGCGTGCGCCCCAGCTCAGCACTTCAAGGTCTCTCGGCCCTGGCCCCTGACCTTCGCCGCCGTTTCGTTCCAGCTCCGCGTAGCCTGCTTCCACCTGCAGCCGGCTGTCCGCATTGAAGAACCAGCGCACGACACCGCGCGCAAAGTAGCCATCATCCAGACGTTGTCCGAAGGCCGGCCCGGTTTCGGGGACGCCGATATAGCCACCCTGGCCGTACAGCGTGAAGTCACCCAGATAGGCTTGCACCTCACCACCGACAAACCTGTAGTCATAGTTCAGGTTATCGTTCGCGAAGGCGTAATGTGATCCTCCTGCACCACCAAAAGCACCAATCAGGCCCTGTGACGGATCGCGCAAGCTGATATGGACACCCCCTTGAAAGCCATAGCGCAATCCACCTTCATTGGGATCGCTGTCGAATGCGCGGTCATTGTATTCAACGTCCACGTCGCTTTGAACAGACAGGTTGGGGGCAAGCGGCAAACTCATCCGGCCACTGGTACCAGACCAGAACGTGGCATCGCTATCGCCTGACAAGGGCCCGGTATCCGGCACGTCGATGATTTGCACACCAGCCGATTTCTCGATAACACCGGATACGATGAGCCCGATCGCCTCATCCATGTCGGCGGATTGAGCACTTACAGGCGACAAGCCGATGATCAGACCTGCCACGAACAAACCATTTTTCTTTATTGTCATTTTCTACCCCTGCAGATAAACCCAAGCTTCGCTACAATTATATTCCTTATTTTGAATATCAAGCAACAGCAAAGTCTCGACCATCCAGGATTCGGTTCCCACTGCGGCAGTCCTGCAACATCAACGGTTACCCGGCTGAGGCTGGTTTCATTGTATTGAAAGGTTACCGTCTGATCACGATGTCGGTCTCCTGCCATCCGACTTGTCTGACCAGGTTGAAAAACCGGGCGGCACTTGATGGATGCAGCCTGATGCAGCCATGCGAGACGGCACGGCCCAGCCGACTGATTTCGGTGGTTCCGTGGATGGCGTAGCCGCCAAGAAAGAAAACCGAATGCGGCATGGGTGCCCACTCATATTTGCGTGAGTGCCAGGATCGCTCCAGCCGGATTGGATGAAATCGTCCAACTGGGGTCCGATATCCGCTCCGTGCTGTTGATGTTGGCCACGAATTTGTCAGCCTTCCGTCAACAAACAGGTAAAACCGTTGCTCTGAAAGATCGATTTCAGCTCGAATATGTTCCACGGCGTGCGCGGCACCTGCATGCACCATTCCAACCAGAATGATCAATGCCAGAATCGTCCGCAAAGTTGAAAGCATGCTCAATCACCTCGGGTCAGAATGAAGCGCTGCAAATTCAGCTCACATGACCTGAGCGCAGATCATGGATGGCCTTGCGTACTCTTTCCCATTGTGCCGCTTCATCAGTTTTGCCGGCGGTTTTGAGAGCGGAAGCCTTTTGAGCAGCCTCGGCTTCCGCCTTGTCTCCATGCGCGTCCAGTAACGCTCTTGCATGTTCTGCAACCTTGAGGGTATCCACCTAATCAATCCTCCCGTTCTTCAATTGTACTCACGACCGGCGTGCTGACCTGTCAACAATGCTCATCTGCATTTCGTTTAAGACAATGGTCAAGTACATCTACTTAGCCACGAGGCTCACGTTCGGCGAAATCAGCCACTTCCGCCTTGATTAGGATCAAAAACCACAAGTAGCGCAGGAGCTGAAATACACTATCAGGCGGGACACCAATACGGTCTTCGGAAGGCGATCATGAACTGCGGCGTTGGACGGTGCTGAACAAATGTGACGTGACAGGTGGTTCCACAACACGAACGCAAACATGAACAAGGAGATCGACCATGTTCAACTCGATTGATGCTTGCATTGGCCTGTCAGCATGCCGCTAGCGCCGAGCCCACAATTAAAGCGGCTGCGAGTTGCAAGCGACCTGCCTATTCCGCAGGCGCGGGATGGGCTTCCGGTGCACCGGTGTGGACCACCTTGACCTTGTTGGACGAAATCAGCGTGTAGAACATCGGCACCACAAACAGGGTGAACAGCGTACCGACAGACATGCCGGAGGCTATCACCAGGCCCATGGCGAAGCGGGCTGCAGCACCGGCGCCGGTTGCCGTGAGCAGCGGAATGACGCCGAGCACCATGGCAGCCGTCGTCATCAGGATCGGGCGCAATCGCACCTGTGCGGCTGTTTCAATCGCCTGGCGTTTGTCCATTCCGTGCAGTTGTCGCTGCTCATTGGCAAACTCCACCATCAAGATACCATGCTTGGTGATCAGCCCGACAAGCGTGATCAGCCCGACCTGGGTGAAAATGTTGAGCGTACCAAGACCAAGGTTGAGCGGTACCAGTGCGCCGAACAATGACAGGGGAACCGCCATCAGAATGATGATGGGGTCGCGGAAACTTTCAAACTGGGCGGCCAGCACCAGATAGATCACCACGATGGCCAGCCCAAACGCGATGAGCAGGGCGTTGCCGGCCGACTGCTCCTGGCGTGACTGGCCGATATAGTCGGTGAAGAAGCCGGCAGGCATCTGCTGCTGGGCGATTGTTTCCAGTTCTTTCAATCCATCGGCACTGGTCACTGTCGGCAGCGGGATGCCGGAAATGGTGGCGGAATTGAGCTGGTTGAACTGCTCGATAGATGCAGGCTGGACGCCTCTTTCGAAACTGACGAGGGCAGACAGCGGCACCATCGCGCCGGTGGACGCGCGGACGTAATATTTACCCAGCAGGTCCGGGTTCATACGGTCCTCATCGGATACCTGCATGATCACATCATAACTGCGGTTGTCGCGGTCAAACTTGGAAATCTGTGCTCCACCTACCAGCGCGCCCAGCGTTGTGCCGATGTCGGATACGGGTACGCCCATGGAGGCTGCCCGGTCACGGTCGATGACAATGCGAGCCGCCGGGGTTTCGAACGACATGGAATTCTGGACCACGATGAACTTGCCGCTGGCCTGCGCTTCCTTGCGGATGGCCTCGGCCACTTCATACACCTGCTCGGGGCTGCCGAGCGAGCGGATGACATATTGCACCGGCAGACCACCGCCTGTGCCGGGCAGGGACGGACGCGAGAATACGAATGCCTGGACACCGGGACTGGCGCCAACGGCCGTTTGTATGGCCTGCTTGGTCTGGGCCGCCGGGATGTCCGTGCGATCGTCCCAGTCCTTCAGTTTCATGCCGAAGAAGGCACCGCCTCCGCCGTCCGCACCGACGATGGAGAACGTGTCCTTGATTTCGGGCCTCGTATCGCGCAGCTTGTGGAATTCCTTGACGTAGAACTGCGTGTAGTCGGAGTTGGCATATTTGGGCGCATTGACCACGCCCAGGAACACGCCCTGATCTTCTTCAGGTGCCAGTTCAGATGAGGTGTGCGTGAACAGGAAGCCTACCGTGCCGAGCAGCGCCATAGCCATGATGAAGGTGGCCCAGCGGGCGTTCAGCGAGCCATGCAGCACAGCATGGTATTTGTTCTCCAGCCAGGTGAATCTTCGATCAACGAAACCTGCAAAACCCGTCTGGCCGCCGGCACCGTGCGGCTTCAACAGGCGCGATGCCATCATGGGTGACAGCGTGACTGCAATGATCCCGGACAGGATAACGGCACCTGCCAGCGTGAACGCAAATTCGCGGAACAGTGACCCGGTCAATCCGGTGGTAAACCCGATAGGGGCATACACCGCTGCCAGAGTGATGGTCATGGAGACGATGGGCCGGAAGATTTCGTTCATGCCGGTAATCGCGGCATCTATCGGCGTCTTGCCCTCTTCAATGTGGCGGTGAATGTTCTCCACCACCACAATGGCATCGTCCACCACCAGGCCGATCGCCAGTACCATGGCCAGCAGGGTCAGCAGATTGATTGAAAAGCCGAACGCATACAGAAACAGACACACACCGATGAGTGAAAGCGGAATGGTGACGACCGGAATGATTACGGAGCGGAACGACCCGAGGAACAGCAGGATCACCAGGATGACGATTATCACCGCCTCGCCGATGGTCGCGAACACCTCGTCGATGGACGCCTGGATGAAACTCGATGCATCATAGACCACCTCCGCCGTCATCTCGGCGGGCAGGGTCGGTTGCATCTTGGCGACTTCAGCATGAACGAGGTTGGCGACGTCGAGCGGGTTGGCGGATGGCGTGGTGGTCACGCCGATAAAGGTGCCCTGACGGCCCGAGAAGGTCACCTTCACATCGGTGGACTCCGGGCCCAGTTCGACCCTGGCCACATCACGCAACCGTACAATCTGGTCGCCTTGTGATTTCAGCGGCAGGGCGGCAAAGCTCTCCGCAGTTTGCAGCGTGGTCTTGGATTCAAGCGAATAGGCCACGTATTCGTTTCTTGTGCTGCCCGGTGCGGACAGGAAGTTTGCTGCCCGGATTGCCTGCACCACATCTCCCGCGCTGACATTGCGTGCCGACAGTTTCAGCGGGTCTACCCAAACCCGCATAGCAAAGTTCTGGCCGCCAAGTATCTGCGCATCCGCCACGCCTTCCAGCGTCGACAGTCGCGGCTGAACCACCCGGATAAGGTATTCGGTGACCTGTTCCGGTGTCATCTTCGGGCTGGCGAAAGTCAGATACATCAGCGCAAATGACTGGCCGGTGCCCTTGGCGACCACAGGGTCTTCCACATCGGTCGGCAATTGCGCGCGCACCGCCTGCACCTTGGCGTTCACCTCGGTCAGCGCCGCGTTCGGGTCGGTGTTGAGTTTCATCTGCACCTGCACCGTGCTGAGGCCCAGTCGGCTCGACGAGGTGACATAGTC
>SWCD01020713.1_pt3 | contig 24898 bp, 23 predicted proteins | sample 4693011 | NCBI WGS metagenome assembly SWCD01 (sample SAMN10267278, study PRJNA491770) | bioreactor metagenome | isolation source: DHS bioreactor inoculated with marine | place: Japan: Omine Ridge, Nankai Trough | reverse complement strand
TAATTTAAATAAGATTTTCATTTAAAACTTTTTACCCTGTAATTTCAAAACTACTTTCAAAGTTTGCCACCACTTGGCGTGTTTCCCCCAAGATTTCCTCTGCTGGTGCACTTTCTCGATCCCCCAACTTAAATTGGTTGAGATCATTATAAAAAATAATTGCCTTAATTGTATATTTTCCTTTGGGTTCCTTTTCTCTTAAGTGAACGGTAAATTCCATTTTATGAACCATCGATTCCACAATACTTAGACTGCTGATTTGCAAACCATCTTGATTTTCAATGTTGATCTCTAAATTTGGTTTAAACGTGAAGGGACTGATCTCTAAATTGATCATTACTCGACGGCCATCAGGGTAAAGCTCTGCGCTTAATGCGCGAACCTTCATCTTATCTGGTTCGACGGGGACATCATCTGGGTCTGTAAAAAATATATCCATTTAATTTTCAGCCTGTTCGATATTCATCTAAGTGTATAAAAAGATATTATACCGCTGATGGAAACGGATAAAAATTATTGGTCTAAAATTTTAATTATTTCTTTTGGGGATAAGCTATTAACACTATTAATTGATTAATAATAATTAAAAATCGTCTAACTATTCATCATATAAAACAGTGGGTTCGAGATAAAACCGCATACCTTTTCGCTCGATTTTTTCCTTGATCCATTTTTGTAAATCTTCGTTTTTTTCTTCAAGTGACTTGTCTGATTCCATTTCTTTCAGTGGATAATTCACTCTTAGGGCACGCGGTGCAACGATGAAGCGTGTGACACCTGCTGGGAAAAGGTGGCCATTTCCACACATTTTGATCACTTCATGGACCTCAAAGGGGGGATAAACCAGCAATGCGGTTAGATCTTGATATAACTCAAGCAGGGGGGTAATCTTCCTCACTCTGGTTCGATCTAAGGAAGCCGAATTTTTGTACAGATCCATAACCTGGTGTAATAAGGCTACTCTATCCTTGAGTTTTTCCTTTTTGGTGCTTGCCACAAAAACCTTTTCATCAGGTGTCTGAATATAGATCAAAATCTTTTGATTCCAAAGTTGTCTCAGGGCGTCTTCCTGATCGTCTAAGGGGTAAACTCTTAGATCCGGTAATTCTTCAACCCGATCAAGAAAGGCTTGGGTGGGCATCCCCCAGATCACATGATTCCAACTTTGTATTTCTAAGCCTGGGGCATCCGCTTCCACCACCTGGGCAAGTACATGGGGGAATCCCATTTGCTGCAGGGCAATCGTTCTGTTCGCTCCATCCATGACCATATATCTCCCGCTGTTATCCCCAAAAGGGGTCACAATCGGCGGGTTATTCAATTCACCGCTGGCGCGTAAACTCTTTATTAGTGGCGGGGTTCGTTGATTATCATGGAACTCGTGCACAACTAACTGGTCGACGGAGATGATCTTTAAGTTTGGAAAGCTCTCTAGCATGTATACCTATTTCGATTAATTGCTTAGATTATTTCACTATTTGCAGAATTATACAGGTAGGCTGGATGATTGGCAATCATCTCGAATAGATCAAGTCCATGAATGCAATCAATTTTGTCTATAAATGCATCTAGATAATGATAAATATGGATATTCACCGGATTTCAATTCGCATTCATTCTCCCTTTATGGTTAAATACAAGGGATGAAAACACATATTTTGCATATTGAGCCATATGATGATATCCACTCAATAAAAGACAAAATGAATTGGGCGAAAAGTGATCGGATCCTATTGGTTTTCCCCCTACGCATAAAAGGGATCGATCGCAAACTTGATTTGTTATTGATCCAAAGACACGCGTTATCGATTGGGGCTCAGATTGCCCTCGTCACCAAAAAAGAACCGGTCAAAAGTTATGCGGCAGAATTATATATTCCAATATTTCGGTCTCTCAGAATAGCAAGGCGGCTTCCATGGGAAGCTGCGGTTTCAACTGAAGTTGATCCAATAAAAATTAATTCCCCAGAAAAAACGTTAGACGAATTGAAAAAAGCGACTCAAAAACCAACCCAATTTCCAAAACTAACACGTCCGAGGGCAAGATTTATCATATTTACAATAGGTGTACTTGCATTCTTGTTAACCCTTACGGCTTTGCTCCCAAGGGCCGAAGTTAAGTTGAGCCCAAAATCAAATGTACAAGAGATTAGCTTAGATCTTGTCGCCGACACCAATATCATTAATTTCAGTCCTGCAGGGAATTTACAGGCTATTCCATTTACCATTACTGTAGAAGGTCGCGACAACATTCAACCGAGTGGAAGTATTTCAGTTCCACAACAGGCGGCACAGGGTGAAATCCAATTTACTAATTTGACGAATCAGGAAATAATTATTCCTGAGGGAACAGTTACGAGAACCATTGAAATTAATCCAATCCGATTCGCTACAATTGAAGATGGGATCTTGCCTGCAGAATCAGGCGCAAATATTAGTGTTGTCATCCAAGCATTAAATCCTGGTGAATCTAGTAATCTTAATGCGGAAACTTTAATTGTTGTTGAGGGAGATCTGGGTCTGCAAATTTCATCGGTCAACCTGGTAGCAACCTTTGGTGGGAGTGAGATTGAAAGCTCCGCGCCAACGCCAAACGATTACGAAGATCTTTCTGCAAACCTTAAATCGGCGTTATGGGATACTGCAATTCAGGAAGCAAAAACAATAGTTGACGAGGATGATTTCTTAATTCTAAGCGCACCCAATACCATATCCATCAAAGAGGAAGTTTTCACACCTTCCATTCCGCAACCAGTATCAGAATTAAGTCTTCAACTCCAAATTGAATATGAAGTTCTTTATATTTCGGGGGAGGATTTAAAAGCAATCGGTATATTAAATTTGGATGCTTTACTATCCAATGAGTTACAGGCAAAAAATAGTACATTGTTGGTGTTGCCAATTACTATTCCAGAATTTACTGAGGAAAATCAATTATTTTGGCAAGTGTTGGTTCAAAGAGAGGTAATCGACCAGATCAATTATCAAGAGATCAAGGATCTTATTAAAGGAAGCTCATTTGATTCGGCAAAAAAAATGATTTTAAATGAATATGAGTTATCTAAAGATCCTGATATTAGTATTTTTCCAAATTGGTGGCCCTGGCTTCCAGTAATTCCCCTTAGAATAACGGTAATTGCTGAATGATGAAAATAATATGAGAATTTTAGGTGTTGACCCAGGAGAAAAAAATATAGGTATCGCGCTTAGCGATCCAACTCAAACGATTGCTAGCCCCATAACGGTGGTGAAACATATTTCGCGACCTATTGATGCTGCGACGATTGCCCAGATCGCTACGGAAAATGGAGTTGAAAGAATTATCGTGGGACAAGCCTTTGATCTTGAGGGTAAACCGAATTTTTCGGGGCGAAAGGCAGCACGATTGGCTGCTGCCATCCGTACCCAAACAGATTTGCCAGTGGAATTATGGGATGAGAGCAACAGCACCCAGGAAGCAAGGTCAGCTAGGATCGCGTTGGGAAGTAACCGGAAAAAACGGGGTGGTCATCTTGATGAATTGGCTGCGACAGTGATTTTACAAACTTATTTGAATGCAATCATGGACGAAAAAGAAGAATAAAAATGGTAAAAAAGAATCGTTCTTTCATTGGAATAATTTTAATTATTATGCTTATTGCAGTCGCCTGTTTGATCCTATTCTTTGCCAGTAATTATGTATTAAGTATCCCCGGGCAAGCTTTAGATATATATGGTCCCCCCAGTCAATCCATCTCGACTTTTCAACATTATCAATTGTCTTTCAATTTGATTAGCCAAGAGGGATTGCTTATGTCACCATCAGATCCCAATGGGCAAGAAATGACATTTGTCGTTGCTCCAGGTGAATCGACTTCCAGCATATTAAATAATCTTTCGCTTGCACAACTGATCCCAAATCAAGATGCTTTAAGAAATTATTTGATCTATTCTGGGTTAGATACACAACTTCAAGCGGGCAGCTTTTTGCTAAGCTCGGCGATGTCCCCGAAAGAAATTATCACTGTGATGCTGGATTCAACCCCCCAGGTGATCGAATTTAATATTCTCCCTGGATGGCGGATCGAGGAAATTGCAGCAAGTTTGCCAAGTTCGGGGTTGAACATTTCCCCTGAAGAATTTCTTAATGCGGCTAATTTGCGCCCAATGGAAATAAATTTCATAGAACAGATACCCGAGGGAGTTTCTCTTGAAGGGTATTTTCTTCCAGGGTCGTATTCGGTCGCGAGAGATATTTCTGGAAGTGAATTAATTCTTATATTTTTAAGATCTCTTGAGTTTGAGCTACCATTGGAGTTATTAGAAGCATTTAGTCGTCAAGGGTTGACCTTGCATCAAGCAGTTACCTTGGCCTCCGTTGTGGAGAGAGAATCGATTGTGGATGAGGAGCAACCTGTGATTGCCTCGGTATTTCTGAATCGACTGGCAATAGATATGCGACTTGAATCTGACCCGACAGTGCAATATGCCTTAGGATATAACGAATTGCAAATGACCTGGTGGACGAATCCTTTAAGCGCTGACCATTTGGGAATCGATTCTCCTTATAATACCTATATGTATCCAGGATTAATGCCCGGTCCAATTGCGAACCCTACGATTAGTGCTCTCCAAGCGGTTGCCTACCCTGCCCAAACGCCTTATTATTTCTTTAGAGCCACTTGTGATAATTCTGGGTTACATAATTTTTCGCAAACGTATGAGGAACATTTAAATTTCGGATGTCCTTAAATGAAAAAAGAGCCAACGAATTCGCTGGCTCTTTTTAATTAATGTTTATGATCTATTCGAGGCTATCTTTTAGCCAAGATTCCACTTTCTCTAAAGCTTCTTCAAGCTGGCTGGCATCTTCACCCCCGGCTTGAGCCATATGGGGTCTTCCGCCGCCTTTCCCACCTAACGGGATTGCCACAACATTTACCAGATCACCGGCTTTCAAACCTTTCTTAACTAAGTCATCGGTCAGGGTAGCGACGAGGGCAGGTTTTCCATTGACTACTGTCGCTAAAACGGCAGCGCCAGAAGAATATTTTTGCCGGAATTTATCCGCTAATTGTCGTAAAGTATCTCGATCTGCACCAGGCAAGATAGCAGTAAATAATTGAACCCCATTGACCTCTTTTGTGTTTTCCAATGCCTGATCAAAACTTTTTGCTGCCGTTAATTTTCGACCTTCGGTCAATTCCTTTTGAGTTTGAGCGAGTTCCTCTATTAATGCTTTTGTGCGATCTTTAACTTGGGATGGAACAGATTTGAGCATATCGGCAAGTTGATCGACCAATTGCATTCTTTCTTGGACTCTGTCATATGCAGCGCGACCCGTGATTGCTTCAATTCGTCGAATACCCGCAGCAACACTACCCTCGCTGATGATGATAAATGTACCGATCTCACCGGTGCTATCGACATGGGTGCCACCGCATAATTCATAGGAGAAGGGAGTCTCACCACCGATTTGAATGGTTCGAACACGCTCTCCATATTTTTCACCAAAAAGAGCCGTTGCACCTTCGGCCTTTGCCTTATCAAGTGATTTTACTTCGATGGCTAGTTTGTGATTATTGAGAATATGGTTGTTTACACCCGCTTCGATATCCTTCAAATCTTGCTTCGAGATCGCCTTAGGATGCGTAAAATCAAATCGCAGTCGGTCAGGGGCGACCAATGATCCAGCTTGGTTGGCGTGCTTCCCGACGACTCGACGCAATTCTGTATGGAGCAGGTGGGTGGCCGTATGATTGCGCATGATATCTTGTCGACGGGCAATATCCACATTGGCAGAAGCCTTGGCTCCCACGTAAGGGTTGCCTTCCACTACCTTTCCGGTATGGATTATGAGTTCTGCAACTGGGCGACTGACATCTGAAATTTTTATTTTCCAACCGGTGCCAGAAATCTCCCCAATATCCGAAACCTGTCCACCCGCTTCAATATAGAAATTAGTTTTATCTAATAAAAATTGAACCTCGTCTCCTGGGTTGGCAGTTTCGATCTCCTCACCTTTTTTGATGATCGCTAATATTTCACCTTTTAGGGGTTGGGCGGAATAGGGATCATATTCAACTCCAGCATTTGTGAGTTTCTTTTTTGCCAATAAGGTTTTATATAGCGAAGAGAAGAAATCCACATCTTCGCCGCCTTGGTCGCCCATGGCTTTCCCCCCCCCAGAGGCCAACCGATGTTTTTCTGCCTCTTCTTGAAAACCGTCTATGTCCGACTCAAAGCCACGTTCTTGGGCAATATCTCTGGTAATCTCAAAGGGTAATCCGTAGGTGGCATGTAATCGAAAACTATCTTCCCCCTTGATGATGGATTCATTATTTTCTTTTAAGGAATTGAAGATGTCTTCAAGGTGAGAAAGGCCAGACTCTATTGTCCGTTGAAATTGTTCTTCCTCACGGGTGAAACTATCATAAATGCTTTGCGCATTTTCCACTAATTCTGGGTAGGCATCCCCATAAAGTTCTATGATCTCACTTGAAATTTTTGCCAGGAAGGGCTCAGTCAATCCGAGTTTTGAACCAAATCGGGCGGCTCTGCGAATGACCATTCTGGTCACATAATTGCGCCCCATATTGCCCGGAACCACTCGGTCAGCAATCAAAAAGCTGGCTGCCCGAACATGATCGGCAATCACGCGGTAGGGTGTGAAATTCGCTTCTAATTCCTCATCACTCTGCCCAGTGATCTGCTGTAGTCTTTTGATTACCGGCCAAAATAGATCCGTGCGATAATTTGATTTTTGATCTTGTAAAACTGAAACGATACGTTCTAAACCCAAACCAGTGTCAACATGTGTGGCAGGGAGGGGTTCTAAAGTTTTTGCATCTATGCGGTTATATTGGATAAAAACCAAATTCCAAAGTTCAAGGAATCTGGGGCCATCTAGATCTACGGTGCCGTCTTCACGGTATGTCAAATCCCCATAGCTCGGGCCTCTATCGATATGTATTTCACTGTTAGGACCGCAAGGACCTGTTTCTGCCATCTCCCAAAAATTATCTTTACGTCCATAATTTAAAATATGGCTTGGGTCTATACCGGGTTGGGCTTTCCAATGAGTAAGAGCCTCTTCATCTGTGGGGATTTCATTTAACTCATCTTTGAATATGGTCACATATAGACTATCTTTTGATAGTTTCCATTCTTCGGTTAATAATTCCCAGGCCCATTCGATTGCTTCTTTTTTATAATAATCACCAAATGACCAATTTCCTAACATCTCAAAAAAGGTATGGTGGGTATCATCGAAACCAACATCTTCAAGATCATTATGTTTTCCAGCCACACGCATACACTTTTGTGAATCTACTGCACGTACATAGTCGCGTTTATCTGTGCCTAAGAATACATCCTTAAATTGAACCATCCCAGAATTTGTAAAGAGGAGGGTGGCATCCCCGCCCGGCACGAGGGAGGAGGAGGCTACAACGGTATGCCCTTTCTTATTCTTGAAAAAATCAATAAATTGCTGCCGAACTTCATTTCCGCTGATCTTTTTGGTCATTTAAGCTCCAAAATAAGTAATTTTATAGTAACTCATCCATTATACGCAATCCTCATAAATGGGGCAATGGGAAATTGAATTCCAACTAGGGTAATGATCTAAAAAATCATATATTAAATTTTAGTGTAAAGCAGATTAGAACAACATTGCGCCTTCCAGAGCCAATAATTTCCTTTTCCGATCACTATCCATCTCACCAGCATACCCGCCCAAGGAGCCATCAGAAGCGATCACTCGATGACAGGGTAGGGCGATGGGGATTGGATTATATCTAAGTGCCTGCCCAACAGCTTGATAAGCTTTTGGCTTGCCCACAATTTTTGCAATTTCTCCGTATGTGGCAACTTGTCCGCGCGGCACTGCCTTTGCAGCCAATAACACCGCTTTTTGAAAGGGAGAGAGTATGGCAAAATCTATTTCTAGTTCTAATTCTTGACTTTCTCCAGTTAAATATTTCGCAATTTTTTCACTAAATGGATTTACAGCATCGGCATTCTTTTCAAAGCGGGCTTTGATCTTTTTACTCAACCAAGAAATAAAATCTTCCTCGGTGAGATCGTATTCAACGGCAATAAGTCCTTTTTGAGAGACAGCGATCCAAACAATGCCCAGGGGGGTATTCAATAAATTAGAATAATATATTTTGGGGGGCAATATAGATTTCATAGTTGAAATTAATTTTTTCTCTGCACGTTCAATTTCTTCTATTGTGGGTTTTTCTTCATATAGTTTATTCATAATTACTTCAATGTTTTTAGGCATAATCGGAAATCCTATTATTAAATTGTTTACGCAACTTTTTCAGTGCTTGGTATACGTTTGCCCTGGCTGATTCTTCTGAAATATTTAGAGTCAGGGCAATTTCAGGATAGCGTAAATGCTGGAAGTTTTTTAGGAGCAAAGCAGTTTTTTGTTTATGCGGTAATAATTCGATCGCCTGTCGTACTTCTTCTAAGATTAATCTGTTTGATACTTCCTTGAATACTGGAGAATCTTCGCTGGAAAACTGATCAATATCCTCAATCGTCCTATTCAATTCTAAAGCGTTCTTTTTTAATCGAGTCTTTGCGGTATTGGTCGCAATTTTATAAAGCCATGCTCGCAAATTATCATGGTTCTTTAATCTAGGAAAGGCTTTATAGGCCTTGATATAAGTATCTTGCAAGCAATCTTCTGCCTCTTCGGTATTTGGTAACATTCGCCAAAGATAAACGAATATTTCTCTGTTGTGGTTTTTGATTAGATCTTCAAATAATTGAGGATCTAATGATTTTTCATTCCGCATGATATTAATATAACCGATGAAACTTGATTTTGTGAAATCAATAGAATTTTAATAATAATATATTAGTATTAAAATGTAGAATTCCTATCTTGAGATATAATAACTTGTTTTATTTGAAACTAAGAAATAAATTTTGAATGCTTTGTAATGAAGGACTTTTTTATCGATGAATCGTAAACTACTATATTTTTCAGTATTTTCATCTGGTATGGTCACGCTCGCGATTGAATTGAGTGCCTCACGATTACTTGGAAATGTTTTCGGCACGAGTAATTTAGTTTGGGCAAGCATTATCGGGCTGATTTTGATCTACCTAACCGTAGGTTATTTTTTCGGTGGAAAATGGGCGGATCGATCCCCGACACCGTTAACCTTTTTTCGAATCATGTTATGGGGCGCTTTCACAGCGGGTATTGTTCCCTTAATCTCAAAACCCGTTCTTCGTTCTGCTGCTGATGCTTTCGACCATCTCCAAATGGGGGTTCTATTTGGCGCTTTCGCTGCGGTATTGATCCTTTTTATTGTGCCGATCACATTATTAGGGATGATGTCTCCCTTTGCGATCCGCCTCGCAATTACAAAACCGGAAGAAGCGGGTGAAATATCAGGGAAAATTTATGGTATTTCAACCTTAGGGTCTTTTATAGGCACCTTTTTACCTGTACTCATTATTATCCCAATGGTTGGTACCACGAATACTTTTATCCTTTTTAGTGTTTATCTAATGCTCGTGGCGTTGATCGGGTTGGGCATAAGTATCAACTGGAAGCAAGCCGTAAAATATGCTTGGATGCCGATGTTGTTAATTGTATTGGCTTGGTTGGCTTCTTCAACTAATCTTAAGAATTCGGCGGGTCAGATCTATGAAACTGAGTCCGCTTATAACTATATTCAGGTACAAGAATTTGATGGTTATACATATTTACGCCTAAATGACGGTCAGGGCGTGCATTCAATCTTTCATCCTGAAGATTACTTGTTTCGTGGTCCATGGATGCAATTTTTAGCAGGTCCTTTTTTTAATCCTGCTCCTTTTGGGGTGGGGGATGTGGAAAGGATCGCAATTGTGGGTTTGGCTGGAGGAACAACCGCTTATCAAGCCACCAAGGTTTTCGGCCCCATTCCGATCGATGGATATGAAATCGACCCAAAGATTATCGCTGTGGGAAAAGAATTTTTTGGATTGGACCAGGAGAACATCAATGCAGTGGCACAGGATGGGCGATGGGGGCTGGAGCATAGTGAATTTCAATATTCTTTGATCGCTGTAGATGCATACCGCCCCCCTTATATTCCCTGGCATTTGACCACCAAAGAATTTTTTGAGATCACCTATAACAAATTAACGGAGGACGGCGTTTTGGTGATAAATGTCGGTCGTGCCCCTGAAGATAGGGGTTTGATTGACGCCTTGGTCACAACTCTATCCACGATCTACCCAAGTATCCATATAATGGATATTCCAAGTACCTTCAATTCAATGGTCTATGCTAGCAAGCAGGTTACTAGCATGGAAAACCTAACAAGTAATCTGGGTCAATTAATTGAGGATGCTAACACGGACCCTTTATTGATCGAATCGATCATTAGGGTGATCGATCATCAAAAACCCCTGCCGGAACCGACAATCGTTTTTACGGATGATCATGCGCCGGTTGAGTGGATCATCAATAAAATGGTTTTGGGATATTTATTATCGGGGCAGTATGAGGAGTTACAAAAATGAAAGTGGTTAAAAATATTCTTCATGGTTTAATCATCCTACTAATTCCACTGCTTTTATTGCTCACCGCATTAAGAGTATTGATGACGCCCTTATTTGTGCAAATGGAATATCGTACCCCTAATTTTCCCGAGGACAGCTATGGGTTCACTCAAGAGGACAGACTGAAATTTGCCCCCAGCGCATTGGCATATTTACTAAACGATTCTGGGGAGGAATTCCTTGGCGATCTGAAATTCGAAGATGGAACCCCTTTATATAATGAACGGGAACTCAGCCATATGCTGGACGTTAAAATCCTTGTGCAAAAAGGACTTCCAGTATGGTATTTTTTGATCGCTTTCTATTTATTATTTGGGACGATCCACTGGAAAAAGGATAAATGGGAGGATTTCAAGATCCTCATCGCTCGGGGTGGACAGATAACGGTTTATTTAATTTTGTTGTTAATTTTATTTATTGCCCTAAATTTCAATCTAGTTTTTACAAAATTCCACGAAATCTTTTTTGAAGGAGGTAGTTGGATATTCTATTTCTCCGATACCTTAATTCGTTTGTTCCCTATCAGATTTTGGCGAGATGCCTTTGTGTTTGCAGCTTTGCTTACCTTAGTGGGTGGGTTGCTATTATGGAAAAATGAGTGGTTTAAAGTCAAACGGAAGAAAAATATATGAATTTTACCCCCACCCAAGTTATTTTAATTTTTCTACTTGCAGGATACATCTTTACTCTGTTCATCTTGGAAAGTTGGATATGGCGTTTTCAACAAAAAAGATATTTACAGATCTGGATGGATTTTGCTGATTTAACGAAATTGCAATTATCGCCTGGTTCCTTCGTTCCAAGGTCGACGGTAAAACCGCTGATCACTGGTAAATATAGAAATCGGCAAATATCAATTAACTCTGAAACCAGGCGGCGATATGGATTCCAGGATGCAATTTTTCGAGTCTCGGTGTCGATAAAAAACCCAAAGACCGATGAGCTTCCCAAAGGTGCTTTTTTTGTTGTGGGCGATCCGCGGAAAAAAGGATTATTATCTCGTATTTCTGGTCAAACGGGAATATTAAAGTCTCTTCGACCAGAAGAAGTTCAGGAATTTCCTTGGAAAGCAGTGCCAGAAAACTTAGGTAATCATTTATTAACATCAAAAAATGCACAAAAAATATTGGGCGCAGCAGTGGTGAATGATATTTTGATTGATCAGGGTTTGCTGAGATACCGTCAAATCGGCCTTATTGCTGATCCAGCAGAAATGAAAAAGTTAATTAATAATTTGGTGGAGTTGGCAGATTCATTTGAACGATTTTCGAAAAATTGGATTGTTTAAAAGGGTATCTGAATAAATATAAGGAAAATTAAAAATATGGCACATTATCTATGTGCCATATTTGAACTTACATCTAAAATCAATAACTAATTTAGTTAATTACTAAAATAATTAGACTTATTATAGTCTAAAGAATTAACCTCTCGCTTAGTGTCATTCCAATTAAAGATAAAGTGATCAACACAATTTGGGCTGCCCCAGCCTTAGCTAAGGCTTCTTGAATACTTGCAATTTGTGCAATTTGTTCTGGAGAGGGGGGACCTCCTGCGGCGCTGATCTCACCGACCACTTTTTTCATTTTATCGGTATTTCCCTTTAGGCCAAAATATCCATTCAGGAAGGCAAGCAGACCAAAAACAGCCCCCAGGGAAAGTGCAATGCTTGTTGAAGAGGAAAAGCTTATACCCCGGAAAAGAATCCAATACATCGAAAGTCCAGCTAAAACTGTAAGAGTTCCAGATACGACCATCGCATTTACAAAGTTGCCTTTTAAAGTGAAATGTTGCATAAAGGCTTTTGATTCCTCCCCCACCTCTTTTGCGGAAACTGAAATAAAGCCAGTCATTATATAGGAACCGCCAGCCCAGAGCACACCAGACAAAATGTGGATCAATCTCAAAACCACCATGGTTGAATTCATTTAACATCCTCCCGAACAAGATAAATAAGATAAAAATAGTGTAATATGATTATTGTCTGGATACAAGCAGATCATTAAACAAAAAAACTCTCGACCATTAATATCGAGAGTTTTTTTTGTTTATATTATTTAGGTATATTAATTTTCAGTGTGGGGCGCTTGGTAGGCAGGGGATTTGTGGACATGAACCACTTTCCATTGCCCTTCAATTTTTAATATAACCCGACTTTCATTATGTGCAACAACTTTTACACCCTCACCGGTGCCACTGCTGAGCAATAGTGTATAGCTGCAAATTGCAGTGGTGTCATATTCTTGGATCAATAAATTCGATAGATCAAACCGAATGTTTACTTCAGCAAGATCTTCCCCCTCCGCATCTGCACCAAATACCGTATTTCTCCTGGCATTTTCGCTCATCATAAAATCATGGAAGGGAAGTCCCTCTAATCGATGGGGGGTAACAAACCATTCGTATAAGCTAAGGTCTTCATTCGTTGTGGCATGGTAATGATCCACATCATTTGCGAAAATTGATCGTAAATGGTCGATCAAGAAGTTTTTGATTTCGTCCTGATTGCTCACATTAAGCTCCATATTTTGAAAGTCTTCCAGCGTGCGCTAAAGCCAAAGACATAGTTTCGGTAGCGGAAAAGGTGCCCAATCCCCCCAATGCACATGCCCGTTCTCCAAAGGTCAATTGAGAATCTGTCAATACATATTCGGGTGATGATAACAGAAATGGTACAGGATGCCAGGAATGAGCCTTCATTTTAGCGGGTGTGGAATGATCTCCTGTGATCATTAGCGCTGCTGGATCTAGATCTAAAAGCATTGGCAAAGCCTTGTCAACATCTTCAATGATCTTCACCTTGCCGTCAAAGTTTCCATCCTCGCCCATGCTGTCAGTTTTTTTGATATGCACAAAGAAAAAATCATAATCATGCCAGTGTTTCGCGACTGTTTCAAATTCATCCTCAGGTTTTTCCCCATCAAACTGAATAATATCCATGCCCACCAAATGGGATACCCCCCGATACATTGGGTAGACCGCGACACATGCCGCCTTTAACCCATAGGAATTGAGATAATTGGGTAATTCTGGATTGGTCGCAAAACCTCTCAGCGTGACGCCGTTTGCTTGTGTTTCGTTTTTTAATATTTCCCGCGCTTTGTCCACCCATTCTTGAAATAAAGCCGCAGCTTTTTCCGATTTGGTATTCTCTGCTTTCACTTTTAGTGGGGGGACGCCAGTTTTTTGTGGATCTGTGTCTGCAATTTTATCGCTGAGTCCTTCACCACGCATGACAATCGTAAATCGATATTCTTTTACTTGAGCGATTTCGATATCTACGCCTGATATTTTGATCGATTTTAATATTTCAACAATTGGTTTTGCTTCTTCATGACCGATCCGCCCGGCTCGTCGATCCGTTATATTCCCATCTGTATCCAGCGTACAAAAATTGCCTCTTACTGCGATATCCCCAGGACGAACTGATAATCCCACCCCGGAAGCAGATAACACCCCGCGTCCAACATCATAATTGAGGGGATCATAGCCGAACAAGGATAAATGGGCAGGACCTGAGCCGGGGGTAATCCCAGTACGAATCGGGATCGTTTGCCCTAAACAACCTTCGGATGCAAGCTTATCCATATTCGGAGTGTGGGCAGTTTCCAACTCTGTTTTCCCGCCTAAGTTCATGGGTAATCCGCCGAGACCATCAAGGATCAGTAAAATGATTTTGCCATTGTTCTTGTTTAATAATGGCGGAATATATTCATAAGGCATTGAAATTCCTTTTATTAATATAAGATTCTAATTGATTATAAATTGAAAACAATGTTAATTATATAATCCCCATGAAATGGATCCATGGGGATTAAGAATACAAATATGTTTTTGTTATCGAATGGCTAATTCAGTTTCTTTATCAAAAACCTGTAAGCCTGCCAAGTCAAATACAATATCAACCTCTTCATTTAATTGAAAAGTAGATCGAGGATCAATTCTGCCGATGAAACTTTGATCTGCAATTGAGAAGTAGGTTAATATCTCATTTCCCATCAACTCTAGGACATCTACATTGGCTTTGACGGGAGCAAGATTGCCTCCACCTGGTCCAAATTTTGCATCATGGATATTTTCGGGTCTGATTCCTAAGAAAACTTCTTTCCCAGCCAAATCTTTATAAATCTTAGTCTTATCAGACGGCACTTCAAAATTGAAACTTTCAGATTCGAAGAATAATGAACCATTCTTGTCGACGATCTTGGCGTCGAAGAAATTCATCGCTGGGGAACCAATAAAGCCAGCAACAAATTTATTTGCTGGTTTATCATATAGATTTTGGGGGGTGTCAATTTGTTGCAAAAGACCCAAATTCATTACTGCAATTCTTGATGCCATGGTCATTGCTTCTGTTTGGTCATGGGTCACATAAATAAAGGTTGTTTCGAGTTGTTTATGTAACTTGCTGATCTGTGCCCGTGTTTGGACACGTAATTTGGCATCTAAATTTGAAAGTGGTTCGTCCAAAAGAAAGACATTTGGTTCGCGAACGATTGCCCGCCCAACGGCAACCCTTTGGCGCTGCCCACCAGATAATTGGCGAGGTTTACGATCGAGGAGTGTTTCGATACCTAAAATTTCAGCAGCATATCCTACTCTTCGTTTGATCTCTGCTTTATCCATTTTTCGAAGTTTTAAACCGAAGGCCATATTGTCGTAAACCGACATATGAGGATAAAGCGCATAGGACTGAAAGACCATCGCAATATCGCGATCTTTTGGTGCAGTATCATTTACCAATCGATCGCCAATCATAATTTCACCTTCGGATAGTTCTTCCAATCCAGCCAATAACCTTAAGGCTGTTGTTTTTCCACATCCAGAAGGACCCACTAGAACTAAAAACTCTTTGTCTTCGACTTTAATACTTAAGTCGTTAACCGCGACAACATCTCCAAAACGCTTTGTTACATTTTTGTACGTCACACTTGCCATGATCTTTTTACCTCGCTTTTTTATAGTATAGTGCCTCTATTATAATCATATTTTTCAAATATTCCAATTTATCAGAATTAATTAACCTACTGAATAAATATAATTTCCTTGCCCAAAATCCAGCGAGACCTTAGAATGGGGGTATGGCGAAAACGGTTAAAAATAAACCTAATATTAGCCCTGTTAGAAGGCAATATTTAGATATAAAGGGTCAGCATGCAGATGCAATCCTGTTTTTTCGTTTAGGCGATTTCTACGAAACCTTTGATGAAGATGCGAAAACTGTATCCAAAGTGCTGGATATTGTTTTAACCTCTCGGAATGTTTCAAAGGGAAATCGGGTTCCGATGGCGGGTATTCCACATCATGCAATGGAGAATTATCTTTCTCGCCTGATCGATCGGGGCTATCATGTGGCGATATGTGAACAGGTGGGAACTGAACCGGTCAATGGTTTAATGCCCAGGGAAGTGGTGAGGATCATTACTCCAGGCACGATTGTAGAACCCAGCCTATTAAAAGGGGACGCAAATAATTATCTAGCGACCGTAGCAGTGGAAGAAGATAGGGCGGGAATTGCTTATGTGGATATCACCACAGGGGAATTTTCAGTAACTGAAATAGAAAACCCAAATATATTATCTGCGGTGCGAACAGAGTTAAACCGTTTAGCCCCTGCAGAGATCCTCATTCCGGATGACTTAGATCTAGAATTTGGGGCAAATAATCCTATCCCAGGATATAAAACTGTTTGGCCCGCTTGGCGATTCGAACCTGGTCGGTGTCAAGATTTGATCTTGCGTCAATTTGAAGTTTCTTCATTAAAAGGATTTGGTATTAAAAACCATTCCTTATCTGTACGGGCAGTTGGGGGTATTCTGCAATATCTTAAAGAAACACAACCCGCTGCCCTCAATTTATTGATCGGGTTAAGCTCTTACAGTTTAGACGATTTTATGACCTTGGATGCCAATACCCGGCGGAATTTAGAATTGACGGAAACTATTAGGGGAGGGCATCTCAAAGGTTCTCTGTTGGGAGTTTTGGATCGTTCGGTTACACCGATGGGGTCTCGTATGCTTCGCCAATGGGTGAGTAAACCACTTTTAAATGTAAAAGAAATAAATATAAGGCTGGACGGAGTCACTCATTTTTTTGAGGATGGTCTTGGGCGAGCTGAGATTCGCCAAATATTGAAACCTCTTGCAGATCTTGAAAGGTTGACCAATAGAGTTGTGGGGGAGAGTGCTTTGCCCAGAGATCTGGTCGCAATTCGGGAAACCCTGATTCGCCTACCTGGAATTATCGAGTTAATGCCCAAAAATGAAAAAGCGCTTGAGAGTTTAATAGCTAATTTAGACCCATGCTTGAAAGAAATGCAATTGCTTCAGGAATCCTTGACAGATGATCCCCCAGCAACTTTGCAAAAAACGGGGATATTTCGTCCGGGGTATGCTGAAGATTTGGACGCAGTATTGGAATCTTCTCGATTTGCGAGAGAATGGATCGCCAACTTGGAATCTGTTGAGCGAGAACGAACTGGTATAAAAATATTAAAGGTGGGCTATAACAAGATTCATGGCTATTATATCGAGGTGACAAAGTCTAATGTCGACCTTGTTCCTGATGATTATATTCGTAAGCAAACTCTGGTGAATGCGGAGCGATACATCACGCCCGAGATGAAAGATTATGAATCTCAGGTACTTTCGGCTGAAGATCAAATCCATGCGATCGAGGTCAAATTATTCAAAGGATTAACTGCCCATCTTGCAAAATCTGCTGAAATAATGTTAAAAACTGCACGTTCTATTGCAGAATTGGATGTTCTGGTTAGTTTGGCAGAAGTGGCAGCTTTAGAAGGTTATGTGCGAGCTGAGGTTTTGGAAGAAGATATTTTGGAAGTGATTGATAGTCGACACCCAGTAGTTGAAAATAGTTTGGCAAGTGGAGAGCGCTTTGTGCCCAATGATGCGGTGTTTGAGCAGGGGGAACGAATCCGGCTGATCACTGGACCTAATATGAGCGGAAAATCGACTTATTTGCGCCAGGTTGCTCTCCTGGCTTTGATGGCCCAAATGGGCAGCTATGTGCCCGCTGCCTCAGCGAAGATCGGTCTTGTGGATCGCATTTTTACACGAATAGGCGCACAAGATGAAATACATGCGGGTCAATCGACCTTCATGGTTGAAATGGTGGAGGTGGCGAATATCCTCAATCATGCGACCCCGCGCAGTTTATTGGTCTTGGATGAAGTGGGACGCGGCACAAGTACTTATGATGGCGTTTCTATCGCTTGGGCGGTAGTCGAATATTTACATAATCATCCAGAATTGAGATCAAAAACCCTTTTTGCAACCCATTATCATGAGCTTACTCAACTCTCTGAATTGCTTCCCGGCGTATTTAACTATAATGTGGCAGTGAGTGATTCGGATGGGAAGGTTGTATTTTTGCATAAGATCCTTCCAGGTAGTGCAAATCGTTCTTATGGGATCCATGTTGGGCAAATGGCAGGGCTGCCGAGACCGGTGGTTCAAAGAGCCCAAGAAATTCTTGCGCAATTGGAATCCTCATCGGGTAATGCAGTAAATCTCGACCCTCAGGCCGCCAAGCAGGTAGCCCTATTCCCAGAAACCAATCCATTATTAGATGAATTAGAAAATATTGATATAAATGAACTCAGCCCGATGGATGCGCTGAATAAATTATATGCCTGGCAAAAAAGATATATCGAAAAGAATAAAAAGGAATAATTTAGTAGAAGGGGTGAAAATTGAATTGGAAAAAATATGGATAAAAATGAATATATAGAAATGGTATTGGAAATCCAAAAGAATACGGCAGGTGGATTTTTAGGCATAAAGCCTGTGGATTTTGATGAAAATTTTATTGAGTTGCATATGCCGATCACAGATAAAGTCAGGCAACCCTATGGCATTTTGCATGGGGGGATGAATATGGTCTTAGCAGAATCTGCGGCAAGCCTACACGCCTCCTATGGCAGAAATCTAGGGGAAGAGGTGCCAGTTGGGATCGAGATCAATGGCTCCCATGTGGGCATGGCAAGTGACGGAAATGTGAAGGCGATCGCCAAGGTTGCAAATCGTACGAAAAATTTTATTGTGCACACTGTGGAGATCTGGCATATTGAAACGAATAAACTTCTTTCGACTGCACGGGTGACTAATTATTATAAAAAAATTAGCAAATAAGAGGTAGGAATGGTAAAACTTTCAAATTGGATCACAGAAAAGTCAACAGGAAAAGTGACCTTAGTTGCCTTGGTCTTATTTATTGCCTTCACCGCAACTGTATTGCCCGCCCAGGCAAAAAAAGCAGAGATCTATGCAGCAGAGGTCGGACTAATTGATTTAAGTCTGTGGTACACCCCAGAGGATATTTACGAAATGGCAGAAGCATATGGGGATGATGGTCGGGAAGCTTTTATCCAATCTTGGTTAAGCTTCGATGTGATTTGGCCAATTGTCTATATGGTCTTTCTCTCTACCTCCATTTCTTATATTATTAAAAAAGTATTTGCACCAGGCAGCAGGATTTACTTGCTAAATGTAGTGCCCTTTTTGGGATTGGTGTTAGATTATTTTGAAAATATATCCGCTTCCTGGATCATGTATAAATTTCCAATTCGAATTTCTTTCCTTTCTAATTTGGTTCCAATATTCACCTTAACTAAATGGATATTAATATTTCTAAGTATGCTAATTCTCTTTTATGGATTGGGTGCTTGGGCAAGATTATCATTTCATAAAAACCGTTCCAACTAATAACAATATATAAATTTTATAAACTACAAATGGATTTCAGCGAGTTGATTGCGGAAAAGAGGAACCTGCTAGATAATGGGGGCTATGAACGAATATTTGTCGATTCTTAAAAAAAGACCCAGTTTTCGATACCTTTGGTTTTCCTCATTAATCAGCCTGGCAGGGGACTGGTTTAATACCATTGCAAGCTTGATCATTGTAAATCGTTATACTAATTCTGGATTAGCGATTAGCTACATCTTAATTGCTCGTACCTTACCCAGATTTTTCTTTAGTCCCATAGCTGGGGTGATCGCCGATCGTTTTAATCGAAAAACGATCATGGTGATAAGTGACCTATTACGAGCTGGGATCGTGATGAGTTTTTTATTCGTCGATCGACCAGAAAGAGTTTGGCTAATTTACCTGCTAACTTTTTTGCAAATTTCTGTTGCATCCTTTTTTGAACCAGCATCTTCAGCCTTGGTTCCTAGCTTGGTAAAGGGGGATAAAGAACTTATTACTGGCAACGTGATGCAAAGTATTACTTGGTCTGCAATGCTGGCCGTGGGTGCAGGGTTGGGTGGGGGATTTGCTGCTTTGCTGGGTGCGGAAGCAGCTTTGATCATTGATTCCTTATCATTTCTTCTTTCGGCGGCCCTGGTATTAAAGATCGTTACTCCAAAAACTGAATTAGTAAAAAAACAGATCAGTGCAGGATTTGCTGGGTTTACTGATGGGATCAAATATATATCGAAAAGAGTGGATGTGGCTACATTGACGATCGTGAAAATGATGGGACAGATCGGGAGCGGAGACATCATTATCGCGGTATTGGCAGAAAGATATTTTAATTTTGGCCGTGAGGGTGCAATCTCTTTAGGTGTAATGTTTGCCGCCTCGGGGCTTGGCGCAGTTGTGGGCCCGTTGCTTGGCAATCATTTTACGGACAGAAGCGAAAAGGCATTAAAAAAACTGATCTTCGTTGGATATCTAATTATTCCAATTTCTTGGGCAGTGATCACTCTTGCGCCAAATTTGTGGGTGGCAAGCTTAGGCTTCCTGTTGCGGTTGGTTGGTGCTTCGATCAACTGGACCTATAGTAATGTGCTTATCCAGCTAAAAGTACCTGACAATTTCCTTGGCAGGGTATTTTCGTTGGATATGGCTCTATTTACGGTTGCTAGCTCTTTATCGATTTATCTTACGGGATATTATTTGGATAAATATCAATTAGATCCGCGTCAGCTTACTTTTTACTTTGCAATCGCGGGGATCCTGCCTTTATTAATATGGTCCCTCACATTGATCGCTGAAAAAAGAAGGAAAACTAGTTTGATCTAAACTAATTCTCGACCGAAGGGGGCAAGGGACATGGGGAGAAGTTTAATATGTTGTTGAGCGAATGGGATACCCACAATTGTCACTGCTAATACCAAAGCAGAAACCAAATGTGCAACAGCAATTTCCCAACCAAAAAGTACTGCCCAGACGACATTGAGTATCACATAATTCGGTTCGCTGGCTTGTTCTGTTAAAATCAATTCTTTACCAAAGGGTGACATTGTGGCGATACCTAGTTTGATCGCTTGCTGTCCAAACGGAATACCCACGATTGTGATACTGACTAGTAAACCACCAAATATATATCCGATCCCAGCAAAAAATCCCCCAAATATCAACCAAATTATATTTCCGATGCAGCTCATTAGCTTCTCCTATTTATTATTAATTTAATTATTTCTAATTCCAATATCTCAATTATAGCAAAGGGAGAGATAATTCCATCAAGGGAATTGAATTGAAATTTCTCTCGTATTAAAGTTGGCAAGTTTCATGCACTATTAGAGTGTAGTTAGGAGGCAACTATGTGGTCAAACAGTGATTATTTGCCAGGCATTGATATCAGTGCATATAAAGAGAATATCGATTGGCAAAAAGTTAAAGACAGTGGGGTTGCGTATACCTTTATTAAAGCAACCGAGGGGACTAGTTATACCGATAAATATTTTGATAATAATTGGTCTGGTGCCCGACGAGCAGGAGTGATCAGAGGTGCGTACCACTTTTTTATTCCAAATATTGATCCTGTAGAACAAGCAAATCATTATCTTGATCTGGTTGGAGATATTCTACATGCCTCAGATTTACCTCCGGTAATAGATATAGAATCTTCGCCAAAATATGTTTACGAAGCTTTTTTGACTTTAAGCATCGAAGAACGTTTAGAAAACTTGGATCAATGGTTAGAGGTTGTGGCTCAGGCAACTAATCGAAAACCGATTATTTACACAAATTACTATACCTGGAAAATTATGATGGGGGATTCGGAAAAATACACAGATCATCCCTTATGGATCGCTAATTATGGTGCGGATGTGCCAAGTATTCCGGCAGATATATGGGGGGGGAAAGGTTGGAAGTTCTGGCAATTTTCCTTTAAGGGGAGTGTTCCAGGAATTTTGAATGAAGCGGCCGTAGTTGATCAAAATATATTTAGGGGAAAATTAGAAGATCTCCATGATTGGATCGGAATTGAGGAAGATCGAAAAATTCCGCCAAATCTCAGCAATCACCATATGTTGGAGGCTATCTCACGAAGTGCCTCACATTTTGGTCAAACTGTTGAAGAATGGGTACTAAATCTTAAATTGAATTATATGTTGATCGCTAAAAACGCAGAACGTCCTTATGATGGTCCTGCTGTTGAAGACTTACCCTTAACAAATAATGAAAAAGCAGTTTTGGAAGAAAATGTACAGGAGATCATCACCCAATTTAAAGGAACGATTTATACTCGATTAACAAATCAGGGAATGATCAATGCATTTTATCGAGCCGCTAAAAAATTAGAAACTGCGGGTTGGACCTTACTTGAAAAAGTTGAGTTAACAGATATTGTTAATCATCGGGAAGCCTTATATACCGGCCCAAAAGTGGACCAGTTACAAAAATTGTCCCCAGAGGAAAAGTATGCTCTAGCGGAAGCTTTAGGATTAAATCTTGCTGATTTTGAAGCAGGAAAACCCGAAGAGGAGATTCCAGAAGAGGAGACTCCCGTAGAGGATGATCCGGTTGAAGAGGAACCCACTGAAGATGATGGGCCTGGCAAAGAAGATCCAGGAGAAGATGAACCGGTAGGGGATGAACCAGAAGAAGATGAGCCGGTAATTGAACCCCCAGTATCTGTTGACCCAACGGACGATGATCCAGAAGAGGAAGAAGAACAACCAGAAGATGTGCCCATAGAAATTCCTGAGAACATATTTGGTTATCCTCCTGAAATGACCAACCAAGATATGATTAATGCTGTTTATCAAGTTGCAGAATCTTTTAATTTGTCGGGGTGGGCATTGTTGGATTTTGCTGGGTTAACCCAGCTCATAAAAGATAGAAATTCTGTGTATTCAGGGGGAATGATCGACGAAATGTCTAACCTTTCTACTCAACAACAAAAGGCAATAGCAGAGATTTTGGGTGTTGTTTTATTGGAGAACCAAACTAATGGTGAGGAACCCCCACCACTTGTAGATCCGGTATTTTATCCTGGGCCCGTGAGTGATCCTCCGCCTGAAGAAGATGAGGAAACCGAAAATTTTGAGCCTTATCCAGGATTGGTCAACCAAGATATGATCAATTTGTTCTACCAAGTTGCCTCAGAATTCTCAGAAGATGGCTGGGGTTGGTTGCTACGATCCAACTTAGCTTATATGGCCTCCTCACGAGATTTGCGTTATCGTCCCTATATCGGCCCGAAAATTGAAGATATATCTATATTTAGCAATGAAGAAAAACAAGCTCTAATGAATGCTCTAGGTGTTGCAGAAGCCATTTGACCTATCCAAATCCCTCAAAGGCTATATGTCACACAATTTAGAGGTCATTTGTCCCTTTTATAAGTAACTAGCTTTTGTTAATATGCTTAAAAGAAATTTTAGAATTCTTTTAATTTAAGTGGAGAGAGAAATGGCATCCAATAGATATACCTATGATTCTCAAAGGAGCGATATGGCACCGTTTACGACGAATATGTTGGATTTGATATTGCGGGTAATATCCGTGTCTATGGGAATCGCAGCAGTAGCATTGCTGGCGATGAAAATGATCACTGTAGAAAATGCGGTGATATTACTAGGTATTGGTATTGTTGCAATATCCTTAGAAAGGTTGTCCGAAAAACAATAACAAGGTTTGAATTATTCATGGATGACAAAAGCGCTTTTAGAGCGTTTTTTGTTTTAATTTTATATTAAATCCTTTATGGGGAAATAATAATAAATACCTTTCAAATATCCTTGGTTTTCCTCAGAAAAAAGTCTAAATAACGTCGGGGGGAGGGTTGTGGCGCGTTCAAGAAAGTTCATGTATATTAAGAATTAATGGAATAAATATCTGACCGCAGAATACATTTGGAGTTTTTGATGAAAAATCCTAAAAAGAAAATTTTCTTACTGATTACCTTCCTAATGATAATCACATTATCTGCTTGCAGTGCGCTAAACCAACGATTGGCATTAGGCACTGAAATTGTTGATAACCCTCAAGTGGTCGCCAAGGTAGAAAACGACTCAGAGAGTTCTAGTGATGAAATTAGCTCGGATGCCATTGAGCTTGCAATCGCAATGACTTTAGAAGCAAATGAGACAATAACTACAGACTCCTTAACAGCTGAGATTCAAATGACTGTGGATAGTGCGAATTTAACGGCAAATGCTGAGGCGGCCTCTCAAACGCCCACCCTAGAACCTGTTGTTGAAGATCCTACGGCAGTCCCTACTTTAGCAGAGACGTTAGAACCTACCCAAACACCCACTCCGGATGGTTGGGAACCTTCACCAACCCCTGGGGAATGTTTGGACGCACGTTTTGTGGCAGATATTAGTATTCCGGATGGGTCGGTGGTCACCCCCGGTGGTATTTTTTACAAAACATGGCGTATTCAAAATGTGGGAACTTGTATATGGCGTCCAGATTTTAAGATCGTTTATGATGGCGGTTTTCAGCTAAATGCTCAAACCCCACTTTCCATTGGCATTAATGTATATCCTGACCAATATGTAAACCTGACTCTATATTTGGTTGCCCCCATTCAAAATGGTTTCTACCGAGGCGATTTCAAATTAATGGATTTGGATGGAAATATATTTGGATTGGGAGAAGATTCTGAGACACCATTTTATGTTGAGATCAGTGTAGTTGGTGGAGATCAATAAAAAAACAAATTATTTTCCTGTAAGGTGATTTATTTTCAACCGTGCTGACGATTTAGTTTAGCATTATCTAAATAGACCTTGATCCCTTCAAGGTCTATTTTTTTTTGGTCTAATCCCTAGATAATCAATCGTTCAAGGCGTATAATGTCGAAGGTTAACAACTAAGGATATTTATGAAAACCGCAAATTCTAAAAAGACCTTCAATGAGATTTTGGCAGCTTATGAGTCACAGAGTAAATGGCTCATGTCCTTAATCACGGATCCTACTGGCTCCCGTTATCATATAGAAAAAAGCGATTCTCAGCGCATGCAAGAATTTGAAGAGCAAATGGCTAGAACCGCAGATTTTCTGGCATATGTTGGAAGTCCTGAATCAAAATTTAAATCTATCCATGTTGCAGGGACTAGCGGCAAAGGATCGGT
>SWCD01023370.1_pt2 | contig 24971 bp, 20 predicted proteins | sample 4693011 | NCBI WGS metagenome assembly SWCD01 (sample SAMN10267278, study PRJNA491770) | bioreactor metagenome | isolation source: DHS bioreactor inoculated with marine | place: Japan: Omine Ridge, Nankai Trough | reverse complement strand
GGGGGGGGGCCGCAGCGCTGGCCCGGCCCGCCGAGCTGCGCGCGCGGTCGCGCCCGATCCGGCTCGGAACCGGGCAGGCGCGGATCCTTTCGCCGACCGACCGGGTCCTGACGGCCATGCTGCACGGGCTGGCGGGAAGCGGCGCCTATCTGGTGCCGGCGCTCCACATGCGCGACCTTCTCGACATCCACTTCCTCGATGCGGCATACGGCGCGGAAATCGACTGGGCCTGGATCGAGGGCCATGTGACCGCCCAGGGATGGGCCGTTGCGCTGGAGATCACCAACCAGAGCCTCGAGCGGTTCACCGGCATGACACCCCGGTTCGCCAGGCCCGGCGCCCTCGCCCGCCTTGATGCCGCACGCTGGCGCTGGCAACTCGAGACACGCCACCCCCTGGCGATGCGCGCCGGGGCGGCGGCCAACCATATGGCCTACACGATCCGCAGCCTGCGCGCCGGCGGCGAACCGCGGCGCCGGGCCTTGCGCAACCTCGCCCGACCCGAGACCTATCGCCTGGTCCTGCGCCGCTACCTGCTGGGCCACAGGGACTGAAGCGGGACCGGTCGCCGCCGTTCCCGCGACACCTCCCGGACCTGGCGCCCGCGAACCCTGACCGGCCAGGCGGGCGACCGGCGGCCGCCACCCTCTGCGCCCCGACTCGTCGATTGCGCTGCCGCGGCCGACGATACACAATTGGCGCGGCCGCGCCGCAACCGGTCACGGCTAGGATCTTGCCAACACACATGCCCGGACAGACACCCGACCCAATGCACGCCCTCGACCTTTGCCCGTCGATCCCGCACCGGAGCCTCGTCTGGCTGCTGCGGGCAGCCCTTGGGCGCCCGGTCGATGAAGATGCGCTGATCGCACTCCTGCGCGCCAGCGACCCCGAAGAGCTGGTGCGGATTGCGGTGTTCAACTACGTCCATGTCATCCTGTCGAAAGCCTTCGACCACGTCCCCGGCCTTGCGCGTGGCGTCCCGGAAGATCTGGTGATCTTCCTCACCGAGATGCGCCACGCCAACCTCCGCCGCAACCACGACATCGGCCGGCAACTGGGCGAAATCGGCCGGGTGTTCTCAGAGCTGGGCATGCGCGGCGTCGCCCTGAAAGGTGGCGCGGAACTGCTTGCCCCGCTGCACCCCGACCCCGCGTTCCGGTTTCTGAGCGATCTGGACATCCTCGTTCCCGAAGAGGATCTCGACCGGGCCGTGGCGCGGTTCGACGACCTCGGCGCCGTTTCCGAAGACATCGACGAGATCAACCAGCGCGGGCACCATCACCTCGCACCGCTCCGACATCCCGACTGGCCGGTTCCGCTGGAACTGCACCGGGCCATGGGGGCCGGCGACGCACGCCAGATCCTTTCCGCCGCGCAGGTCCTTGCCGCCGCGCGCCCGTCCGGGGCGCCGGGGCTCGACGTGCCGCGCCCGACGCACCGCCTCGTCCACGCCGTCCTGCACGCCCAGATCGACCCGCCCCGCTACCGCGACGGGTCGTTGTCGCTGCGGGATCTGGTCGAGATGGAGGTCCTGGTGCAGCGCCTCGACGACCGGCAGCTGGCCGAGGCCAGGGCGGCGTTTTCGAGCGGCGAAGCGCGCGCGGCCTGGGCGGCGCTCGACGCGGCGCGCCTGCTTGTCTTTGGCGATCCGGCCCGGTTTTCGGCGCAACCGCCCGCCGCGCGCGCCTGGGCAAGGCGCGCCTACGACGGGTTCGGCCGCCCGCAGCAGCGCCGTTGGGCGCGGGCGGCACGCTTGTCGGGCTATTACGCCCGGACGATCCTGTTCGATCCCGAGCGCCGCCGGCACTACCTGCGGCAGGTTCTGCGCCCCGGCGCTCTGCGCAAGGCGATCGCCTACCAGCGGGAAAAGTTCCGGCGAAACCCGTAGCCGCGGGCCGGATGAAGCAGCCCGGTCGCGCCGTTCAAAGCCCGCTATTGCGAGGGCGCCACAAGGCCGCCGGAGTGGCGCCACGCGCGCTGCCCCATCCCGGCGACGGCCTCAAAGCGCCTCGGCCTTGGCCAGCGAATGCACCTCGTCGACCCGCGCGGAATCGAGATCCGCCTCGGAGATGCCGAACTGTTCGCCCATCAGGTCCTCGATCCCGCGAACCAGCGCGAGCGCGTCGAGCCCGTAGTAGCGCATCAGGTAGGCGCGCGAGCCGCCGTGGGCGTAGGTGTCCTTCAGGCCGAGCCGGATCAGCCGGCGGCCGATACCGGCGTCGGCCATGGTTTCCGCGACCAGGCTGCCGATACCGCCTTCAGTGACATGGTTTTCCAGTGTGATCACACCGGATCTGACCGAGCCGATGTGATCGAGCAGCGCCTTGTGGTCGAAGGGCTTGATCGTGTTGAGGTGCAGATGGCGGATGCTGAGCCCAGCCTTGGCCAAAGCCGAGCGCGCCCGCATCGCCTCTTCGGTGCAGATCCCGGCGGTCACCACGAGAATGTCACTGCCGGTCGAAAGCTCGCGCATCTCGCCGACCCTGATCGGGCTGTCGAACAGCCGCGGCACGACCCCGCGCAGGACCCGGCACCAGACCGGCCCGTCGATGCTGTCGGCAGCTTCACAGATGCTTTCCACCTCGGTGGCGTCGCCGGTCTCCAGAATGGTCATGTTCGGGATCGACCGCATCACCGATATGTCTTCGATCGACTGGTGGGTCATGCCGCCGGGCGTGGTGACGCCGGGCAGGAAGCCCATCAGCCGGACCTTGCGCCTTGGATAGGCGATCGACGCCATCAGCTGGTCGTAGGGGCGGCGGTACATGAACACCCCGAAGGTGTGGATGAAGGGCCGGAAACCGGCGAGCCCGAGGCCGCCTGCGAAACTCAGCATGTTCTGTTCGGCCATGCCCAGCGACAGGAACTGGTCGGGGTGTCGGTCGCGGAAACCGTCGACTTCGCAGGACGAGGTCAGATCGGCCGAGAGACAGAGGATGTCGGGGTTTCCGGCGGCGAAGTCTTCAAAGGCCCGTGCGTAGGGGCGAGAGACCATTTCAACCATGTTCACAGTTCCTCAATGGGCGTAGTCGACGGGGTCGATGCCGAGATCGGCGGCAATCGACGTGTTGAAACGCGCCCGTTCGTCTTCGGATTTGAAGCGCAGGTAGTGCAGCCGCGGGAAGCGTTCCTCGAGGATCGCCATCGACCTGAACGGGCTGGTGCGCGCCAGGATGATCAGCGGCCGGCCCTCATGCGGCTCGTTCAGCGCCGCGCGCATGGCCGCGACATCATGGCCGTCGATCTCGACACAGGCGGCGCCGAACTCGATGAACTTGCGGCGGATGTCGCCCACCTCCATCACGCTCGACATGGCGCCGTCGCATTGCTGGTCGTTGACGTCCATGATCGCGTGCAGGGTATCGATGCGGTGGAACCGGGCGGCCTGGACGGCCTCCCAAGTCTGGCCTTCCTGGACCTCGCCGTCCGACATGAACACCCAGGTCCGGCCGGTGTCGCCGCGCCGCCTGCGCCCGTAGGCAAGGCCCGCGGCGGTCGACAGCCCGATCCCGAGCGTGCCGTTGTGGACCTCCATGCCGGGCGAATGCTCGGCGCCGATCATCTCGACCGAGGAGCCGTCCTGGTTGAACATCTCCAGCCCTTCCGGGGCCATGCGCCCGGTCTCGATCAGGGTGGCATAGGCGACCAGCGCGTAATGGGCGGGGGCGATGAACAGCCGGTCATATCCCCGCGCCGCGGGGCCGTTGTAGCCCGCTCCCGTGTGGTAATCGGGGTTGGTCGGCGACGGGACGCCGGCAAAGGGTTTCGGGATCATCGGCAGGGTGGGCGCGCCCAGCTTGAGCTCTTCGTTGTACAGCCACGCCAGCTGCTCCGCCGCCGAACAGGCCTGGCTCAGGTACCCGCCGTTGTTGCGGATCGTATGTTCGAACACCCGACGCCGGATGCCGAGTGCGACCTCTTCGGTGGTTTTTTCGTTGCGCATGTCACGCCTTTCGTCACTGGTGCTTGATTTACAATTGACATCTTTTTAGACTTTTGTAAATCCCGATTTGCGGAGGGAGCCCATGTCGTCACAGATCACAAACGCCATTTCGACCGATTGCTTCGGCCCGCGCTCTGGTAGAAACCTTGGATGGGTGCCTGCGTCCGGCAAGGCCCGCGCAACGCCGCTCTCACCCCCGGGAACCGCAACATGAAATACACCGCCGCACATTGGGGTTGCTACGAAATCCACGGCGACGCGCTGCGCCCTCTGGCCGACGACCCCGCGCCGGCGCGGATCGGCCGAGGCTGGGTCAGTGCCGCGCGCGATCCCGACAGCCGCATCCTGCGGCCCGCGATCCGGGCCGGCTGGCTTGCCGGCGACAGGGGCGCGGCACGGTCCGGGGACCGTTTCGTCGAGGTGGACTGGCCGGACGCCATCCGCATCGCCGCCGCGGAACTCCGGCGGGTGCGCGCGGCCCATGGCAACGGGGCTGTCTTCGGCGGCTCCTACGGCTGGGCCAGTGCCGGGCGGTTCCATCACGCGCAGAGCCAGCTCAGACGCTTCCTCAACCTCGCCGGCGGCCATGTCGGCCAGCGCGACACCTATTCCCATGCCGCCGCGGAGGTGCTGCTGCCGCATGTGACCGGGATGACCAACCAGGTCTTCCTCGATCAGATGACCGGCTGGACCTCGATCGCGGAGCACTGCGAAGTGCTGCTGGCCTTCGGCGGCATTTCGACCCGCACCGCGCAGATCACCGCGGCGGGCACGACCGCCCACGAGGTCGGGGCGTGGCTCGGGCGGTTGAAGGCGCGCGTGATCAACATTTCGCCGCAGGCGAGCGACTACCCGGAGGCGGAATGGTGGCCGATCCGTCCCGGCACCGACGTCGCGCTGATGCTGGGTCTGGCGCATGTGCTGCTGACCGAGGGGCTGCACGACACGGCGTTCCTCGATCGCTGCACGAGCGGCTGGGAGACTTTCCGCGCCTATCTCACCGGCGTATCCGACGGGGTGGCCAAGACAGCCGACTGGGCCGCGCATCTCACCGATCTGCCCGCCGAAACCATCCGCACGCTGGCGCGCGAGATCGCCGCTCGGCGCACGATGATCGCCATGCCCTGGGGGCTGCAGCGCGCCGACCACGGCGAACAGCCGGTCTGGGCCGGGCTCGCCCTCGCGGCGATGCTGGGGCAGATCGGGCGCCCCGGCACCGGGTTCGGTTTCGGCTACGGATCGACCACCCCCGTCGGCCGTCCGGCAAGGCTCTACGGCTGGCCATCGGTGCCGCAGGGGTCGAATCCGGTCGATGATTTCATCCCGGTCGCCCGCCTTACCGAGATGCTGGAACGACCGGGCGAGGCCTACACCTACGATCTCGCGACGCGGAGCTATCCCGACATCCGGCTGGTCTGGTGGGCCGGGGGCAACCCGTTTCACCACCAGCAGGACTTGAACCGGCTCGACCGTGCCTGGCGCAGGCCGGAAACGGTGATCGTCCACGATCACAGCTGGACCGCCACCGCGCGGCGCGCCGATATCGTGCTGCCCTCGACCACGCCGCTCGAACGCGACGACATCATGATGAACCGTCGCGACCCGAGCCTGATCTTCATGTCGCGCATGTTCGCGCCGATGGGCGAAGCGCTGGACGATCACGAGATCTTCCGCCGACTGGCCCGGGACATGGGGTTCGAAGCGGCGTTCACCGAAAACCGGACGCCCGAGGCCTGGCTGCGCCATCTCTGGCAGGGCGCGGGTTCCGTCGCGGCGGATCACGGCGCCGAGCTGCCCGATTTCGACCGGTTCCGCGAGACCGGCCGGTTCGACATGCCGTCGGCTCAGGAAACCCGCATCCAGTTCGAGGATTTCGTCCGCGCCCCGGACAGCCATCCGCTCGCCACCGAAAGCGGCAAGATCACCCTGTTCAACGCTGCGATCGCGGCGGCGGGCCTGCCCGACTGCACCGGCCACCCGGCCTGGATCACGCCGGCGGAGGGGCTTCTCGGGGCGCCGGAGACCGCCCTGCACCTGATCTCGGGCCAACCCGACACCCGGCTGCATTCCCAGAACGACCGGGGGTCGGAAGCGCAGGCCGACAAGATCGACGGCCGGGAGCCCTGCTATCTGCACCCCGACGCCGCCGCGGCGCGCGGGTTGACCGAGGGCCAGATCGTCCGGATCTGGAATGCGCGCGGCGCGACGCTCGCCGGCGTGCGGTTCACGACCGGCATCCGGCGCGACTGCATCGCCCTGGCGACCGGGGCCTGGTTCGACCCCTCGGACGGGCTCGACCTGGCCGGCAACCCCAATGCCTTGACCCTCGACAAGGGGTGTTCCGGCCTCAGCCAGGGCAACAGCGCCCATACCGCCCTCGTCTACGCGGAGCCCTGGGTAGGACCTGCCCCGCCGCTCACCGTGGATCGCCCGCCGAGCCTTGCCGCGCGCGCCGACTGAACCGGCACCTCCCGGCCCTTCGATGCTCCGCGAAACCGGGGGCTGCTGCCACCGGGTGACGCGCTTGCCGGACGATATTGATGTTTACATTTGTCAATGGATTTGGCATTTGTGGCGAGAGGGAGGCGATCATGTCATCTGTCAGACTTGGGCTCGACATCGGAACGACCGCCGTCAAGGCCGGGGCCTATGACGCCGCGGGCCATCTTGTGGCCCATGCCCAGGCCGGGGCGCTGGTCGATACCGGGCCGGGCGGTCGCTCCGAACAGGACATGGCAAAGCTCTGGATCACGACCTGCACCGTCCTCGCCGAGCTGATGGGCAAGCTTGCCGGCGTGGAGGTGATGTCGCTGGGCGTCTGCGCCCAGGGCGACGGGTTCTGGGCGATCGATGCCGACGGCGCCCCGGTCGGCCCGGCGATGCTCTGGAACGATACCCGTGCCGGCGAAGACATCGCCGCGCTCAACGCCAGCGGTGCCACGATCCCGGTGGCCCATGCCTGCCACACATCGCTCTGGCCGGGCACCTCCGGAGTGCTCTGGCGCCGATTGCCGCCCGAGACCCGCCAGCGCATCGCCCATGTGTTCACCTGCGGCGACTGGATCGGGCTGAAGCTCACCGGCGTCGTGGCGACCGACTACTCGAACGCGTCGATCCCCTTTCTCGATCTGAACACCCGCGCCTACAGCCCTGCCGCCCTCGCGGCGCTCGACTGCGGCGACCTCGCATCCCGGCTGCTCCCGCCCCGACCCGCCGCCTCGATCCTGGGACGGATCGGCCCGGACGCGGCCGCGGCCACCGGCCTGCCGCAAGGTCTGCCGGTGTCGGTGCCCACGCTCGACCTTTCGGCGATGATCCTCGGCATGGGGCTCGACCGGGCCGGACAGGCGATGATGATCATGGGGACGACGGCGGTGGTGAACATCCTGTCCGACGGGTTTACGCCACAGGACGTGCCGGTGGGGGCGAGCGTCGCGCACCCGACCGGCGCGGTGATCATCCGGGTGCTCGCACCGACCACCGGGGCCGCCGCCTTCGACTGGTTTTCCGGCCTGCACCCGCTGTCGCTCGGAGGAGATAGCCCGGGCGAGGTGGCAGACAAGCTCAACGCCCTGGTCGCGCAGGTTCCGCCCGGTGCGAATGGCGTGACCTTCCTGCCCTATCTCAACGGCGAACGCGCGCCCTTCGTCGCCCCCCGCATCACCGCGAGCTTCCACGGCCTCACCGCGACGAGCACCAGGGCCGACATGGGTCGGGCCGTTCTCGAGGGCACCGCACTCAGCCTGCGCCATTGCCTCGAGATGGAGGGCGGCCGGCCGGAGGGACCGGTGCAACTCACCGGCGGCGGCTCGCGGAATCCGGTCTGGTGCCAGATCATCGCCGATATCGTCGGCACCGAGGTCGAGGTCTCGCAAGGCTCCGACCACGGCCTCTGGGGCGCGGCCTGCCTGGGTGCGGCGGCCGCCGGCGGCGGCGATGCGATCGCCCTCGCGGCCCGCCAGGACCAGCGCCGCCGGTATACCCCGGGCGCAGGGAATGCCGCGGCCTACAAGGGCGTCTTCGCCCGCTATCGCCGGATTTCGGACGCCGCGCGCGCCCTCCAGGACGCGTTGAACAAAAAGGAAGAGCGATGAGCAACATGATGCGTGCCGCGGTGCAATACGCCATCGACGACATCCGCCTCGAAGACCGGCCGGTGCCCGAGATCGGTCCGGGCGAGATCCTGTTGAAGACGCTGGCCTGCGGGCTCTGCGGCGGCGAGACCATGGCCTGGTACAAGTCGGAGCCCAAGGTTCTGGGACACGAGCCGATCGGCGAGGTCGTCGAACGCGGTGCCGGCGTGACCGAGTTTGCCGTCGGCGACCGGCTGTTCGTGAACCACCATGTCGGGCGGGTAAACTCGCACCTGTCGCGGCGCGGCCATTTCACCCGCGATCCGTTCTACCGGACCATGACGCTCGATCCCGGCGGGGTCTGCGAATACTACCGGGTCACCGCCCAGCACCTGGCGATGGATGCCCACAAGGTGCCCGACAGCATTTCGACCGAGGCGGCGGTGACCATCGAGCCGTGGTCCTGCGTTCTGTCCGGGCTCAAGGTCTGCCATATCCAGCCGGGTGATACCGTGGCCGTGGTCGGCGCGGGGTTCATGGGCCAAGGCTTCGTCCATCTCGCACCGCTCTTCGGCGCGGGCAAGGTGGTGGCGCTCGACTTCTCCGACTGGCGGCTCGACAGGGCGCGCGGGTTCGGCGCGACCCATACGATCAACCCCAGGACCGAAGACCCCGTCGCGGCAATGCGCGCGCTCAACAACGGACGTCTTGCCGATACGGTGATCGTCATCGCCCCCTTCGCCTCGGCCTGGGACAGCGCGCTCGCGCTCGTCGAGGTGGGCGGCTGCCTGCATCTCGGCGCGCCCCTGCCCCCCGGAACCGACTGGGTGCGCGACGGCAACGCCGCCTATTTCGACCAGATCACCGTGACCTCGCGCTATTCCTCGGATCACACCGACACCTACAGCTACATCCGCCTGCTCGAAGCCGGGCGGATCAAGGCCGACCAGGCGATCTCGCACCGGTTCGACATCGCCCAGTCCGCCGAGGCCTTCCGGCTGCTGGTCGAGGCGGAGAAATCTCTCAAGATCGTCGTCTACCCCCAAGGCAGTCCGGAGGCCGCGTGATGCTCGAAGCGCTCAAGCAGGAAGTCTGCGAACAGAACCATGAACTGCCCGCCAACGGCCTCGTGGTCGGGTCGGGCGGCAACGTGTCGGGGCGCGACCGCGAAACCGGCCTGGTCGTGATCAAGCCCTCCGGGGTGAAATTCGCCCGGCTCACGCCCGAGACGATGGTCGTCGTCGATCTCGACGGCACCGTGATCGAGGGCGAGATGAAGCCCTCGGTGGACACCGGCATTCACCTCTACGTCTATCGCCGCCGCGACGACGTGTTCGGCATGTGCCATACCCATTCGCCCTACGCGACCAGCTTTGCCGCGCGCGGCGAGCGGATCCCGGCGGTGCTGACGCCGATCACCCACATGCTCGGCCGCGACGTGCCCTGTTCGCGCTACGCCACCCCCGGCGAAGTCGACACCGGCGAGGCGATCCTGGAAGCGGCCGCCGGCGGCATGGCGGCGCTGGTCAAGGCCCACGGCGTCTTCACGATGGGCAAATCCGCCACCGAGGCGACCTCGATCGCGATGTATCTCGAAGAGGCGGCGATGACGACGCATCTGGCGATGCTGCGCGGCCCGGTCGAGGAAATGCCGCAGGACGAGATCGACCGCTGCTTCGCCTGGTTCCGCAAGAACTATGGCCAGTCCGGGCAGAAGAAGGTAAATGCCTGAGAATGCAGAAACCGCTCCCAGCGCAACATATCCCCGGTGACAAGGCAGCGCTGCTGTCGAATGTCGCCCTTCTCTACTACGGCGAAGGGTTGACCCAGGGCGAGATCGCCAAGCGCATGAAGGTCAGCCGGGCGACGATCGTCAACATGCTGCGCGAATGCCGCGAGCTGAACATCGTCGAGATCCATGTTGCCGGCAAGCACCTGGCCGGGTCCGGCCTGGCGCGCAAGCTGTGCGAGAGGTTCGGGCTCGAAGACGTCTACGTCGCCCAGGCCGAAACCGACGAGACCCTCACGCGCGAGGTCACGCTGGCGCAAACGGGGCGTGTCGGGGCGAGCGCCCTGCTGGATGTGGTCGCCCCGGGCGACAGGGTCGGCGTCGCCTGGGGCGAAACGATCATGGCGGTGGCCGACGCGATGCCGAAAAGCCCGGTCGCGGATGTCGAGGTCTGTCAACTGATCGGGTCGATGATATCGGAGCGTGTCCCGGCGTCGGAGAACTGCACGATCCAGATTGCCGGCAAACTCGGGGCGCAGAGCTACACGCTGCACGCGCCCGGGCTGATTTCCAGCGCCGATCTGGCCCGCCGCCTGCGCGCGGAACCGACGATCCGGGCTCAGCTCGACCGTTTGGGGGCGCTCGACCTTGCGGTCTATTCGATCGGCCACGTCGCCCCGGAAACCCATCTGGTCGCGGCAGAATTCGCCACCGGCGACGAGCTCGCCGCGGCCCGGCGCGCGGGGGCCGTGGGCATCGTCTGCTGCCGGTATGTCGACGCCCAGGGCCAGGAGATCGACCTGCCGCCACAGGACCGGGTGATCGCGGCGCGGCTGTCCGATCTGCGCGGCGCGCGCAAACGGCTCCTGGTCGTCTGCGGCGAGGACCGGCGCGATGCCACGCTCGCGGCCATTCGCGGCGGTCTCGTCACCCATCTCTGTGTCGATCGGGCGCTGGGACTGGCGCTCGCCGCCGCCTGAGACCGCGCCGGCGCCGGCGTCCACCCGCACCACAGCTGTCGCATATCTTCCCGACCCGGCAGCGGGTCGCGTCGGACCCGGTGCCGGGGTCTCGCGCCAGACGGGCGACCCACACCCAAGCCGCAGGCGGCGCGAGGGCGCCTTGCGCCTCGGGTCGATCCCGAACCGGTTCAGGCCGGACCCTCCCCGAGCCCGAGCCGCACGAGCTGCTCCGGCGGATAGCCTTCGTCGTCCATCAGCGCGCGCACCAGGCGCAGCATCCGGTCGCGGTCCGCACCCTCCGTTTCCCACAGATTTCTGTCCTGCGCCGGGTCGTCCACCCGGTTGAACAGGAGGTTCTCGGTCGTGCGCGGGTCGATCCTGATCGGGATCTTCCACATCGGCAGATCCACCGTCGGGTCGAAGTATCCCTGATCCACCGGCTTGTTCGGCGCCTTGGCCAGCCGCCCGTCGACCGGATTGTCGACGATCAGCGGCCGGAAGATCGCGGTCGAGTAGAGATAGAGCGGCTTGTCGGGTTCGGGGGCTTTCAGGATCGTCCAGGTACCGTCGGTCGCGCAGATGCCCTGGCCGAAGGTGCCGTAGAGGATCGCGTCACGCGGCGAAGCCCCGCCGTCGCGGATCATCGGCAGCAGCGAGCGGCTGTGCCGGTTGGCCGCCGGCAGCTCGACCTCGGCCGCCTCGATGATGGTGGCAAACAGATCCACCGTCTGGGTGAGCCCGCCCACCCGGCGCGGCGCCGGGTTGGTCGGATCCCAGACCATCAGCGGGATGTTGGCATGGCTGTCGTAATGCGGGTGCTGCTTGCCGAAGGCGCGGCGTTCGCCCATGTCGTGGCCGTGGTCGGTGGTGAAGATCACCACCGTGTCGTCCCAAAGCGCCATCTCGTCGAGCTTGTCGAGCAGCGTGCCGAACCATTTGTCCATCATCGTGACCTTGCCCATGAACTGGGACCTGAGGAAGGCCAGTTCCCTTGGCGTGGTCTGGTCCATGAAGGCGGCGAGATCGTCGTAGACCTGGTAGGGCGGCCAGACGTTGAATTCGTTCTTGCTCGCACCCTCGGCATACATGCTCTCGTAGGGTTCGGGCACGTGGAAAGGTTCGTGTACGTCGAAGGTCTCGACATGCAGGAAGAACTTCCCCTTTGCGGCGTTGCGGTCGAGCCAGTCGCAGGCGCTCGAAAAGGTCTTGGCGGAAAAGAAATCCTCCTCGCGCTCGAAGTCCCGGGTGTTCTCGTAGTACTGGCCGATATGTTCGGCGGCGCGGAACTTCTCGACGTTCCTGACCCAGGCCGGCCTGTCTTCGCTCGGATCCGGCGTCTGCCAGCGGTCGACCTCGTAACCGCGGATCATCTCGGTGGTGTCGTAGCTCTGCAGGTAGCCGTTCGCCTCCTCCTCCCAGTAATGGTAGTGATCGGTGACGATATGGGTGTGGTAGCCGCCCTTGCGCACTTCTCGCGCGAGGCGCGGATCGTAGACCTCGAGCGAGCCCCAGGGCCGCCACAGAAACTCCTTGCGCCCGGTGAAGATCTCGCGCCGCGCCGGCATGCAGGGAAGACTGCCGACGAAATGATCGTCGAAGATCTGCGCCCGCGCCGCGAACCGGTCGATGTTCGGCGTATCGCAGGGGCTTTGGGGATTGTAGGCGCGCAACGATTTCCGCGTGAGACTGTCGATCAGAACAAGAACGATGTTCATCCGCGATTTCCCTTATCTGCACCTGATCTGCACCTGGGTCCGAGATTAGGAGCCGGAAATGCCTTTGACAAGTGTTAAAATTTATGACATATGGCAATTCATGCGTGACGTTGGGAAATCGAAAAATCGAAACCAGGGCGCTGGGCCGGAAACCGGGAGGACCACCATGGCAAATTCGAAGACAAGCTATCTCAACCGCCGCACCGTACTCAGAGGCGGGGTCGCGGCAAGCGCGGCCCTGGCGGCGCCGACGTTTTTCGTCGGCAAGGCGCATGCGGCCAACGAGGTGCTGCGCGTCGGGATCATTCCCGCCTATTCCTTCGGCCTCTACTGGCTGGTCCAGGACCAGGGGTTCGCCCCCGGCGTCGAGATGGAGTTCTCGGTGTTCCCGTCCGGCCCCCCGGCGATCGAGGCCATGGTCGGCGGGTCCGTCGACACCATCACCGTCGGCTCGGTGCCGCCGCTCGCCGCGATGTACAAGAAGGTCGCGCCGTTCCGCGAAATCTCGATCTGCGGCGACGCCTCGGGCCTGTTCCAGATCGTCGGCCAGCCCGGCATGACCTCGCTCGCCGATCTCGAAGGCAAGAAGATCGCGGTGACCTCCGGGTCCAACTTCGATTTCTTCCTCGGCGTCGCACTCGCCAACGCGGGCCTCAGCGACATGCCGCTGACCCGGGTCAACATGGAGCCGATCGACGGCCAGTCGGCCTTCATCGCCGGTGCCGTCGACGCGACCGTACCGCTCGCCACCTCGCGCAAGCTGATCTACGATGCGCTGCCCGAAGCGGCGTTGCTGGTCGAAGGCTCGCAGATGCCGCTCGACCAGCGCCCCTCGATCATGGACGTCTTCATGTCCACCCAGGACAGCGTCGATGCCAAGGAAGCGGCCTATATCGAAGTGGTGCGCGCCTTCCATGACCAGGCGGTGAAAATGCTGCGCGAGGACAATGCGGCGGTGATCGACCGGATGATCGAATGGCAGACCGGCATGGGCCGCGCCGGCGTCAAGGCCGAAGATGTCGAGCCGCTGCTGAACGGCTACTTCTATTTCGACAAGGCCGAGATCAAGGACATCTATGCCCAGGGGATCCTGACCAAGGCGCTGCGGGTTCAGTCCGAGTTCCTCGTCGAGAACGAGCGGATCGGCGGCATGCCGGATCTCGACGAGCTGGTCTCGGATCAGATCGTCGCGCAGATCTGAGGCATGGAAACGCTCAGAAAAATCGTGACCGGGCGCCCGTTTCTGGGCGCCCTTTCGATCGGGCTCGTGCTCTTGGCCTATACCGCCGTGACCAGCCAGCCCGACAACAACCCGGCCCTGCTGCCGCCGATCCCGCACATCATCAAGTCCTTCTTCACCAACCTCGCCGCCGGAACCCTGCTCAATGCCCTCGGCGCGAGCCTCTACCGGATCGTGCTCGGGTTCCTGATCGGCACCACCCTCGCCGTGGCCATCGGCTGCCTTGTCGGCTGGTACAAGACCATCGAATACCTGGTCGATCCGCTGATCGAGGCGATCCGCCCGATCCCGCCCCTGGCCTATATCCCGATCATCATCATCTGGTTCGGGATCGAGGAATTCAGCCGGGTGTTGCTGATCACCATCGCCTGTTTCATGGTCTGTGTCGTCAACGTCATCGCGGGGATGAAAAACGTGCCCCAGGTCTATGTCGACGCCGCCTCGACGATGGGGGCAACGCGGTTCCAGGTGTTCCGCACGGTGGCCATTCCGGCGGCGACGCCGTTCATCATCACCGGCTACCGCATCGCCCTTGCCGCCGCCTGGACGACGCTGGTGGCCGCAGAGCTGATCGCGGCACCGAGCGGGCTCGGCTACATGCTGCAGGAGGGCCGTCGGTACTTCCTGACCGACCAGGTGATGATGATCATCGTCATCATCGGCGCCTGCGCCTTCCTCATGGACCGCACCTTCCGGGCCATTCAGAAACGCCTCATGGTCTGGTCGGAGACACGCGAATAATGTCCCAAATCGTCGTCGAAAACCTGTCCCACACCTTCGGCAAGGGCTCGGACGCCGCGCTGACCGTGCTGGAAGACATCAACCTGACCTTCGAAGACGAAAGTTTCACCTCGATCGTCGGCACTTCCGGCTGCGGGAAATCGACGCTTCTGAAGATGATGGCGGGGCTGTTCGTGCCGTCGGACGGCAAGATGTACCTCGACGGCGAGGTCATCAAGGGCACCGACCGCCGCCTCGGGATGGCGTTCCAGCAGGACGCCGTCTTTCCCTGGATGACCGTCGCGAAAAACATCTCCTACGGTCCGCGCCTGCGCGGCGCCAGCGCGGCGGAGCAACGCGCGATCGAGGCCAAATGGACCGACCTGGTCGGCCTCAAGGGCTTCGAAGACCGCTGGCCGCGCGAGTTGTCCGGTGGCATGCGCAAGCGGGTCGACATCGGCCGGCTCTACGCCAACGACCCCGACATCCTGCTCATGGACGAGCCCTTCGGCGCGCTCGATGCGCAGACCAAGGAACGGATGCAGTCGGACCTTCTCAAGACCTGGCTGCAGTCGCGCAAGACCGTGGTCTTCGTCACCCATGATCTGGAAGAGGCGATCTTCCTGTCGGACCGGATCGTCGTCATGTCGGCCCGTCCCGGGCGGATCCAGCACATCGAAGAGGTGGCCCTGCCCCGGCCGCGCACGAACGAAATGCGGTTGACCGAGGAGTTCCTCCTCATCAAGCGCCGGCTGTGGGGCATGCTCGAGCACTGAGACGGGGCCGGTTGTTCGACCAAGGATCGCCGACGAGATCTCCACGACCCTTGTCAACGCGAGGGATGGAGCGCCGAAGACTTCCGCGTTCTCCTGTTCGGCAGCCGCGCGCGCCCTCGCCTCGATCCGGGGCGCACCGGGGTTGGCGTCGACGCCGATGAACGCGCGCCACCGCAGATCGGCGACGGACCCCGACCCGACCGCCTCGCTCCATCCAACCGGTTCCACGCCCGCCGCCCGCGTCGCCCCGTTTGGTCCAGGCCCCTTCCCGCCAGGAGGCCCACGGCGGCATCGGCCCGGATATCTCTGTTGTCCATTGTTTTCAGCATGTTGCCGGGTGGGTCTCCAGATCGGCGCCCACCCGGTCGGACGGGTTGGCGCCCGAGAGACAACGCCTCGCGCGCCTGCAACCCGGCTCAACGAACCGCTCTGCCCGCACGATCCTTGATCCGACGGAACAACCCGGACCATGGACCCTGCCCACGGCGCGTTGCGACTGCTGGGGCGGCGGAAGGAACCGGCCCGAGGTCGACCGGTTTCCGTTCCGCCGCCGGCGCCCGCACCGTGGCTGTGCTGGCTCAGGCCGAGGAGCTCTGCGCGCGCATTCCCTTCACCAGGGTCAGCATCGCGCCCAACAGGGCAAAGACCGCGCCGGCAACCAGAAGAGCGACATCGCTCGCGGTGGGTTTCAGCGCCATGACGAGGACGACCAGGATCAGCACGACATAATCGAACCGTGCGATCGTCAGGAGATCGAGCGACTGCTTCACCAGCGTGCCCGGTTTCGTGTCGGCGTCCATCATCAACGCGGAGATCGCCTCGGCGCGGGGCTTGATCGCGAGCAGTCCGGTCAGGAACGTGGACGCAAACCCGGCCAGCCCGAGAATGACCCAGAGATGGGCGAAGCCCGGTCCGACCCAGGCCGCGGCGACCCCGCTGATGAGGGTCACGAGCGAGACCGGCACGAAGTAGACCGGCCCCAGCAGCGCGACCACATCTACGATCGGCAGCACGCCGGGCGCGCCGCGCCTGCGCCGCACCAGCTCGGCCCCGAGCAGAAGCGTCAGCCCGCCCCCGACCCAGAGGATCACGCTGAGAATGTGGAACGTGACGATGATGTCATAGACCTTCATGATGTTTCCTTCCCGTTGTCGGAGGTGCCGGCGCGAACCCGGTCGCACCGGTGGTGTCGTAGCCCGGCCGTCGACCGGTCAGGCGGCAGTGTCCGTCGCGGCGCTTCGCGCCGCGGCCAGCATGCCGGTGAACCCGGCATAGGCCGCATGCCAGCCCTTGCGGTCGCGCATCCGGGCGATCCAGTCCTGCACCGCCGGATAGGGCGCGAAGTCGAAGCCGACGAAGTCCGCCAGCGTCACCTGGGCGAGACCGACGTAGTCCGCCACCGTGACCTCGGCGCCGCAGACATAGGGGCCATGATCGGCAAGTTGCCGGTCGAGCACGCCGAGATAGCGCTGCGACCCGTAGTCCCCCACCTTGGCCATCTCGGCCTTCGTGATCTCGCTCATCCAGGCCAGCTGCGGCAACATCCGCGGGTAGGTGCCATAAAGGCAGTGATAGCCGTGGAAATTGGTGGCGAACCGCGCGGTCGCCTCGTCGATCCGGATCTGCGCAGGCAGGGCCGCGGGATAGACCGTGAGTTCGAACCGCAGCGCCAGGTATTTCAGGATCGCGGTGCTTTCGGTGAGGACGAAATCGCCGTCCACGAGCACCGGGACGGCGCCGAGCGGATTGACCGCGAGGAACGCGGGCGCGCGGTTTTCGTCCTGGAACAGGTTGACGGTGACCAGGTCGACATCGAGGTCGAAGTCGCCGATCAGCATCATCACGGGACGCGAACTGGTCGAGGTCGGATCGCAGTAGAGTTTCATGGCCGGCTCTCCTTGGGGGCTGGTCCAAGGCTAGGGCCGGGCACGGCGATCGGGCAAACACCGTTATTGCGCATTGGCTATCCGCAACTGCATAGTCGGTCGATGGAAGACAGCGACTGGCACGTTTTTCTGGCCGTGGCCCGGCGGGGATCGACCCTGGCCGCCTCGCGCGGCTTGCACGTCAGCCAGAGCACGGTGTCGCGCCGGATCGACGCGCTCGAAAATGTCCTCGGCCTGCGCCTGTTCGATCGCAGCCCGGCCGGCTACGTGCTGACGCCGGCGGGAACCGAGATGGTCGCGCGGGCCGAGGCGATCGAGCGGGCGGTGTCGGAAGCCCTCGTCGCGGCACGGCAGCACAAGCGCGCGATCGCGGGCCAGATCCGCTTCACCACCTTCGCCGCCCCCGGGCAGACCTTCATCTTGGCGGCGGTGCGTGATTTCCGGCGGGCCTTCCCGGACATCACGGTCGAGGTCGTCGCCACCGAGGCGCGGCTCGACCTGCTCAAGGGCGAGGCGGATGTGGCGTTGCGGGCCGGGTCGATGCCAACCGAGACCGGCCTGGTGATGCGACGGCTGATGACCGACGGATGGTCGGTCTATTGTTCGCGCGACTATGCCGCCGCACACGGTGTGCCGCAGACGCCCGCCGACCTCGCGCACCATTCGGTCCTCACCTTCTTCGATACCCACGACGACCTTCCGATCGTCCGCTGGATGGCCGGGGCGGTGCCCGAGGCGTGCATCGTCTTGCGCCCCCAGGACATCCCTGGTCTCCTCGCCGGGCTGAAGGAAGGCGTCGGCGTCGGCCTGATGTCCGACATGATGGCCGAGGCCGCGGGCCTCGTGCCCTGTTTCGTGCCGCCGGTCACGCTCGAGGCGCCGATCTGGCTGATCACGACCGAGAGACTTCGCAATGTGCCGCGCGTGCGCGCGTTTCTCGACTTCATGGCCGGCTACGTGGCCCAGCGCAGGTACCGAAAGCAGGCGCCCGACGCCCACTGACCCGGCCCACGGCTGGCCGACCCGGCGCGGGCGAGACCTCCCAGGCGACCGCATCGGGCAGGCCGGCCCGGTCCCGCGCGCCGCAAGCGGAACGAGCCTGCCGGACCGGGCGCGGCTTTCGCGCCGGCGATCGCGCCCGCGGGCATTTTCCGGGGTTCGGTCGCGGCCCCGCTGGTCGCGTCGTCCTCGACATGGCGGTGTCGCGACCGCGGCGCCGGGCCTTTTGCCGGAACAACCACTTGTTTCCAGTGTGGTGCGGGTGAAGCGCAGCCGATGCCCAAGCCGACAGTCCTTCCTGGTGCCGCCTACCAAACGGTTGGGAGGTTCCGTCGCCCCCGTTCCGCATCCATCCATCGCGCTTTGACTTGCCCGTTCCCAAAAAAATCGAAGGTGCCGCGGGGAATGGCGGGAGGTTCCGCTAGGTTCCTGGACGGTCGCGGGCCGGATAGTCCGGTCCCACGATGACGCGCCCTTGGCAGACGGCCGGCCACGGGGGGGCCTCCAAGAGGACATGGAGGGCGGCACACCTATATTCCGCCACCCGACCTTCGGCCGCCGGGGCATGGCGTTTCCCGCATGTTCTCAACGTACTGGCTGGTGTCGCCAGTTGAGCCTGCCGGCGTGATCGGGGGAAGGTTCCCGATGGCGCTGCGCGGTTTCTCTTCGGTGCAGAAGCCGCGCCGGACCTGCTTTTTGTCGCGAGCGTCCGGCGGTGACAGCGACCCGTGGGTATTCAGGCCCTGCGCCCGCAACGTCGCGTTGAATGCCTGGCAATAGGCGTTGCCCGCTGGCCTGCCGGTGCAACCGGACCGTTCGGCGGACTTCCGAACGAGAACCGGTTCCCGCCCTTGCCTCTGGGTCAGAAACGAAGGATCAGGCGGCCGCAATGGCCGTTGCCAGCACCGCGTTGAACACCGGGTAGAGCTCGTTCTGGCCGGTCTGCGTCGGGTGGATCCCGTCGCTGTAATAGGTGGTGTTGGTTTCCGCCCCGTCGGTACCGGTGGTCGTTGCGCTGAAGTCGCAGTGATGGTCGAAGTCCGTGCCTTCGTTCGTCGCCAGAAGGCCGTTGAAGATCCCGCGGGCCGCGTTGAACCCGGCGGCACGGTTCGACGGCAGGATGTCGCACATGATGACGGCGCAGCCAGCCGACTTCAACCGGGCCACCTCGACCATCACGTCGTCATAGTAGCCGCTCGCATCGGCGATGAGGTCCGTGTAATCGTTATGTCCGATCATCACCGAGACGACGGGGGTCTTCCCGATATCCGCGGCGGCGGCCCAGTACGGTAGCCACCTGTCGATGGCCGCTCTCATTTCGATCAGCCGACCACCGCTGACGCCCAGGTTCCTGCCAAAGCCGATACCGGCATTGGCAAGCCCCTGGGTGGCGTAGCTGGAGGTCGGGTTTCCGACGGTGATACTGTCGCCCAGGGCGTAGTAGGCGGCGTTCCTGTCTTCGACGGCAAGCCCGCCGGATGCCGCCGCCGCTTCGATGCCGCTCGATGCGGCCGCGAGATCGGCTGCTGGCAAGCCCTCATCCCAGAACCCGAAGGCGCCGACAGACCAGTCGGCCGGGAGGTTCTGCCGCATTGCCGTTGAAACGAACGCAGAGGCAATCGGCGTGAACGAGATGTCCCGGATCAGGATCGGCAGGCCATTGCGCAGAACGCACCAGCGCGATGCCGAGATGGAGGTGCTGATCACCGTCTGCCCCACACCGACCAGCGCGGTACTGGCCCCGGACTGAGGTGCTCCATTGAGATAGACGTTGATGTTCGGGCCGGAAACCATCACCGAAAGGCCCGCGAAACCACCATCGGATACCTGCCACAGGTAGGTCGTCGCGGTTGGGGCCGTCGGGCCGCACTTCATTTGCCACACCGCCGTGAAGGCACTGATCGTCTTGCGTTCATGCCGCTGGACAAGGCCGTTGGCCCGCCACTCGGGCGTGGTCAAAGCGGGGGTCGCGGTGCCGTCAAGGTACTCGAACAGGAACGGCAGCGTGGCATCCAGGCCGAGGTCGCCGGCGCCCTTGCTGACCCGGATATTCGCAAGCTCGATGTCGAAGGCCGCGCCGTTGTAGTAGGTCAGGTAGAGCCCCATCGCGGCCCCGGTGCTGGTGAACGTCGTGGTGAAGGTCTGCCATTCCGTCGTGTAGCTGAAGGCCTCCATGGCGGTGTTCTTGCCGGCCCTGACGCTCACCGGGGTCGAGATCGCCCGACCTTCCCAAGCCAGGGTGTAGGTGCCGGCCGGGACAATGAAATGCTGCGGGTTGGTGACCGCCGCCGTGTTCGTGCTCTGGAGCCGCATCGTCCGCTGCCCGGCCGCGGGCCCGTCACCGTAATTGTAGGTGATGGTCACGCCGTTGGCCAAGGCCAGATAGGGGGCGTTCTGCGGTCGGACCGTGTGCCCGCCCGGCCAGCGCAGCACGTTGGCTTTCGAGGCGATTGCGACACCGCCAACTTGATTCACCAGCCCCGCGTCGCCGGGATCGGCGTTCGCCGGACTGTAATATCCCAGGGCCGAAGCGAGGATCGACGGCGCGGGGGGCGAGCCGGCATTGCGCCGCCCCAGGCGGCTCAGCCGGGGACTTTGGAGAAACTGAATGCGCATCACCGCCTCATGCGTGAGAAACAGAAACGTCGACGATCTCCGACGGGTCGCTGCCAACCGGCCAACCCCAGAGATAGACCGAGGCACCGACACCGGGGAAAAGGTCGACAAGCGGCAAGTCGGCGGCGAGCACCGAGAACGGCAGCATCATGATCGCCCCGTCGAGATCCGCCGGCGGTGACGCCGTGAGCGTCGCACAGAGATAGAAATCCTGCAGCCCGATCACCCGCGCGGCAGACACCGCGGTGTCCGTCAGCTGGGTGGGCGATCCTGCCTGGCAGGTCACAGTGGCGTTTTTCGGCATGTGTCAGTCTCCCTAGTGGGTTGGCAAGGCGAGGAGCACAGGTCTCTCCTGGGTCCGACCGGCGACGGCCGGGCTGTTCCCGTCTGCCGAAGGTCGTCCGGCAGGACATCCGGGCCACGAGACCCGGGTGCGTGGCGATGAAACCGGATGAGGCATTCAATGTTCCCCGGATGTCGCCGGTTGAAAACTCGAGCCGAACAGGGCTTTGGTCCGGCAGAGCCGCGGTGTCTCTCGGGCACCGTTGCGGTTTCTGCGTCATTGATACGGAGCGAAGCACAAAAATCGGTTCACCGACCGAACGCTCCGAAAAATGTCTGGCAAGGATGATAGGCCGAACGCCCGGGATCGACCCGTGCAACCGAGCGCCGGCCCCGAAGCGCGCCGGCAGCGCCCGGCGCCATGCGACCACGGCGCGATCGAACCGACCGGCCCCGGATCGCCCATCCCGGCGCGATCAAGCCCGTCCGGCCGGGCCGGCGACCATGGTTTGGAATGCCCCGGCGAGCACCTCGCATGACCCCCTGCCGCGCGCGGTACCCAGCGCCGCCGCATCGTGCTGTGCCGGGCCTATTGCCGTCGGCGACGGGCGGTGCGGTCGAGCCTTACCCCGGGGGGGCAGGTCCCGCGACGCGGGCCGGTGCCGGCGCGCGAAAACGGTCGTCGACGCGGCCGGCGCAAACCGGGGCGCCTGGCTTGACCGACCCTACGCTGTCATGTTCCTGGAAAGTCCGGGGGCCGGTATCCGTCACCCGGCGGCGCGCTCCGGGTGCGGCCCGGGTCTATTGCGCCAACACCCGACGGCCCGCCCCGGGGGTCGGCCTCGATGGATACCGGGTCCGCAAGATCTCGACCCGATAGACGATATTCAAGACGATCAGCCCGTACCACAGAAGCTGCGTGTTCCACGCCACGCTCGAGAAGAACAGAAACCAGAAGGCGAAAACCGGGAGCGTCGCCGAATTCCACAGCCTTATCGCAAACGTCCACAGGAACAGCAGGAAGCCGGCGACGCCATAGGTCGCCATGAACCCGGGAAAGAACCCCACCGAACCGCCGAAATCCGCGATCCCCGAGATGCGTTCGATGAAGAACCGCGCCGACCCTGCCGAACCGTAGCCGAACCAGAACCCCAGATCTCCGAGATCCGCCTCGAGGATATAGACCAACATCGGCGTCACCCTCGCCGCGCCGCTGGCATCCGCTTCCACCAGTTTGGCGGTGTCGAGGGTGTCCAGGTTGGTCAGCAGCAGCAAGGCACGCTGCAAGGGCTGGTAGTCGAGAGCCAGCAGAAGCGGCCAGAACAGGAACCCGATCAGGACAAGGGGGACCACCCACCGGGGTTTCCAGCCGAACAGGAACACCATCGGGATGGCCAGTGTCGCCAGCGCACTGCCGCTGAGAAGCATCGTGGTGAAGAACGCGACAAGGACCCAGGCATGCGCTCCCGAGATCGCGTAAGGACGTCCCGAAACCGGCATCCGGCGCACCAGGATGAGGTATGCCAGCATCGTGATGCCGATACCGCGCCCGAGGTGGGAGGGTTCGATGGCCAGCGAATTGTAGTTCCATACGCCCCGGCTCGAGATCACGTTCGGCACGGGCAGTCCCGAGAACGACGCGACGAACTGAATGACCGAAACAATCGCAAAGGCGATCACGATCCGACCGAGCAGTTTGGCTGCGAATTCGGCGTCGAACCAGGGCCGTGTCGCGAATGAGGCGGCGGCCAGATACCCCATCGCATACAAGAGCGTCAGCGCAACCGATGCAAGTTCCCGGGTCGGACTGGTGAACAGGGCGACCAGCGACATGTAGGAGATCAGCACCACGGTCCACAAAAGACTGCGTGCCCCCTGGCCCCCGAAGACGAACAGCGACACGAAGCCGACGAATGCCGCCGCCAAAACGAGGTAGTTGCGCAGGCCGGCATCGAGGAACGGGGCCAGCACGATCGCGTAGCTGACCACGATGAACAGAAACAGGGTCTTGGTCGAGATCGTCATGGGGTCGCGATGCCTTCTAGTTGCGCGTCCGCTCGGTGCCTGACGGTGATGTGCAAGCTGGCCTCACCCGCACCGCCCGACGAGCGGCCTATCTGCTCAGGAACCGTTTGCGCAGGTAAAGCGTCACCGGTCGTTCGAAGAAGAGAAACGTCAGGGCCGAGACGACGATACAAATGATACTGGCGAGCAGGAAAAGCACGACGTTCGACAGATCGCCGGCAATCCGGTGCAGCGCGACCACGGACAATACGCCGACCATCGGATGGGTCAGATACAGCGAATAGGAGATGTCGCCAAGGAATGTCAGCGGCCGCGGAATACCCTCCCCGATCAACCGTTCGAGGGCGACGAAACCGAGCACGATCGCCGCAAAATGAAGCTGCGGGAACCACAGCACCTCCAACGGCCCCAAGGGCACGAAGACCATCACCGCCCCGACCGCGATCAATACGACCGACACCGCCACCGGCAGGCTGCGGCGCGCAAGATACCATTCGCCGATCGCGACCCCCCAGACGAAATAGATCAGCTTCGGGCTCAGGAGGAAGGCGGCGGCCGGCCAGCTGTCGTCCTTCACCTGCGCCAGCCCGATGCCGACGATCAGGATCGGCACGACCAGCAGAGAGGGGCGAATGCGCAGGATCAACCCCAGCGCGAACAGCGCGTAGAAGGCCATCTCGAAGTTCAGGGTCCAGCCAACGCCGTAGAACACCTCGATCTCGCCCGCGGCATTGCGTGCCGGCATGAACAGGAGCGAAAAGATCACGTTCGACACATTCGGGTTGACCGCGATCATGCCCGGGACCACCAGCATGCCCACAAGCTTGGCAGCGTTCACCGCCCAGTAGAGCGGGACGATGCGGATGAGCCGTGACACTGCGAAGCGCCGGGCGGCACCGTCCCGGCCGAGAACCGGCGTCGCCGTTATCGTCATGATGAAGCCGGAGATGACGAAGAACAACGCGACGCCCTGAGTGCCGTCCGACCAGACCGGGAAGCCCTGATCGACGCGGTTGTGGATGAAGAAACCGATATGGGTGAACAACACCATCGCCGCGGCGACGAAGCGGAGAAACTGGACGGTCTCGAGCGTCTTGCCCTTGTTCTTTGCCATCGCCACCGGGGCGTGGAGCTCAACCTGGGCCGTGTTGGCAATATTCGTCATCTGTCTCGATCGTTATCTGTCGCGTGTTGCGGCGGTCGCACTGGCACATGGGCCGCACTCCCGGGTCACCGGGGCGCAGAATGCCCGATTGGCGGGACAACATCACCCCTTTTCTGGTCGCGCCGTACATGCGGGCCCGCTGCCGAGTGTCGGTTGCGCGCGCGCTGGCATGTTGCTGCCTCACTCTCGCCAGAGCGACCACGGCGGCGTGCCGATGTGCGCAAAGAAATACCGGAGCGGGGCAACATCGTTCTCGCGTTCGCTCGACGCGCAGAGCGACCGGAGTTCGGAGATGTCGAAACGCGCGTAGGCACGCAAGGTGTATTCCGGCCGCAGATAGACATCGCAGATCGGTTGATAGCCGTGCCGTTTGCCCAGGCCAGCATCACCGATTGGTTGTGCGCCCCCTCGCGCACCTTGTCCGGCGACGCATGGAAAACCATCACATCGGGGTCGTATTCATCCAGAACCGTATCCGACATGCCCCGGTGCGCCACCATCGCGCTGCCGAGCCCGACATTGTCCAGCGCGATCAGGCGGCTATGAAACGCGGCGGCGCCGGCATCGCCGAGCGAGAAGGACTTCAGATCGTAGTCATCCGAAATGTCGTCCAGCAGTTTGCCGAGGGCCGAGTGGCTGGCGAGCACGCGGGAATAATCGTTCGAAATGCCGACCAGAGACACGGCATCCGATGAAATTGCGGCGAACATCACATAGAACAGGGCCAGCGCCAGGTTGTAGGCCATCGACAACGTCCTATGTCGGGAAATTCTGGCTGTTCAGGTCAGCAGGTCGTGGGGCGCCCGGTGTCCCGGACGCCCTGATACGGTTGCCCAG
>SWCD01012263.1_pt1 | contig 24996 bp, 26 predicted proteins | sample 4693011 | NCBI WGS metagenome assembly SWCD01 (sample SAMN10267278, study PRJNA491770) | bioreactor metagenome | isolation source: DHS bioreactor inoculated with marine | place: Japan: Omine Ridge, Nankai Trough | reverse complement strand
CGTAGTGATGTGTCTTTAGCATTGTTTTGATAATAAATAATCTAATGTGGAAACTCTCCATGTACTTCTGGTTAAACTTATTCCAAAAAGGAGTCGAATTTCTGAAAATAATCACTAAAAAAAAAAGCTGCACCCATTCGGGCACAGCTCTTCAGACATCATTTACAAACTAGGGCATTGCTGCGTATTCCATTACTGGAAAACCTTCGCTCGCCCATCCACCAAATCCACCCTTCAAACTTTGAACATTGGTGTAACCATAGGACCATAACATTGTCATTGCCAAAGTAGAACGATGTCCACTGCCACAATAAACAACAATTGCAGCGTCTTTGTCTGCAGGCCATTCTTCAATGCTGTCAGCAAAAGCTTCCAACGGGATATGCATCCAATTCTCAGCTTCGATTACGCCATTATCAGTCAATTCGCTGTCTTTGCGTACGTCGATCAAGATCAGTTCAGCATTCTCTGCCAATGCGGTGTTCAAACCTTCTGCAGAGATACCGCCATAGCCTTCTGGTACGTTGCTCAGAGTTTCATCCCAAAGCTCCACCATACCGCCATAAGGTTTAGCAGCATTCAAAAGCTCGCCTTCTGCGGGCACACCATCTGCAACTTCATAGCCGCCAGCAAGCCAGCCACCAAAACTGCCGCCCTTCAAGCATTTCACATCTTCCCAACCCAATGCTTCCAAAGCAACCGATGCAATCGTACATCGCCAGCCGCTTCCACAATAGGTCACGATGGGGGTATCAAAGCTGGGTAAATAAGCCAAGTTTTTCGCCAAGTCACGCAGTGGGATCAAGATCGCACCGGGGATATGACCTTTTTCTTCAGCTTCTGATGCGCCACGCACATCAATCAAGAAGGGAGGTTCCTCGGCCAAAGCCACATTTAAGGTATCCAATCCGATCGTGTTATAGCCTTCCATATCTTCCAAGAAGACATTGAGTGCGCCAGTCAAATCAGGGGCATCATATTTTGTTGGGAATCCACCAGCTGCCCACCCACCAAATCCACTCTTCAAACTGCGTACATTGGTGTAGCCATATCCCATCATGATCGTCATTGCTTGGGTAGATCGATGTCCACTACCGCAATTGATCACGATAGGTGCATCCAGATCAGCAGGCCAATCTGCTTTCAGTTCAATGAAGGACTCTAGCGGGATATGCATCCAATTAGGTGCATCAATATATCCTTTGCTTGCAACTTCATCGGGTCGGCGAGCATCGATCACGATCAGATCAGCATTTTCTGCAAGTTCTGTGTTCAAAGCTTCTGCTGCAACGCCGCCATATCCTTCAGGGATCGCCATCATAACTTCGTCCCAATGAGCAACCATTGCCGGGTTTGCTTCCACTGCATTTAACATTTCAGCTTCAGCTTGTAGACCTTCCACAACACCATATCCAGCTGCGACCCAACCACCAAAACTGCCACCCTTCAAACAGGTCACATCTTCCCAACCCATTGCTTCTAAAGCAGTCGAGGCGATCGTACAACGCCAACCGCTTCCACAATAACTCACGATGGGGGTATCAAAACTTGGGAGATAAGCCAAATTTTGAGCTAATTCTCGAAGCGGAATTAATATCGAGCCTTCAATATGACCTTTTTCTTCAGCCTCACCAGGTTGTCGAACATCCAAAATAAAGGGAGGTTCTTCTGCCATCGCGGTGTTCAATGCTTCCAAACCGATCGTGTTATACCCTTGCATATCGGCTAAGAAAATTGAGAAAGCCTCGTCTAAAGTTGAAATCTCATAGACTGCTTGCTCTTCTTCCATCGGTTCGGGCATGGATTCTTCAGCATTTGCTTCAGGTTCATCCACAACCACGTTTTGGTTATTTACAGGTTCATTCGATGCACAAGCACCTAATGTCAGCCCTAAGACCAATAACACTGTCATCAACCAATAGTACTTTTTCATTTTTTTTCTCCTTGGTTTTCCTGATTTCCCAGGTTTGTTCAATCTGATTACGGTAAACTTTCTAAATAAACACCCAAATTCGCCTCAACTTCTTCCGGAGCGATCTTATCGATCGTCAAAAAGAAATCAGGGTTATTATGGCAACCATCACAGGAAGCGTTTTGGGGAGTTTCTAACTGAATATTATGGGGAGTGGCATACTGCCAGGTCGGTACCGCATCAAAATCTGGCATCAAATTCTCACCATAATAGGCAAAACTATTTGGATCAACCGGGATATGCCGCACAACTGTATAGTCATAAGGGCGGTGCGCATCCTGGATGGGGTTTTTTCCGATCAAGAAAGTGAGGAAGCTTCCTTCCGTTGAAAAGTACGGATTTCCGGTAGTTTCACTCACCGAAACATGACAACCCTCACAGTTGTTATAGTTGATCGAATGGCAGACTTGGCAGGATAGATTTTCAGAATGCTGCAAATGATACATATTTTTCGAATCGTCTGAAATAGTATCTGGGTGACAATCGGCACATGCCGGGTCTTGTCCACCAGCATAACGATGATCCACTGGAATTGAGTCGCTCAACATCGCATCGTCATGGCATGTTTCACAACTTGCCGAGGAATCATGCATCGACATCCCCGTATGGCAGTCCACACAAACCATTCGTTCCTGTCGGAAATGCACATCGGCCAAAATATCCTCATGCTGGCCCATATACTCTTTACCTACTCGGCTGCCGTGGCAGGCCGTGCAATTTCGGGTCATCGAAGGCGTTTTCTTGAACAAATGCCCATCAATAAACCCACCACCCACTGTGCTCGGTTGGCTCACATGGCAATCCCCACAGCTCGTATGGCAGCTCTGACAATGATTGCCAAACATCTCTTGGATCTCTGGGCTGTCCACATCAGCCCCACGCGCAGCCATATCGGTCATATAACCCGTTTGGCTGACATGTAAACTATCTTCAAAATTTTCTGCTTCGCTATGGCATTCCCCGCATAACTCAAGATTTTCTTCGCTAGGTCGAGTAACGATCGCCACATGGGCAAGGTCCTTATCAGCTTCTTGTTCGCCAAGGTGACAATCAATACAAGAATATGCACCGTGGGCTGTTTCTGTGAATTCGCCATCAACCAATACTTTTTCCCATGGCTCCAACGGAGCCACCGAACCACCTCAGCCTTCACCTGAATCTTCTGCTTCAAGAACTTCTTCGATCTTGGCGGTTTCGATCAACCGCTCTTTATCCAAATGGCAAGATAAACATTCATCGATCGGTTCTGGCGTCGATGTTGCGGTGGCTGGTATTGCCGTAGGTTCAACAATGATTTCTTCTGTAGGCAGGACTACCGCCACATCTTCGTTTACTTTTTCGTTTTGGGTTTGACACGCTGTTAAAAAGATTATAAAAATTAATAATAAGTTCCACCCTTTTAGAGATCTATTGCGTTTTGTCATGATTCCTCTTTTTATAGTGATATTATTCACAATTTGTATTTTACTTAGGGAATTTCAAAAAAGGGGAACTTTGCATATTGTATTTACCATTTCTTATGTATCGTATTTACTTATCGAAAATAGCGTTTATGCTAATTATCCATTATTAGACCTGCTATCTCAAAATTTCATTAATATTCACCTTATCGCTACAAACTGAATGGAAGAAATGATACATTTGCGTGTAAAATAATTATAAAAAGAGGAGTATATGGGTCAAAAAATAATATTGAGTTCCATCATTTTTTTCATCACTGTCATCATCATCGCCCAATTTTTTGCCCAACCCGATTATCTCTGGACAGAAAACACGGTAAGTGAACTAGCTGCCCAAGATCATGCCAATAAAGCGATCATGCAGATCGGATTTATTGGATTTGGATTGATATTCAACATCGGATTGATCTTAAAAATAATTGAAACGCAGCAGTTAAATGTCCCCGGTATTCTTCTAATGCTGTATGGCATTGCAATTCTAATTACTGGTTTTTATTCCGAAAGACCAATTGATTCAACCATCTCCTATGCAATAAACGAAGCAAAAATCCACTCCCTTTTCGCTATGATTGCTGGCTTTAGTCTTAGTTTTGCAATCCTTTGGAACATGATTACCTCAGCCTCGGTCCCTGAAAAGATCACCCACCTGATATTTCTATTTTTAGTAATGGGGTTCTCGATCGCTTATGGTTTTGCCGAAAATGGTGCACTAAATTTTGGAAAAGGCATCATACAGCGAAGCTTATATTTGGTTAGTTTTATTTGGCTCTATTGGGGGCAAACACTTTCTTAATCTTGAGAAACGATAGTTAATAGCTCTCCCAAATTCACATCCGTCACGATCCCCTTGTCCAGATCCCAATGCCAATGGCAACCGCAATGATCCAATGGCAGTCCCATTGCGGGCAGCTGCATATCACGCGTATGCCAGCCACCGGTCACCACCGTTAGCGGACAGGCTACCCCCACGATCCCCATCTTGGGTTGTTCATCTTTCTTCTCCCCCGTACTTAAACTGTTTAAGCGATTTGGTAAAAAGAAGACCTCAAAATTATGCTTCTCCCCCAACATAGTGATCTGATGAATTCGGCAGTCTGGCTCACAAGCATTGCAGTGGTCTCCATAGGGAGTTTCATAGGCCTCGCAACCATCTATCTTGATTCGTAAACAAGGCGGCAGAAAAACCACCTTTTTCGGTGTTGCTGCAAACACATCCTGCACATCACGATTCAGTATCTCCATCCCCACCATATTCAAATGATATTCCACCTGCTTCCGGCCCACCAAAACAAGATCTTCCTGCCAGCGATGTTCTGATTGATGATCTTGAATAAACGAATTAACATTCGCCGTATATTTTCCCAATACCTCCCTGCTCCGAAGCTCAAACCATTCACCCAGGTCTAGCACCTTATCCATCACTTCTTTGGCAGTATCTTCCCCCATCTCATTCAATAAAGCCTGCCAGCCCCTTAACCGTTTCACCTCTTCTTTATATTCCCCACTCGCATGCAGCCAATTTAAAAATCTATCCAATAGAGCCAAAATAGGATCATTTGAAATGCAAATTTCCTTTTTTGAAAAGAGAACCAGACTTCCCCAAATCCCGCGGATCGGATCAATGATCGGTTTGATCTGCACATGTTTTTGCCGAAGATCGGTTAACCAAGACAAACCTTTTTGTGAAAATTTCCCAAGCCCCAAGGCATCCTTGATATAGATCGGCCACAATACCCCCAATGTTAGCAGCTCAAAGGCGTAGGCCTCCCTTCCCCGAAGATTTTCCTGATTCGACTTTTCAATATACGCCTGATATCTTTCCACCCAACTCCCCAAAGACATCTCCGTGAAATCATTTACTTCATCAGTAAATGATTTCACTTCATTAAAATATCCATCGGACCTTTTTTCCCCGTTCTTCAATGAATATGTCAGAATCTCAGCCATCTACTTTTCCTCTAGTTTTATCCAAAACAACTCTCCGCTATTAATCATTATAAACAAAAAGTTCTTCCCTGGTCAGTTCGAATTTGCCATTAGAAAAATACCTATATCCCCGTATCCCTTTTTTATTTTATAATTAGCAAATGGAAATCTATATCGGATTATTTAGAGGCATCAATGTTGGCGGGCGGAATATTTTGCCAATGGCCGATCTAAATGACCTACTCACTCCCCTTGGGCTTCAAAATATAAAAACATATATCCAAAGCGGGAATGTCGTCTTTCAATACGAGAAAACAGATTTTGAAAAATTAACCAATAATATTAAATCTGCCATTCTAAAAATCCACGGGTTTTCGCCAGAAATCCTCATTTTAAGTTTGGCTGATTTCCAAGATGCGATCTCAGCCAACCCATATCCAAAAGCGGAACCAAAAACACTGCACTTCTTTTTCCTCGCCGCTAATCCAAGCAATCCTGCTCTGGATAAAATGGATGAGATCAAAATAAATGAGGAAAAGTATTCCCTCAAAGGTCGAGTATTTTATCTTTATGCCCCCGCAGGGATTGGTAGGTCAAAGCTGGCAGCACGGGCAGAAAAAATATTAGGAGTTCCCACAACAGCCCGCAATTGGCGAACTGTAAATAAGATCTTAGATTTATCTAAAGAGTTTTAGGAGGGATTGATGAAAGTAAATTTTCATATGGATTTAGAAAAATATAGTCTCAAGAAATTTAGGAAAAGCCTAAAATCAAGAAAAATGATTCCCAGCCGAGTAAGTTTAAAAGAGAATATAGATGAGCGATTTAACATTCTTGAGAAATTCAGTATTTTAAATAATCAACAATTAATCGATACCCTAAAAACGAAAGAAAAGATCGTGGAATTTTCAAAATTATCCGGTTTACCAACCGATTACCTCATCCTCCTAAACAGAGAGGCAAAAAGTTTTCTACCTAATCCCTGTCGGTTAGATAAATTTTCGGGGATTGAAAAGAAATATTTTGCTATTTTGGAAGAACACAATATTAAGAATACACGCCAGTTTTTCAATCTCGCCAATAACGAACTTGCCAGAATTCAACTTGCCCATTCTACAAACATTCCGATCAGCATACTAGAGGAATTATTTGGATTATCAGATTTATCAAGAGTTTATGGAGTGGGTCCCGTTTTTGCGAGGATGATCTACGATTTAGGTGTCCATTCGATAAAAAGTTTTCTCACCTATTCAGGTGAAGAATTCATAGAAATTTACGAAGAAAAAACTCATAAAAAAGCGGACTTTAGCATTCATGACATTGATTTTAGTCTTGAATTAGCTAAAGAATTAGATATTGAGTTTGAATAATTTCGCTAGATTCTAAAATGGGGGTTTATTTATTCTTTGAGGAGAATTTGAAATTTATTTTTCAGATTTCCTAATAAAGCTTTCATAATCTTTCTCCACCCATTTCTAACCCTACATCTTGTTTATTTTCAGATAACTATATATGATTATTATTCCAGTTATTGTATTAATTATTAACCCAGTATAAGGAATCCTTTTATGCGAATAATTATTAGTGGCGGCAGCGGTTTGATCGGTACTGCATTAGCCTATAAACTTTCCTCACAAAATGATGAGGTTTTCCTCCTCAGCCGAAATCCTGAACAGGTTAAGCATCTCCCAGTCAACGTGAGGGCTGTGGAATGGGATGGTAAAAATCAAGGGGAGTGGTCAAAATATTTGGAAGGGGCAGATGCGGTGGTGAACTTGGCCGGCGCGAGCATTGCAGGTGATAACCCGCTTAAAATGCGATGGACGGAAAAACGCAAGGATGCAATTTTGCAAAGCCGGGTGGATGCTGGGCATGCCATAAGTGAAGCGATCCATATTGCAAAGCAAAAACCTAAGGTTCTGATCCAATCTTCGGCGGTGGGGTTTTACGGACCGCAGGTTGATAATAAACTGGATGAAAACGCGCCAATGGGTTCAGACTTTTTGGCAAATGTTTGCCAGCAATGGGAAGAATCGACGAAATCTGTGGAATCTGAGATTCGGCGAGTGGTGATGCGCACGGGTTTGGTCTTTAGTCCTGCTGGAGGTATTTTCTCTCTCCTAAAAATGCCCTTTTTATTTTTCGCGGGTGGGAAAATTGGGAATGGGAAGCAGTATATGCCTTGGATACATATTGATGATCTTGTTGATGGAATATTATTTTTGATCAGTGAAAAGTCAGCGGAGGGTGTGTTTAATTTGACGGCACCGGAACCTGTAACGAATAAAGAATTTGGGAAGAAATTGGGGAAATCGATCAAACGGCCTGCTTTGCTTCCGGTGCCGAGTTTTGTGCTGAAGATGGTTTTAGGGGAAGCTGCTACTTTGGCACTCGATGGGCAACGGGCGATCCCGAAAAAAATGCTGGCGGCGGGATTTTTGTTCAAATTTGCGAGTGTTGAGTCTGCGTTGGAGGATTTGGCGAGCCCTTTGCGGCGGTTTACCCGGTGTTTTGAGGTGCCTGCGAGCAAAAAATCGGTGTCGGAATTTCATCATCATCCAAAAGTGTTGAAGAAATTAACCCCGTTTCCGGCAGTGGTGCAGTTTAAAAATGTAGAAAATTTGGCGGAGGGTTCTGTTGCCCGGTTTAATTTGTGGTTTGGACCGATTCGGGTGGGATGGGAGGCGACGCACCACGGTGTAGACCCGGTAAATGGCTTTGTGGATGTGCAAACTGAGGGGCCATTTTTGGAATGGGCGCATCGGCATAGTTTTGTGGAAATGAGCGAGAATAAAACTTTGGTGATCGATAGTTTGAGGGTTCGGTTGGGGAAGGGGATTTTTAAGGGCATAATCAGTTGGGGAATTTGGGCGACGTTGCCGATCTTGTTTGCGTTTCGGGCATGGCAGACGAAACGCTTGATGGCGAAGGCCGGCGAGTGATCAGAGTAGGGTTTGCATGAGATAGAGCAGGCCCATGCCGACGATGAGGGTGAGGAGGACGCTGCGGGTTTTGTAAGCGACGAGGCCAGCGACGAGCCCGGCGTAGAAGCGGGGGTTGTCGAGGGAGAGATCGAGATGTCCTTGGTTGCGGAGGACGGCAGGCATGATGAGGCTTAATAAGACAGTTGGGGGGACAAAACGGAGGGCGCGGCGTGCGTTTTCTGTGAGTTCGACTTTTCCGAAGAGGTAGACAAAGGAATAGCGGAGGAGAAAGTTGCCGATGCCGAGGATGATGAAGAGGAGCCAGATGTTCATTTTTGCTCCTTGGATTCGAGCAGGAGTCCGAAAGCAATGCCGGCGAGTACCGAGAGGGGCAGCCCGATGTTGTAGGGGAGGTCTGTGGCAATGGTGGTGAGGGTGCCGGCGAGTAGGCCTGCTAATATGGCGGGACGGTCTTTGAGGGTGGGCATGACTAATCCCATAAATGAGAGGGGGAAGGCAAAGTCTAGATTCCAGGAGTCGGGGACGGATGCGCCAACGAGGACACCGAGGACGGTGGCGAGGAAGAAGGTGAGCCACATGGCGACTGAGGCGCCGAGGTAGAAATAGCGTTTGCCGGGTTTGTCTTTATTTTCTTCGAATTCGACGACGGAGACGGCAAAGCCTTGGTCGGTGATGAGGTAGGAGAAGAGGAGTTTCCAGCCGAGGGAGAGGTCTTTGAAGTGTTCGCCAAGGGAGGCGGAGTAGAGGAGAAAGCGGAGGTTGATGACCCAGACGGTGAGGATGAGGATGGGGAGTGCGGATTGTTGGGCGATGAGTTGGAGAGCGGCGAGTTGGGATGCGCCGGCATAGACGACGGCGGACATGCCGATGCCTTCGAGCTGGGTGAGCCCGGCATCGACGGAGAAGACGCCGACGATCATGGCGAACGGAACAACTCCCAGGAGTATGGGGGAAATGGCTTTGACACCCGCCCACATGCGTTCTTTGATGTTGACTTGCAAGTTGTTTTTCCTCCGAATAAAGAATGGTTTATTTTAGCCTATCTGGGGAAATTGATTTGGGTATTTTGGTTATTGGTTGGTTATAGCGAGCAATATATGTTTCCCCGTTGCTCGACTTGGTATAAGTATAACATAATTAGAACATTTGTGCTAGGGCGGGTTTTATTGAGAAATGTTTAGAATTTTAGGGAAAATAAAGGGAAATAATAGTAAAGGGATCCATGGGAGGTCTAAGATAAAACTTCCACCAAAAAATCATTCAAATTATCACAAAAATCCTTTGATTTCATAATAGAAAAAAATAGATTTTTTAAATTAACATAAAAGTATTGCCTCTTGCATAAATAGAACTTATGTGCTATTATGCTTATAATATAAGTTTGGGAACAGGAAAACAACTCAAATTAAAAATATTGAGCAATAACAGAAGCAAATTTAAAAACCATTAAAGATTGGGAGGAAATTATAAATATGGATGACATTAATTATGACCCGCCATTAGATCCTGGAATTGAAAAAGCTGTAAGAATACTTAATAACGCAAATATCGAAACATATGAATCTTGTGAAGGCGGCAATGGGCATGCGTATCCAGAACCAACGATTGCCTTTCATGGAGAACGGGGAGAAGGGTTTAGAGCATTTTCGATTGCTACCGAAAATGCTCTTCCAGTTGTCGCAATAAGGCGCGTTTGGCAAATTATTGACGGTGAACCAACTGGCCCTTCTTGGGAAATTTTATTTTCCGCTTTAGACTAACGGCCTTGCCTGTTCAGGCCTGCACACTCTTTGCAAAGTGGTTTCCCACCGGTGCCAGAGCGTAGATTTTCGCGCTCGATATTGTTCCCTGTATTGCAATTGGTATTGTTGTGGTGTTTTGGCTGTTTTATCGAGTGCCAGGGTGTTCTTTTGGGCATGTCTGTGTTCTCCTTTTCACTTCGAGTATTTACCGTTCATACAGTGTAAGTGCTGTATGTAGATAGCAAATAAAAAACCGAGTCTACTTATTCGTGGGTAAAGAATATAGAAACTGCTCGCGTCCTGCTGGCGAAATTCCTTTTACCCTTTTACCACGCTACTCTTTACCAATTTAGTCACTCTCTCATTTACTGCTGTAAGTTTAATTTTTAATTTTTCCACTAAATCTTTTGACGATATTGGATCTTTTGCACTTTGGATCATATCAAAAGTTGCAAGATCAATCTGATTTACATCCCCAATTAACCCATATTCAGTTTGTCTATTCTCAATTGCCATCAGATCTAAGCTAATTAGGGATTGTTCAAGATTCTCAAAAACATTTTTTTGATAAATTATCCAAAATGATAAATTTGTTTTTGTTGAATGATTGCGTATTTATGATAAGTTTTCCGAAAAATTCACTAGCGAACGAATAATCAAAAGCCTCGATATTCTCTAAATCAATCCATAAAACCCCTTCATTTGAAAGATCGGACAAGATGTTTTCGGCTTTTTCTCTAAGCGGAATTGCCGAACCCCTAGTCCATAAATGCTTATTTCTTGTTTCATTATATAAACTATAATATTCTTTCATCTCTTACAGTTTACCATCTGTAGGAAGACTTGTCAAATTAATTTTTAGGAATGTAAAGACAAATTTGCGTTCCTGGCATCCAGGCTAACCCATCAAAATATGCTTCCCCATTATTTTTTATTACCCTGTCAAACCTATATCTTATAGCAGCATTTCCAGATCGAATTTGTAATGTTGCACCATATTGTTTTGAATTTCTATAAATTTGATACAAGCCATTCCCCCTGGTTTTATCATTTTCTATTGAGGTTACCCTTTCTGTTGTAGCTGCCTGAATAGCGTGCAAATCTGTTGTCACGCTATTGTTATAAATAGGATTTTTTTGCAACGAATTCTGAATACCTATCCCACAATCAGCCACGCTGACTTCTAATTTCCCAATTGATTGAATTGCCTGCATTGCCAAAAACCCATAATAGTTATTATTATGATCAATGATATTTGAAATCATTTCAGAAATTGAACTAGTTATATTGACTGAATCTTTTGGAAGATAATTAAGTTTGTCGATCAAAACCTTATTTATCTGACTAAGGAGACCCGGAATATCAGCCATATTGTCAATCCGAGTTGCTTCAATCAAAACAGGATTTGTCCCACTCAACCTAATATTTCTTATTATATCTAATCCATTTCTGGCTGGATATACATTGGCAAGCCCATTTAATATTTGGAAAAATCCCATTCTCCCTAAAACGCTAATTGAATTAGAACCATCAATTAATATTGTGGGTTTTCCTGTTCTTTCGTTTATCCATAAACACCCTGCAATGAGATTTACCATAACAGATGTAGAAATAAAATTTAAATCTCTTAAATCAATAATTGGATTATTGCTTAAAAAAGGATTATTAATTGACAAGAATTTATCATATGTTATTTCGTTTAAAATTCGGTCATGAAGGTAATTTTTCATTAATTTTCCAAAAATTATAATTTTCAGCAATTATTACAATACAACTTTTCTCCTTTAAGTGGAATAGGCAAATGTACTGATTTTTAAAAACTGACAAAAATACAAATTTGGAAATAATACAACTGTTTCCTTGGAGAATTGAGAAGCGCAATTTTCCCCTCAATATGCTGAGTTTAGGGGGGATAGTTTCAAAGCTGTGCAAAATTGGAAATGATAAAACTATTTCCTTGGAGAATTGGAAAACACAATTCTCCCCTCTTTTGATAAATTGGCGGGGATTAATTCAAAGCTTTGCAAAATTCTTGCCATGGTTGGGTTTATTTTTATGCGGGGGCGGGAAACGGTGAAACTGTTTCCTTGGAGAATGGAAAAACGCCATTCTCCACTTTTTATAGTGAATATGTTCGGGGTGAAATCAAAGCTGTGCAAAATTGGAAATGGCTTCACCATTTCCTTGGAGAATGGAAGAACGCCATTCTCCCCTGTTTATGTTGAGCATGGCGGGGGCGAATTCAAAGTTGCGCAAAATTCTCACTGGGGTTGGGTTTTTTCTTTTGCGGGGGCTAGCCCCCAACCCCCCAATGGGGACACCGCTGTCCCCATACCCCTCGCATATTTTTCGGCTTACCGACAAATAACATAAATATTGAGGGATAAAATATTTTAATCTAGAGAAAAATTAAATTGACCTTATTTTAAAGCTAGACGCAACACCCTCTAGCAAGGACAAATATGGAGTAAAAAATATTCCCTAGAGCATTGGAAACGATAAAACCGTTTCCTTAGAGAATGGCATAAAACGCCATTCTCTCTTCATTTGTAGTAAATCCCCATTTCCATACAAACTAGGGGTGACAATTGTCCTTAGGCATTAGGGACACTTATACCTATCATCAGGAAAACCGATTGTGTACAATATCACTAATAAAGTATGCACATAGGCGTATAGGTATATAGGCTTATGAACGAAAGACCGAAGGGTGACGGAGAAAAAGATGAGCAGCAACTTGAGAGACGAGATCAACCAACTGCATGCCAATATATGCAGCGGCCTCGCAGACCCGAATAGAATTTTAATTTTATATAAACTGGCTGAGCATCCTTCCAATGTCACTGAACTTGCCAAAGCTTTAGAATCCCCCCAACCGACTGTTTCGAGACATTTGAAAGTGCTGCGAGAGCGCAGCATGGTCAAGGCAGAAAGAGATGGGCAGGCGGTGATCTACAGCTTGGTGGATGAACGGATCATTGAGGCCCTGGACCTCTTGCGGGCAATGTTGGCGGACAGCTTAGAGAACCAGGTGGCGTTGGCAAAGACAGCCAGCGAAGCCTTTGGATAGACCGAAGTACCAAAAAAACTTTAGGAGCAAAGAATGAAAACATTATTGATCTTGGGGGCAGGCACCGGCGGCACGATGGTGGCGAATAAGATGTCACATATGCTGGATATGCAAGAATGGAAGATCATCATGGTGGACCGTGATGAGACACATTATTATCAACCGGGTTTCCTTTTCATTCCGTTTGGGATCTACGGCCCGAATGATGTGGTGAAGCCAAAACGCAGCTTCTTCCCCTCCAATGTGGATTTCATTTATTCGGATATTGAGATGATCGAGCCGGAGAAAAACAGGGTCAAGCTGACAAAGAATAATCAGGTGATCAATTACGATCAGTTGGTGATCGCGACAGGCAGCCATATTCATCCTGAAGAAACCGAAGGGATGCTGGATGGCGGTGGATGGCAGAAAAATATTTTTGATTTTTACTCATTAGACGGGACAACCAAACTGAGCCGCTTCTTGAAGTTTTGGAAAGGCGGACGGATGGTGTTGAATGTGGCTGAGATGCCGATCAAATGCCCGGTGGCCCCGCTTGAATTTTTGTTCCTTGCGGACTGGTGGTTTACGGAACGAGGTTTGCGAGATAAGGTCGAGATCGTGTATGCGACCCCATTGGACGGGGCATTTACAAAGCCACGAGCATCGTCGGTATTGGGCGATATCCTGACGCAAAAGGGAATTAACATCGAGACGAATTTTAATATCGGGTCAGTGGATGCGGGGAAGAACAAGATCGTTTCTTATGATGACCGAGAGATCGATTATGACCTGTTGGTGACGATTCCGACGAATATGGGATCGGATGTGATCGAACGCTCGAATATGGGGGATGAGCTGAACTTCGTGCCGACGGATAAACATACTTTGCAGACCAAGAAACATGAGAACGTGTGGGTGATCGGGGATGCGGGGAACGTGCCTGCTTCGAAGGCGGGGTCGGTGGCTCACTTTATGCTGGATGTGGTGATCGAGAATATATTGCGGGCGATCGAAGGATTGGAGCCACTGCCAGATTTTGATGGACATGCAAACTGTTATATCGAGTCGGGCTTTGAGAAAGGCATCTTGATCGACTTCAATTACGATGTCGAACCGCTTCCGGGCAAGTACCCGCTGCCGGGATTTGGACCTTTCGCATTATTACAGGAATCGCATGCGAACCACTGGGGCAAGATGGCTTTTCGGTGGATCTATTGGAATATTCTGCTGAAGGGTGGAGAACTGCCCTTTGAGTCGCAGATGTCGATGGCTGGCAAGTGGGCATAGGAGCAAATTATGGATAAGGATCTTGCCCTATTACATGAAAAAGTAGACAGTATGATGGCGCTGATGCAGGAGCAACAGGCGAAACAGCAAGCAATGGAAGAGTTTAAGAATGATATGCTGCCGATCGCGAACCATCTGATCAAACTGTCGATTGATGAACTGGCGGATATCGGACAGGAGTTTCGAGGGGAGGATCTGCTGTTCATGTTGAAAAGGGTGCTGAGAGACCTGCCCCTACTGATGAAAGCGCTGGACCAACTGGAGTCGATCATGGGTCTAGCGGAAGAGGGACAGTTATTAGGTAAGCAGGTCTTCAACACCGTGGTGATGCAGCTGGATGAGATGGAACGGAAGGGATATTTTGCCTTCGCCAGCCAGGGGATGCGGATGCTGGACCAGATCATGACGGAATTTGACGAGGAAGACGCCGAAGCGCTGGCGGATAACGTGGTGACGATCGTGAAGACGATGCGGAATATGACCCAGCCGGACATCATGGCATTGGCGAGTAATTCGGTGGACGCATTGAGGGATATCCCGGCACCGGAGCAAGCGCCATCGATGTTAAAGCTGGTTCGCGAAATGAGCAACCCTGAGGTGCGGGTGGGGATGGCACGATTATTGAATTTATTAAAATCGCTGGGCAATAATGGCTCAGAATTAGAAGAAAAACTTAACTAAATTTTTATGTACCAAGGAGCTTATGCAATGTCTGAAACAATTGATCTCACCATTTTGGAAACACTCGAATTCGACGACGACGGGTTCATGGCGGATGCGAATGATTGGACCCCGGCAATCGGGAAGGCGATCGCAGCAGCGTTGGAGCTGGAATTGAATGAGCGACATTGGGAAGTGATCAACTTCTCACGGGCGGAATTCGTGGAACATGGCGATGCCCCCACCCTGCGCAAGATCACGAAGGTTGGCGGCGTGCCGACCAAAGAACTTTATAGCCTCTTCCCTGGTGGACCGGCAAAGATCGCAGCACAGATCGCGGGATTGCCAAAACCGACAGGATGTATTTGAGAATTAATTAAATCTAACCGAGATATTATTTTGGATTCTGAATAAATATGCCATTGGTGAATGCCAACAAGAATCTAAAAATAACGAGAAATGTAAGGCATTTACCACTAAATGATCGAAACTAAGGAGAGCAAAATGTCTGATGTATTAGCAAAAATCAAGGGAATGAAAGTGGATGATAAGACCAAGACCCGCAAGTTGGTATTGGTGTCTTCGAAAGGTGGGCTGGATATGGCTTATCCGCCGTTGATCTTGGCCAACGCCGCCCGCATGTCTGGCATCGAATGTGAGATCTTCTTCACATTTTGGGGATTGGACTTGATCACGAAGAAGAAAATGGGCAAGGTGAATATTGCGACGGTGGGAAACCCCGCTTTCTCGATGGCTCCTTATGCGCCATGGTTGAAAATTCCGACATGGATGGGATTGATCCCGGGGATGTCTTGGGTAGCGACTAAAATGATGGCCTACCAAATCAAGAAATTGGATTTTCCTCCCATCCCTGAATTCATGCAGAACTTGCTGGACTCTGGTGTAAACCTTTATGGATGCCAGTTGTCGATGGATATGATGAACTTGGAAGAAGAGGATCTGATCGACGGGGCAACAACCTTGGGTGCGATGGAGTTTATGGAACTCTCGAAAGATGCCCAGGTGATGTTCGTCTAGGCTTGGAACGGAAAAACAGGAAGTTAAATACCCCTGGTAAAACAGGGGTGTTTTTTTGCGTGACGGATAAGTTGTAATTCTTATAGTAAAATATTTATTACAGTTTGAAAAATAAAAACGAAAGAAGTGAATGGGCAAGACTTATGGACCTGAGAAATGAAATCAATCAACTGCATGCCAATATTTGTAATGGGCTTGCGGACCCGAATAGAATTTTGATCCTTTATGCGTTGGCGGAAAAGGCAACGAATGTGAGTGATCTGGCAAAGAATCTGGGGATCCCCCAACCGACGATCTCGCGACATTTGAAAGTATTGCGGGAGCGCCATATGGTCATTGCGCAAAGGGATGGGAAAGCGGTGTTTTATCATTTGGCGGATAAGCGGATCATTGAAGCGCTGGACTTGATGCGGCATGTGATGTCGGATTCTTTAGAAAGCCAGGCCAATTTGGTAAGCAACCTCAACGAATAATTTTCCTCAATATTGATTGAGGATTTCTAGGAAGCAATAAAAAAACCAAATGCTGAAAAAATATTTTAAGAAATCAATTGCCCTACCCTCGGACCATGGTTCTTGGGTATTTTTATTTAGTCCATTATTGATCGGATTCTTTGCTGGCAATAACTGGAATTCTTCGAGCCTTTATTTGATTGTGGCGGCATTGGCGGCATTTTTTATGCGGCAACCGGCTGAGATGATGATCAAATCATATGCGGGACGGCGAAGCAGACAGGACCTGCCAGCGACAAGGTTTTGGTTAACGGTTTATGCGTTGATCTCCTTGGCGGGATTGTATGTGTTGGTGGAACGGGGATTTGGATACCTGACTTATTTGGCGATACCAGGGATCTTGGTGTTCGCCTGGTATCTGTATTTGGTGAGCAAGCGCGCGGAACGGTATCAGATCGGAGTGGATGTGATCGCAAGCGGGGCATTGGCGTTGGCTGCGCCGGGGGCTTATTGGGTGAGCGTGGGGCAATATGACACGACGGGATGGTGGTTGTGGGGATTGGCATGGCTGCAATCTGCGGCATCGATTGTGTATGCTTTTATGAGATTAGGGCAGCGGCGGCTGAAAGAAATGCCAAATCAAAAAGAAAAGTTTAGGATGGGGCAGAGGACTTTGCTTTACAGCGGGTTTAACTTTTTTCTGACATTGATCTTAGGGATGATGGGGGAGCTACCTGAAATGATCTGGATCCCCTTTGCGATACAGTTGGCGGAATCGATCTACGGGACTCTGAACCCGGCGATCGGGGTGAAACCGACGCGGATCGGGATACGGCAATTGATCGTGAGTACAATATTTACGATCGTGTTTATTTTAATTTGGTAAATTTAAAAGCAAAGACTGACAGAATGGAAATCTCTGTCAGTCTTTTTTTATTTAAGTCTTTGTACTATTTAGGGAGGCGATCTCTTTACGGACGACCGGCGCGACTTTGGTGCCGAATAGTTCGATGGAATGCATCATTTTCTTATGCTCGATCGTGTTGCTGCCCATATACATGGAAAAACGTTGGTGTTTAAAAATATCGTATTGATAGAGAATTTTTTCTATGATCTCATCGGGATTACCGACAAAATCGGAACCGCGTAGTAGACGCTGCTGCTCCATTTGCGCCCGATTGGCGGGTGCCCAGCCGCGTTCTCTGCCGATCTTGTTCATCATTTTTTCGGCATAGGGATAGTACAGATCGACGGCTTCTTGGGCATCTTCGGAGATAAAGCCATGGGAGTTGATGCTGAGAGGGATAGTGTTAGGATCGAAGCCATTTTCTGTAGCGGCTTCACGGAAGATGTGGAAGAAAGGTTCAAAACGGTCAGGTCGGCCACCGATGATGGCGAGGGCCATAGGCAAACCCAACGAGGCTGCTCGAACCGCAGATTCGGGGGTACCCCCAACAGCAACCCAAATGGGGATGGGGTCTTGGACCGGGCGGGGGTAGATGCCAAGATCCTCTAATGGGGATCGATATTTTCCTGACCAAGTGATCTTTTCTGATTTTCCGAGTTCAGCGAGCATTCTTAATTTCTCGTCAAAGAGACCGGCGTACTCATTGAGGTCGTAGCCAAAGAGGGGAAAGGATTCAATGAATGAGCCTCTGCCGGCCATGATCTCAGCGCGACCGTTTGAGATGAGGTCTAAGGTGGCGAAACTTTGGAAGACGCGCACGGGGTCATCGGAGCTGAGAACCGTGACGGCGGTGGAAAGGCGAATATTTTTTGTGCGGGCAGCGGCGGCGGCTAAGAGCACGACCGGCGCAGAAGAAAGGTACTCCTCACGGTGATGTTCGCCAAGGGCATAAGAATCTAAACCGACCTGATCGGCCAGTTCGATCATTTCCAATAATTCCGCGATACTCTGAACGGGGTCCTTGGGCTGATTGGTGATGGGATCGGTGCCATTGTCGACGAAGTTATGCATACCCAGTTCAAATGGTTTATCGGCGTTTAATATTTTTTTTGTCATCGGTTATCCTGAATTTCAATAATTTCTATATAGTTTCTATAGGTGCTTAAGTAAGGACGAAGATGTCCATCTTACTTCTTACTCGAAATCTTGTGGATAAATCTTTTATAATAGTTTTAATAATCATTATTATTCAGGAAAATTAAATGAGTATAGAAAAATCATTGCTGAAGACAATCGATGTGCCTGCTAAAACCGGCGCGGGATTTAGATTGGCAAAAGGGCAGCGTTTAAAGGTGACCGATATTGAGGGGGAGCAGGTGGTCGATTTGGTGGCTTTTAGCGCGGATAAAACCACAGAATATTTGAGTTCGGCACGGAGCATTGATTATGCGATGAAAATATTCTTTACTGAGGGCGATCTGTTGTATTCGATCGAAAGTCGGCCGATGTTTAAGATCCTGGGGGATACGGTGGGGAAGCATGATTTTATGTTTGCGCCATGCAGCCAAGAAATGTATGAGATCAGCTACGGGGTGACGGGGGCGCACCCGAATTGTTTGGATAATCTGTCGAAACCGCTGACTGACTATGGGATATTGGCTGCGCAAATTCCGGTGCCCTTCAATATTTTTATGAATTCGGGGATTAACCCATCGGGGGAGATAGAGATCCACCCCCCTCTATCTAAGGCGGGAGACTTTATTGAACTACGGTCAGAGATGGACCTGATCGTCTCGGTTTCTGCTTGTCCATCCTTAAAGTGTAATAATTATACACATTCGCCGATCCAATTAGAAATTTTTGAAGAATAAGTAAAAAAAGAGACTGGAAAATTCCAGTCTCTTTTAGATTATCAAACTAACTCAATTTATTTTTCTCCACCCTTCTTCTTTTTCTTTTTTGGTTTTCTGACTTCTTTGTTCCCTTTATCTCTTTTTCCTGGAGACATTTGTTCCTCCTTGCGGTTGATCCCTATTGAATAAATCGTCTCTTCTATTATATAGGGAAAAGGAGGATAGATTCAAGGGGAAATTGGAAAGATAAATAGATTTCGTATTTTTTATTGCTATATTTTTATTTTTTGCATAGTATTTTGCCTATATAATTTCCTGTTTTCCCAATCACGCTTCGGGGAATAAAACCACAATTAGGTTAGCTATTCAAATAGATTATAATAAAATCAACTATTCAATACGGGTGAAATAATGAGTAAATTACGGGAATTAACAGGTGTTGAAGCAGGATTATCGGGGGATGCTCAGGCTAAAGTTGCCTTAGCATGTATTAATAAAAATAGCGGAAATGCAAATATACAGCAAATCTATGAAGCGGTAAATGCTAAAATTGTGGATAAAGGTTTTATTCTTTCAAAGCAAGGAAAAGCGAGCTTAAGAAGAATAATTAACTATGTAGCTGTTAAAGCTGGATATATTTATCCCCATGACAAAAATAATCCTGGATGGAGAATTACTCCTCATGGAAAATTATTTTTAATTGAGAATCCTTCTGAAAAAATAACCGTAATAAACATAGATACCGATCAGGAAGAAGAATCTCTTTCAAATACATTACGAGGTGCAGCTTTTGAGTTGTATATTAAATATCTTCTAAAAGCTATGTATCCCCATTACGCATGGTATCACCAAGGTAATCATAAAAATTTAGAACGGGGTCTGGATTTTATTGGTGATTTAATAGGCCCGCACAAAGGAGAACCTAAAAATATAGGCGTTCAGGTTAAATTTCATGCTCCTAAAAATGCCCCCAACCAAACTGAGTGGCTAAAATTTCTTGCCGGTTGTTTTTCTAGGAGAGTAGAAAAAGCTTTATTCATAACAACAGGAAAATTAACAGGAAATCAACGACGAGAAGCCGGGGAGGCGAATGTAGTCGTTATACAGGGGGAAGACGAGGTAAACCGGATAGCATCTCTTTACAAATTAGATAAATTTGAATTATTCAAGAACTAATATTACTTATAGCTCTTAACTCGAAAAACCCGAACCCAAAATATAATTCTCGAGGCCGATGATCATGCTTTCTTGATCGGAGACTATGGTTTCGACGACATCGCGCATGGAGACCATCCCAATCATTTTGTCGTTATCGAGGACAGGCAAATGGCGAATCTTATATTTGCGCATTAATTCCATACACTGATTTAGGGAAGTGTCTTCAGTGACGGTCATCATGTCGGCGGTCATTAATCCCTCGACAGTGGTATCTTTGGCGGACAGACCTTTGATTTCAACTTTACGGGAATAGTCTCGTTCAGTGAAGATGCCGACGATCTTTTCTTTATCGGTGACCATCACAGCACTAATATTGGCTCCCGCCATGACGGTGAGGGCATCCAATACCGAATCGGTTTTCTCGACAGTGTAGTTTTTGTTATCCGTTTTCTTGTTTATCAAGCGTTCTACGATGGACATAATGGTTCCTCCATATACAGTCAATAACACAATAAGGTTTCCCTATAATCCAGTATAGCAAAATTTCAGGGCGGAATGCAATAATAAGATATACCTCAAAAAGGATCAAGCTGTCATACTACCCTCAGGATGTCGTTTACCGGACGATTGAATAAGAAAAATTGACTAAAGGTTTACATTCATTCATTCGGTTGTTAGGTTAGGCTTAGTTGGGTGTTTATAGCATTTATCGAGCTGTTTTTATTATTCCACACTAATTTATGATATATTAATTTTATGACCATTATTTTTTTCAAATGGGTAGGATTTCAGATATTAGAATGTTTCGGATTGATTAATCTTAAAAGGCTAGTATTTTTTCAACATAACTCATTATCTCCAATTCTCAATTAGAGAGGGCAATATGAATTTGCTTGAACCATCTACACCCAAATTTGGATTTGAACAAGAATCAAGTATTTTAAAGACTCTTTACCAAGAAATGTTAATGGGAAATGGAAAAATAGTTTGTATTGGTGGTGATCCTGGTTCTGGAAAAACTACTCTGGTTGAAGATTTTATTTCTAAGCTGCCACAAACTGTTGAGATTAGAGTTACCAACTGTCGGTCTTTTATTGGGAATGAAAGCTCCTATGGACCATTTATTGAATTATTAGGAGATTTGGTTGAAGATAAGAAGGACAAAGAAAAACAAACCATAAAGGCTATAAAGGAACTTGGACCAGATTGGATCTCACTAATCCCTGTTCTTGGAAGCGCCATTGGAGCAGTGTGGAAAACAGTAGATTATATCTTCAAGAAATCCGCCTCAGATAACCCAAGCGACCTTGAGATTGATCAAAGACATTCAATGATGGACCGCTATGTAAATTTTATTTTGGCACATTCTATTAATTCGCCTATTATATTCTTCATTGATGATATCCATTGGATTGATACTCTTTCTGCAGAACTATTATTCCGCTTCGCCAAAAAAATCACATCTGGAAAAATATTAATTATTTGCACGTACCGCCCCACAGAAATTGTTTCTAATTCCGGTGAAATTCACCCCGCATCTCGTGTGTTTTATGACTTAAAGGCACTTAATTTATTCAATGGTTTTGAAATTGACTTTCTTCGTATAAATGAAACGAAGGAATTAATTGCTCATAATTACCCGGGGATTGAATTGATAGAAAACTTTGTTGATTGGGTTCAGTTTCTCACTGGGGGGTTGCCGTTATTCATCAAACAATATTTAGAATATTTGAGGGATTCTGATGTGATATTTCCCAATCAGTCGGAATTCGGACTTAGGGGTGAGGTTAAATTCAAGGATAATGACTGGGTTTGTTCTGGCAAGTTAAGTGAGATTGCGTTGCCAAACACATTGGAAGCTGTAATTAATTTAAGGATAAGTGCATTAAAGGAAGAGGATAAACGCATATTAATGCGAGCATCTGTGCTGGGAGATACTTTTTATTCTCTAATATTAGCCAAATTGCTTGAATCAAATGAGATTGATATTTTAGATAAATTATCTTTTATTAGTCAATTTCATAATCTTGTTGATTTTGTTGGCTCAAACGAGGAAACGTTTATATCGGGAACTGAAGCATTGAAATTTCTACATGCAGTAGTCCAACAATTGCTTTATCAGGATATGCAAAGCACTCAACGGAGACAGTTACATTTGATGTGTGGGGAAGCATTAGAAATTTCTCTAAGCAATTCGGGCCTATCAAATCCATCATGGATGGCAGAATTAAAAAACCATTTCCAACTAGGTGGAGATTACCTAAAAGCTGCAAATTACTCCTTAGAGTTAGCAAAGTATTATCTTCGTGCCTATTCAGCTGATGACGCTATAGTGCAATGCAATGATGGTCTTTCATTTATAAAAAATATTATCGGCGAAGATAAAAACACCTTAGATACCAACCTCAATATTATGATGATTCTTTGTGAGAGTTACCGAATATTAGGCTTGAAAGAAGAAGAAGATAAGTTGTTGAAGGAACTCATTGATCTTTCATCTTCTGAAAAGCTAGACTGGAAGATTAGATTTTCAATTTATTTATTGAATTCTAAAGCAGGGATAGATAGAAGCAATTACGAACAAGCTTATTCAAATGCTTCTCTTGCCCTAGAAATATCCTTGAATTTTGATGATCTCCCACTCCAGGCGATCTGCTATGATGCATTGGGCTTAACAAAGCAAATAATAAGCCAATTTGGCATTGCAGAAGAGCATTTCAATTCTGCGATAAAAATCCAAGAAAAAACGGGGGATACGAGAGGGATGATAATAAGCCAGATACACTTAGTAGCTAATTTTATGTTTATGAACAAATTAATATCTGCAGAAGAATTGGTCGAAACTATTTCAAATACACTAAAGAATGAAAATATTGATGAGTTATTACCTGAGTTATTAACTGTAAAACATAAATTATATTCCGTGCAATGCAAATATTCAGAGGCTATTCAAATAGGAAAAGAAACTCGGGGACTTTTGAGAGATTTTAATGATGTTGTTACAGAAAGCGACTTAATTAGAAGAAGTGGATGGTTATATGTCTTTTTGGGAGAATGGGAAAAAGCAAAAACAATTATCAATGAAGGAATTAAACTATCACAGCGGATTGGATATTTAACAAATGAAGGATGGGGGTATTGGTATCTAGGTGCAATTGATATTTTTACAAATAAAATTAGCGCAAATACATTAAAAAATCTCGAAACTGCATGTTCAATTGGTGACAGGATCGGTGACGTTCGTTTACAAATTGACTCTAGAAATTATAAAGCTAGATACCATATTCTTGAAAATGATGATGAAAATCTCGCAACTGCTAAAGCTTTGATCCTTGAGGCCGAGAAACTTAGTGAGGACAATTCATTAATTGAGGGAAAAATTAGGTGTTTCTCTTTAAAAGCTGAGATAAATTTATTGTCCGGGAATTTTCCACTTGGTATTACAAATGCAAGAAAGTCCGTTGATCTTCTCAAAAGTGTAGATGATGTAGATTTACCAGAGGAAGAAATTTATTACATTCTTGCATACGCATTACAGTCGAACGGGGATATAGATGAAGGCGAATCGATTTATCTTGAAATTTATCAAAATTTAATGAAAAAGGCTTCGATGATAACCGAACTAAAACTTCGCGATTCTTTTCTTAATATTCCAATCAATCAAAGAATAATACGAACCTGGGAAAAGTTAAAGAAATAGGGAGAGGACTAATTAAACGTAATTCTAGTCTTTAGTGACATCAATCAGGATGTTGACTTTTAAAAATCACATCGCTACAAAAAAAGGCATACTATTAAATTTGTCATATTTTTCCTGCTCAATTAATAGATACTTACTAAATCATACTAATAACAATACATAAATCAAAAAACTCCCCGAGTATCGAGGAGTTTTTTATGCTGTGGCGCGAGTGGGGATCGAACCCACACAGTGTTTCCACCGGCGGATTTTAAGTCCGCTGCGTCTGCCTAGTTCCGCCATCGCGCCGAGGCTTTCATATTTTACCTTTTGTTTCTAAAAGGTCAAGGTTTAAGTTCAAATATAGTCTTTGAGGGAGATTGTCTGATTATATTTTGTTTGGGATTTCCGAATATAGCAATTTATTTAGAAATCATTTTTTTCAGGACAGCATAGCGAGAGCTTAGGCGCACCAAAGGGCTGGAAGGTTTCACCTTAAATTTCACATCCTCCATAGCAGTTTTTAGACTTGCGGCATCGTCAAATTGGGGGAGGATCATTGCTCCCCGCCCCAGCTCAAAAAGGGTATGGGCATCTGAGCCGGCGGTACCCAAAAGCTTGGCTTCTTGCGCAAATATTCTTGCTCGCCGGTTATAACTTTGGGGGAAACAGCGGGCATTAAAGGTTTCAATGGCATCGATCAATGGGGTTATTTCCAGGAGGTCACCTAGGGACCAATATTTTCCACGAATTTTATCAAAGGGGTGAGAGACACTTATAAAGGCTTCTTGATCCCTCAGGCGAGAGATGACTTCTTTGGCCGGTAAACCTCGGGGAATTTCTTCTTTGACAAAAGCCGCCAACA
>SWCD01013080.1_pt2 | contig 25012 bp, 21 predicted proteins | sample 4693011 | NCBI WGS metagenome assembly SWCD01 (sample SAMN10267278, study PRJNA491770) | bioreactor metagenome | isolation source: DHS bioreactor inoculated with marine | place: Japan: Omine Ridge, Nankai Trough | reverse complement strand
CGAGAACTTAAAACACTGCGTAAAGAAATGCAGATTATTTTTCAAGATCCTTACGCCTCCTTAGATCCCAGAAAATCTATCTATGCTTCGATTAGTGAAGGATTAAGGATTCACAAGACAGTAAACCCGAGTGAAATGTTTGATCATGTGCTTGAAATTTTACGAAAAGTTGGACTAGAAGAATATCATGCTCGGAGATTCCCGCATGAGTTTTCTGGAGGACAAAGACAAAGGATAGGCATAGCTCGTGCATTAGCTCTTCGACCTAAATTTATTATTTGTGATGAGCCGGTTTCGGCCCTTGATGTCTCCATTCAGTCTCAGGTATTAAATTTGTTGAAAGATTTGCAAAAAGAATTAAACCTTGCTTATTTGTTTATCGCACATAACCTGTCTGTTGTTGAACATATATCAGATCGTGTAGCTGTAATGTATTTAGGAAAAATTGTTGAACATGCTACCAGAGAAGAATTGTTTAGAAACCCGATGCATCCTTATACGCAAGCGTTAATGTCAGCAGTTCCTGTTCCTGATCCAAATATGGATAGGAATAGAATTATTTTAGAGGGCGATGTGCCAAGTCCCCAAAACCCGCCTCAAGGGTGTAGGTTTCATCCTCGCTGCTCGCAAGCAATTGAACAATGTGCAATAGAAGAACCAATAATTAAAAAATATGCTAGCGGGAACAATGTTGCCTGTTGGTTGTACTAATATCAGATTAAACAAATGTCAAAATTAAATATTAATGACGCTCATATTTTAGTAACCCCAACTTCCTTTGGGAAGAATGATGAAACACTGAAATCCTATTTGGAAAATCATGTTGGAAAAGTAACCTATAACAGCAAGGGGAGACCCTTAACCTCTAAGGAATTGGGGGAATTAATTCAGGATGCAGATGGATTCATCGCAGGTTTAGATTTGATTGATGCGAATATCATCAATCATGCTAAAAACCTTAAAGTTATTTCACGATATGGTGTCGGAGTTGATAATCTAGATTTAGTAGCTGCCAAAAACAAGGGAATCACAGTAACGAACACGCCAGGAGCTAATTCAAGCTCAGTTGCTGAATTAACCGTAGGATTGATTCTGATGATTGCCAGGAATATGATGTCTGCAGTAATCGCGACACGTTCCGGGGAATGGCCTCGTTTTTCAGGGGTCTCATTAGAAAACAAAGTGGTTGGATTAATCGGCTTTGGCAATATAGGACAACAAGTTGCTCGCAGATTATTTGGTTTTGGATGCAAGATTATTGCATATGATGTTTATCAAAATAGGGAGATCGCTGAAAAATATGAAGTGGAATTCAAAACCAAAGAGGAAGTATTTGCTTCCTCAGATTTTATTTCGCTTCATTGTAATCTCTATGAGGAAACATTAAATCTTATTAACCAAGATAGCATTTCATTAATGAAAAGAGGTGTTTCAATAATAAATACCGCACGAGGGGATTTGATTGATGAAAAAGCATTGCTAATTGCATTAAATGAAAACATAATTGCCAATGTTGCATTAGATGTTTTCACCATTCAACCACCCGATCCTAAAAACCCTGTGCTATCTCATCCAAACACTATTGTTACCCCCCATATGGGCGCACATTCTGATGCTGCAATTAAAAATATGGGGTGGGGGGCTACAATGAACTGTCTTGCAGTTCTACAGGGTGAAGAGCCCACAAATAAAGTGATTTAAAATAGTAAAGGATATTTTGTGAAAAAAGAAATAATTTCAAGAATTCAAGATCTTGGATTGTTAGCAGTTTTGCGTGGACCAAACCCTGAAACAACAATTAAAATAGTGGATGCTTTAGTGGAGGGCGGTGTCAAAGGAATAGAAGTTACCTTTACAACCCCCAACGCACTATCAATCGTTGACAAGTTGAATAAAAAATATGGTAATTCTATAATCCTGGGAATGGGCACATTAACTGAAATGGAACAGCCTAAATTAGCAAAAGAAGCGGGAGCGAAGTTCCTGGTGAGTCCCCATACAGAACTGGAATTGGCAAAAGCAATGGGGAGTACCGGATTACCGACAATGATGGGCGCATTGACCCCCTCCGAATTTGTAAGATCCTACCAACTGGGCTCAGATGTGGTCAAATTATTCCCCGGATCCCTTGGGGGCGTTAATTATTTGAAATCTTTGCGCGGTCCCTTTCCAAACATTCCTGTAATGCCAACTGGTGGGGTGAGCCTAGAAAATCTTTCCGAATGGTTTGCAGCGGGAGTATTTGCAGTGGGAGTTGGGTCAGCGTTATTCCCTAAAAATTGGGTGAATGAAAATCGTTTTTCGGAAATATCTGCTCGAGCTGAGGAATTTTGCAAAGAGGTTAAGATAGCACAAAAGTAATCCTTTCCTTATGCAAATTTGAGATAAGGTATAAGTACAAAATCGAGGCAAATACTACAATGTCCGAAAAAGAAATCCAAATGACCCACCGAGAACGTATTCTGGCTGCTATCAATCACCAACCGGTTGATCGATTTCCAACGGATATTTGGGCGGTACCTGAGGTGTGGGATATGTTGCACATTCATTTCGGGACAAAAGATAATATTGAGATCTATGACCACCTTGGGATAGATGGGATTATAGAAATTAGACCAAAGTACATTGGACCAACCTTACCCCATGAGGTGGATGGTGGTTTCAAAAAGGACTTTCAAGCCTGGGGTTTGCAATTCAAAGAGCAAAAATACCCCGGCGGTGTTTATTGGGAGACCAGTCATCACCCATTAGCGAGTGCGGAAACGATTAGTGATCTCAAAGCTTATCAATGGCCGGATCCCGATTGGTATGATTATGATTCAATAAGGGAAGAAGCCTTAAAATATCCTGGGCGGGCAATTTTAAGCGGCTATTATGCGATGTTCTATTATCATAATCAAATTCGAGGATTGGAAGAATCGCTCACAGACCTTCTCGTCCGCCCAAAGTTCACCCATTATTTACTTGATCGCTTAGGAGAATTCTTCCAGGAATACCATCGCCGAATTTTTGAGGCTACCGCTGATTGTATCGATTTGACTCAAGTAACGGACGATTTTGGCGCACAGAAAGGGCTCCTTATTAGCCCAAAGATGTTCGATGAGTTCTATCGGGCGCGTATTCAAAAAGCCATCGATTTGGCTAAATCTTACGAAATTCAAATTTTTCATCATGACGATGGGGATATACGAAAATTGCTCCCGCGTTTTGTCGAAATGGGCATGGATGTGCTAAACCCAATTCAATGGCGTTGTGGAGACTGGGATCTATCCTCGTTAAAAAAAGACTTTGGTAAGGATTTATGTTTCCACGGGGGAATTGATAACCAACAAACCTTGCCATTTGGGAGTGTTGATGATGTTAAATCAGAAGTTCGTCGAATCAAACGAACCTTAGGCAAGGATGGAACTGGATTAATTATTGCCCCATGCCATAATATTCAGGCCAATACAACTATTGATAATATTATTGCTTTATACGAAACTGTGAATGAGTAATGCACTCCTTATTTTCCACAGTAGGATTGTCAAGATGATGTTAAACCTTTAACTAGATAAGGGAAGGAAGTAAATAATATTTTTCATCACAAATATGAGACTTGATGGAAATCATTATCATTATTAGCACGGTGGATTATTGTTAATTAACTCTTTATCAGTAGGTTCAGGATTCGAATCCGGACCAGATCATAAATCCATAATTAAAAATACATGTAATTGACAGGTTTTTTTGATTAAACTAATTAATAAATTGCAATTAATCTTAGTTAGATAATTGATCACAAAGATTTATTCTCCGTTGCATTAAATTTCACAATGAAAAAAATTATGCTACAATAGTTGAAATGGATCGACGGTCGGAGCAAGCAAAACTAAGTTTGCGACGGCGCAGGATTAAATTCCTTCGAAAAGTACCGCATATCCCTCGGATGGTAAATGAGTATATGTAATATTTTTCATTATTCGACCAGTGTAGAAGATGCTTTACAAATCCTTGGGAACTCAAAAGGATTAGCAAAAGTTCTAGCAGGGGGGACTGACCTGATTTTAGACCTTCAACAAGGTCGCCAATCCCCAGTAGAAACATTAGTAGATATCACCAATATTCCCGAATTGAATGTAATAGAAATTCGCGACCAGGAATTATTTATAGGTGCATCTGTACCGCATCGATTAATTACAAATTCATTAGAAGTAATTGGCCATGCACAAGCATTATCTGAGGCCAGCGGTTTGATCGGTGGACCCCAGGTTCGGAATGTAGCCACACTGGGGGGGAATGTTGCGCATGCATTGCCTGCAGCGGACGGTACCATTGCATTAATGGCTTTAGACGCCAAAGCAGAAATTGCAACTTTGAAGGGCAGGCGAATTGTCCCTCTTAAAGAAATATTTTCCGGTCCAGGAAAATCTACTTTAGATCCAAAAACAGATTTATTAGTAGGGTTTTTTCTTTCTCAAAAAGGAGAAGGTCAAGGATCAAGCTTTAAAAGAATAATGCGCCCGCAGGGTGTTGCAATTGCAATTCTTAATTGTGGTTTATGGCTAGAACGTGAGGGAGAAATTATTAAGGATATTCGAATATCGATTGGTCCTTCAGGTCCTGTTCCACGACGTCTCTTTGATGTAGAAAATTCATTGAAGGGGAAACCGCCCGCAGAGAATAATATATCTAAGGCATATGCAATTCTTCTTGAGGAAGCAAATTTCCGTACGAGTCGCCACCGTGCATCTCAAGAATATCGCCAGGAAATGGCAGGGGTACTATTAAAAGACACTCTTAAAGCTGCATGGGAAAGATCAGGTTCTTTAGGAGAAATCAATGATTAAAACCAATGAAATTAAATTAAATATTAATCATGAAGATATTTCTGTTGAAATTAACCCTGGACAATCTTTGGCAGACTTATTGCGGGAAACATTAGATCTCACTGGCACTAAAGTGGGCTGTAGTGAAAATGAATGCGGAATATGTACCGTGTTGGTTAATGGGGAACCTATATTGTCTTGTACATATCCTGCTGTGCGTGCCCAGGGCAAAGAAATAATCACTATTGAGGGAATAAGCGAGCCTTCAAACAATGGTTCAGGTCCAAAACTGCACCCCATACAAGATGCGTTCGTACAATATGGGGCGGTGCAATGTGGATTTTGTATTCCGGGGCAGATTTTAACTGCTTATGCTTTATTACAGAAAAACCCAAACCCAAGCATAAAAGATATTCGCTATGATTTTAAAGATACTTTATGCCGCTGTGCTGGTTATCCCACCATTGAACGGGCGGTTTTAGCCGCAGCTCATACCATGCGTACCGGTGAACCATTGCCCAAACCCCAGGTGCCTACTTCCGGTAAACCATTAGAAATTATTGGAAATTTGCATATTCGACCTGATTCAGTTGAAAAGGTAAATGGGAAAGCAATTTATACCGATGATATAAAATTTAATGGGATGCTATTTGCTGCAGTAAAACGCACTCTTATTCCTCACGGCACATTGCTTTCCTTAAATATCGATAAGGCATTAAATCTTGCGGGTGTTGAAGCCGTGCTTACCGCAAAAGATATCCCTGGACAAGCCAACCATGGTCTTGTGATTCATGATTGGCCTTCAATGATCGAAATCGGTGGAAAAGTTCGGTATGTAGGGGATTCTGTAGCTATCGTTGCTGCAAAAACCGAAGAAATAGCTCGAAAGGCATTAGATCTAATTGAAGCCGAATACGAAATCCTTGACCCAATTACCGGCCCAGTTCAAGCCCGAAAAGAAGAATCAGTTGATCTTCATGAGGATGGAAACCTCCTCAAGCATATCAAAGTAAGAAAAGGTGAAATGGCAGAAGGATTTGAAAATGCTGATTTGATATTAGAGGATACATTTTTTACTGCAACTACAGATCATGCCTTTCTAGAACCTGAATGTGCCATTGCCCGGCCCACTGAAGATGATCGAATGGAAATTTACGTTGGATCACAAATCCCATATGCAGACCGATATCAGGTTGCCCTAGCTTTAGGCTGGGATGAAAAACGAGTAAGAGTAATTGGTCAGTTGATGGGCGGTGGATTTGGTGGAAAAGAAGATATTGCCGGACAAATTCATGCTGCCCTTTTGGCAAATGAAACAGGAAAGCCGGTGAAATTGCTTTTTGATCGTCATGAAAGTTTAATCGTACATCCCAAAAGGCATGCGACTCAGATTAAAGTAAAAATTGGCGCAAAAAACGATGGTACGCTCACAGCAGTAAAAACTGAATTATACGGAGACACTGGCGCATACGCGTCCTTGGGTGAAAAAGTGATGACCCGTGCGACGACCCATTCGTCTGGTCCTTACGACGTAGCAAATGTTCAGGCAGATTGTTATGCAATGTATACAAATAATCCGCCATCTGGAGCTTTCCGTGGTTTTGGCGTGACCCAATCGGTATTTGCAGTTGAATCAATGATGGATAAATTAGCTGAAAACTTGAATTTGGATCCTGTAGAAATTCGTCGTAAAAATGCCTTAGAAGTTGGCAGCACAACCAATACCAGCCAGCAATTAAATGACAGCGTCGGATTAATGGAATGTATTGATCTCACTGTTGAAGAAATGAATAAGCTTTCTGATGGAGATCCTTTCACATCTCAAGATGTAACGGATTCCCCTCATATTAAGAAATCTTGGGGTTTAGCGGTAGCTTATAAGAACACAGGTTTAGGTGGCGGTGCCCCAGACAAGGCGGGTGCAGAAGTTGAATTGTATGAAGATGGACATTTGGAAGTGCGTACTTCATCTGCGGAACTTGGCCAAGGACTGGTGACCATCCTTCAAATGATAATTGCTGAAGAATTCAAAGTGGCGATTGAAAAAGTGAATGTTTTGGTGATGGATACTGACCTTACCCCTGATGGCGGTCCGACGACGGCCTCACGTCAAACCTATGTCACGGGAAATGCGGCTAGATTGGCAGCTCAAACACTTCGTGAAGCCCTTACTGCCACGCTCGCAGAAAAATTCAATGTTCCTCCCAGCGAGATACTATTTGTGGAAGGACTCGCTCAAGTTGGAGAAGAGCAAATAGAATTAAGTGAAGTTGCAAAAATCATGAAGCAGGAAGGCAGGGAACCGAAAACATTATATGAATATTGGGCACCAAAGACCAAACCTTTAGGTGAGGGTGGCAATATGCATTTCGCTTTTTCTTTTGCTGCCCAGGCTGCTGAAGTTTCTGTAAATACACAAACAGGTGAAGTTAAGATATTAAAGATTATTGCTGCGACAGATGTAGGAAAAGCATTAAATCCTTTGGGTTTACTTGGGCAAATCGAGGGAGGGGTGATGATGGCCATTGGGAATGCATTAACTGAAGAATTCATCATCGAAGATGGATATATATTTACAGACCGCCTTGCTCGATATAGAATTCCTTCTATTTCATATACACCAGAGATCATCCCCATAATTGTCGAAGATCCTACTGCAGAAGGACCGTACGGCGCAAAAGGAATTGGAGAAATAATTAGCATTCCGACCACGCCTGCAATCACAAATGCAATATATAACGCAGTTGGCGTAAGGATTAAATCCCTTCCTATCAACCAGGAAAAGATATTATTGGAATTGAAGAAAAGAAAAAATTAACAAAATAAATTTTTAACTACGGGAAAATAGTTAAGGAAGGTTTATAAATGGAAAAATGGCTGAGATCTGGAGCGGTTTCTAAACTGGCAGATGCATTATTGCCTATTTTTGCCGCTCTTGCCGCATTAGCTGTTGGTGCTTTGATGTTACTTGTTTTGGGGGCTAATCCATTTGAAGCATTTAGTGCCCTGTTTGATGGCGCATTTGGCAGCGCAAATTCTATCGCTGACACAGTTGTTAAGGCTACCCCTTTACTTTTGATTGGATTAGGAATTTGCATTTCCTTCCGCGGAAACGTGATCAATATCGGTGGGGAAGGCCAAATGATCGTCGGAGCATTATTGGCGACAGCCTTAGGGCTAGCTTTTCCTGAATGGCCTGGTATCGTTATGATCCCTGCGGCTATGTTAGCTGGATTTATTGGAGGTGCCTTTTGGGGGGGGATACCCGGGGCATTGAAAGCCTACTTTAATGTAAATGAAATTTTAAGCACGATCATGATGAATGCCATAGCAGTACAATTAATGAATTTCTTGTTAAGTGGCCCAATGATTGATCCAATACAGGCTGCTAAAGCTTCCCAAATTCCACAAACAGCTAGACTTTCTACAAATTTTGATCTCCCACGACTTGTTCCTACACGTTTGCATTTCGGCGCAGCAATTGCCGTTGTCTTAGCTATTTTTGTGTATATTTTACTTTGGCGTACAACCATTGGTTATAAAATCCGGGCTGTTGGACAAAATCGCTTTGCTTCGCGTTATGCCGGGATTGACGTCAAAAAACAAATTGTCTTGGCATTGTTATTGAGTGGGGCATTTGCGGGTCTTGCTGGAGCAATTCAAGTGTATGGGATCAATCACCGGATGATAACCGATGGATCTGCCACAGGATTTACCGGCAGTGCCGGATTTAATGGAATAGTTGCGGCACTATTTGGGCAACTCCATCCTATCGGCACCATCCCGGCAGCATTTTTCTTTGGCGCTCTACTAGTTGGTGCAAACAAATTACAAAGAGTAATGCAAGTTCCTTCTGCGCTAATCACCACTATAAATGGTCTAGTGGTCGTTTTTGTAGTAAGTAGTGAAAAATGGAGAAAAACTAGGGAACAAAAAAGATTAACAGATATGATGGCGAAAATTGAGGAAGATCCACCGCCAGACTCTATAAAAATTGATGAGGAGGTGGGATCATGATAGAAAGATTTTTTACAGAAGCAGTGTTAGTTGGGATTCTTGCTTCGGGTATTCGATTGGCTACCCCGTACCTGTATGCTTCAATTGGTGAAACCTTTGGACAGCGTAGTGGTATATTAAATTTGGGCGTAGAAGGTCAAATGCTTCTTGGGGCTTTTGCAGCTTTTTATGTCTCCCTAACTACTGGAAATCTTTGGTTTGGCTTATTAGCCGCTATGCTTACTGGTTTGATCATGGGCTTAGGTATGGCATTTGTCAGCATTAATCTGCAAGCAGAACAAGGTATCAGCGGAATAGGTTTCTACTTATTTGGACTAGGGTTAAGTGACCTCTTGTTTCAGAAATTGATGGGCACAGTTGTAACCGTAAGTGGATTTAGACCCATTTATTTCCCGATTTTGAGTGACATTCCAATTATAGGCAAGATTTTCTTTAATCATAATATTTTAGTATATGGTGCATATGCCATGGTGTTTGTCGCGTGGTTCGTGCTCAACAAAACCACATTGGGATTAAAAATAAAGGCAGTTGGGGAATCACCTGAAGCGGCAGATTCTTTGGGAGTAAGTGTGAGTAAAGTTCGTTATTTAACTGTTTCTTTTGGCGGGATGATGTCAGGAATTGCTGGAGCCTCATTATCGATCGCATTATTAAATGTATTTCAACAAAATATGACCAGTGGACTCGGGTTTATTGCAGTCGCCCTCGTGTATTTTGGAGGTTGGCGACCTATCGCTGTAATGGGCGGAGCGCTATTATTTTCAATGGTTAATTCTCTTCAGCTTTGGGTTCAAGTCTTAAATATACCCATCCCATCAGATTTCGCAGTAATGATGCCTTATGTATTGACCATCGTCGCCCTAATCGTCACAGTTCAGCGTGTAAGACCACCTTCCGCATTAACAAAACCGTTTGAAAGAGGACACTAAAAAAATCAATAAGGAGGCAATACCCTAAATAAAGCTTGTGTAAATTCACAATAATATTTGAAATTTATTTATATAAAAAAGGAAAAAATGAAAAAAACAATAAACACTCTAGTAATGTTGTTGCTCGTCGCTCTATTGATTACTGCATGTGGTGGGGCTAATAATGAACCGGTAAATGAACCTGTAGATGCAGAAATGCCTGCAGAGGTATTTAAAGTTGCAGTAGTAATGCCCAGTGCAATCAATGATTTGGCCTTTAGCCAAAGTATGTATGATGCTCTGCTAAGTATCCAAGCTGACACAGGTGCAGATTTGTTTGAAATTGTTTACTCTGAAGGCATGTTCATTGTAGATGACGCCGCCGCCGCAATCCGTGATTATGCCAGCCAAGGTTTTGATTTGGTTATCGCTCATGGATCACAGTACGGTAGTTCACTCCAAGAAATAGCTCCAGATTTCCCAGAAACTAGCTTCGCATGGGGAACAACAGTTGACACATTTGGCATAGCCAATATCTTCGCTTATGAAGCTCGAGCCGAAGAAGGTGGATATGTGAACGGCGTGATGGCAGCCATGTTGTCCGAAAGCAGTGTAATTGGTGTCGTTGGACCGATTGAAACTGGTGACGCTAAATTATATGTAGATGGTTTTGCTGTTGGCGCAGCTGCAACAGATGCTTCTGTCGAAGTAAATACAAACTGGATCGGTTCTTTCTCAGATGTTGCTTTAGCTTCTGAAGCAGCACAAACTCATATTGGTGCAGGTGCTGATGTATTGACCGGAACCGCTCAAATGGTTGTGGGTGCAATTGGTGCCGCTGAAGAAAATGGTGCGTTATGGTTTGGAACACAGTCAAGCCAAACCTCATTAGCTCCTAGTATCGTTGTGGCTAACCAAGTTTATCGCTGGGAAGTGGCTCTCGAAGAAATGATTGATTTGATCCATGGTGGTACATACGGTGGACAATCTTTTGAAATTACTCTTGCCAACGGTGGATTAGAAATTGAATTTAATTCTGACTATGCTTTATCTGCAGATGTTCAAACTGCTGCAGATGCAGCTATTGAAGGAATTATCGACGGTTCTATCATTGTATTTCCGTAATAAGTAAAATCAAAGGGGGCAGATTACTTGCCCCCTTTTTTGTTGGTTCTTTTATTTAACCCTCCTCTTGTTTAAGGATTTAATAGATATGACTGAAAGCGAATTTTTACCCACTGGACAAAGAAAGATCAATCACCTGGAAATGGTCGAAATTAGTAAATATTTTCCGGGTGTGATCGCCAATAACAAAGTGAATTTTGATGTTAAGGCGGGGGAAGTGCATGCTCTCCTGGGTGAAAACGGAGCTGGTAAGAGTACGTTAATGAAAGTGCTGTACGGTCTCTATCCTCCTGAAGAGGGGATAATCAAATTAGATGGTGAAAAAGTAAGCATCAGCTCACCAGTGGATTCTATTGGTTTGGGAATTGGAATGATCCATCAGCACTTCATGTTGGTTGAATCATTAACTGTTGCCGAGAATGTCGCTTTAGGATTGGCATCCTCACGAGGCCCGTTAACAGATCTTAAAATCGTTTCAAACCGAATTGAAGAATTAGCCGAGATTTACGGATTACAAGTAGATCCAGAAGCTTATATTTGGCAGCTTTCTGTAGGGCAGCAACAACGAGTAGAAATAATAAAGGCTTTGTATCGCGGAGCTGCTTTATTGATATTGGATGAGCCGACTGCGGTGTTGACCCCTCAAGAGGTCGATGAATTCTTTCTAACAATGCGTAAAATGATGGATGATGGACACGCTTTAATTTTTATTTCGCATAAATTACATGAGGTTTTGGATATTAGCCATCGCATTTCAGTGCTGCGCGATGGTCATATGATCGGTTCAATTCCTGTCAAAGGGGCCACCAAAGAAAAATTGGCCGAGATGATGGTTGGCCGAGAAATTGGTCTGAAAAAAGAAAGACAATCAATTGAAAAATTAGAAAAAAAATTGATATTGAAAAATATATCTGCTCAAAGCGACCGGGGAACCCCCGCATTAAAAGATATAGATTTAGAGGTCTACTCTGGGGAAATATTAGGCATTGCCGGCGTTTCAGGAAATGGACAAAAAGAATTGGCCGAGGTGATTACTGGGCTGAGAACCGCTGAATCTGGACATGTAATATTAGAAGATGAAGATGTTACGGGGAAATCTCCCAAAGAATTAATTCAACGAAGCCTTTCCTATATTCCAGAAGAACGCATGCGGGACGGTATGATAAAAGAATTTACAGTTTCAGAAAATCTGATATTGAGGGAACACGATCAACTACCCTTCGCAAATAAGGGATTCCTTAATTTGAAAGGGATATCATCGCATTCAGATGCGATGATAAAAAGTTTTAATGTAAAAACACCTTCAAAGGAAACAACAGTAAAAAGCCTGTCAGGTGGGAATATACAAAAATTAGTGTTAGCCCGTGAGCTTTTCCGTAAACCTAGAACCTTGATTGCTGCCCAACCAACCCGCGGGCTAGATATTGGTGCAACGGAATATGTTCATTTGCGTCTCTTAGAACAGAGAGAAGAGGGTACTGCTACAATATTGATTTCAGAGGATCTGGATGAAATTCTTGCCCTTTCTGATCGAATTGCTGTGATCTTTGAGGGAGAGATCATGGGGATAATCGACCGGGAAGATGCTACAACTGAACGCCTGGGCTTGATGATGGCTGGCGTAACAGAATAAAATATTAACGACACCAATCACGAATTTGGTTTGATATTCCTAAAATCGTAGGAGGGTCAAATATTTAGGTTGATTTAAAATCCATTTGTTTATAAAGTGAAAACCCTTGATCTCTAGAACACATTTAATTGCGCTTTAAAGACCTGTATTTACCCTCAGAACTTTTTCCTTCCTTCCCAAGTCTTTTTCGTTGACCTTCCTCAAAATCAGACCAGTTTCCAATATGCATACTCACCTTTCCGTCACTCTCAAATGCCAGGATATGGGTGGCAATTCGGTCTAAAAACCATCTATCATGGCTCACAACCAAGGCGCAGCCTGCAAAATTCTCAATTGCTTCTTCTAAGGCTCTCAATGTATTGACATCCAAATCATTCGTAGGCTCATCCAACAGGATCACATTTCCTAGCGACTTCATCGTCTTTGCCAAATGCACTCTATTTCTTTCTCCTCCAGAAAGAGATTTAACCAAAGCCTGTTGATCTGACCCTGAGAAATTGTATGTTGCCACATAAGCTCGAGAATTGATTTTACGTTCACCCAAAACTAAAATATCGGAACCATCTGTAATTTCTTCCCATACAGTTTTTTCTCCATCCAAGCTGCGAGATTGATCTGCATATGCTAGGACGACAGTTTTTCCTATCTCAATTGTCCCTGAATCAGGCTTTTCTTGCTCTGCAATCATTTTTAGTAATGTTGATTTTCCAGAGCCATTGGGTCCAATTATGCCAATGATGCTGCCCGGTGGGACACTGGCTGTTAGATCTTTTATTAACGTTCTTTCTCCATACGCTTTATTAATCGCCTTTAATTCGATCACTACATCCCCCAATCGGGGTCCCGGGGGAATATAGATTTCAAGGTCCGCCCTTTGTTTTTCATATTCTTGACTTAATAGATTCTCATAGGCATTAATCCTTGCCTTGCCCTTTGCCTGTTTTGCCTTAGGGGTCATGCGAATCCATTCCAATTCTCGCTCAAGGGTTTTTTGTCTTTTAGACTGAGTTTTTTCCTCTAATTTTAATTTATCTTGTTTTTGTTCCAACCAAGAAGAATAATTTCCTTTCCAGGGAATCCCATGCCCACGATCTAATTCCAAAATCCAACCAGCAACATTATCTAAAAAGTAGCGGTCATGAGTTACCGCGATTACCGTGCCTTTATATTCTCGCAAATGTCTCTCTAACCAAGCAGTAGATTCGGCATCTAGATGATTTGTAGGTTCGTCTAAAAGTAATATGTCAGGTTCTTCTAGCAGTAACCGAGTTAATGCTACTCTGCGCCTTTCACCACCAGAGAGTATTTTTATGGGGGTGTCTGCTGGTGGACATCCCAGCGCATTCATCGCAATATCCAAATGATTTTCGATATTCCAAGCATCTAGTCGATCGATCTCACTTTGTATTTTTTCTTGTTCTACGAGGATTTCATCAAAGTTAGCATCAGGCTCCCCAAATTTTGCACTTATTTCATCAAATTGAGTAATCAAATCTAATATCGGCTGAACAGCCTCTTGGATCACTTCTTGTACCGTTTTGGCATCATCTAATTCTGGTTCTTGTTCTAGCATCCCCACACTATAACCTTTAGTAGTTGCAATCTCCCCCAAATATTCTGTGTCTTTCCCTGCCATAATCCTGAGCAATGTAGATTTGCCAGAACCATTTAAACCTAAAACGCCAATTTTTGCGCCATAGTAAAAACCTAATGAAATATCGCGCAGAACTTGCTTATTAGGAGGGTAAATTCGACCGACCCTAACCATTGAATAAATAACTTTTTCAGACGACATATATGTATGATCCTCGTTTAAATATAAAGAATTATTTGATAATAAGGTAATTATGGATAGCAATCAAATTATAAGCGATTAGTATGTAATGTGTGAAAACCTAAGAATTAGCAATCATAGATTGTCGAAATAACTGCTGAGCTCAACCTTTAATGCATCAATTGAATCGAATTCAAATAGAATGTCATTAAAATTGTATATAGCTTTTTCATTTAATATTACATTATCAATTGTAAATTTTTCAATTTTTGTGTGCCCAGAAAGAACATGAGCCATTTCTCCAGATGAAGAAATTAAACCGGTACCAAATAATTTTCTTTCATCATTTTCTATAATCAAACCAAATTCAGTGCTATACCACGCAAGTCTTTTAATATTTTCCCGTTGCGCGTCATTTGCTCGTAAAAATGCAGGTGCAAAAATCTCCTGAAGTTTGGTGTAATTAGGAAGTGTCATGAAGGGCAAATGCCCAAAGATGTCGTGAAACATATCTGGTTCTGGGGTAAATTCCAGTTCATCTTTAGATCGCAAATAATTCGTTACTAAAAATTCTTTTCTATTGAAATGGTTATACCAGGGAACGGCGTCTGTATATCTCACATCCGTTCGTACTGTTTTCCACCCGGTGTTGGGTGTGATTTTAGAATTTAAGTGGGCGAGGCTGGGGATTCTGTCTGCTGGGAGATCAAGTGTTTTTAAACCTTTTAAAAAAATCTTACTGGCATATCTCTCAACTTCGTTAATTTGTTTTTGAAATAATGTTTTCCAAATTGAATGTTCCTCATCTGAAAACTCAACATCTTGGTTTTCGCTGGTCTCGTTTGCTTGAGAGGTCATCATTTATCTCCGAAATTACTGAGGAAAATAGGGAAATCGAGTAGAGATGTAATACAGATCATATAGGTTATAGAAAAACCAAATTGATGATTCCTGAATATCAATGTGGATAATTATAGTGGGGATAATCATAAATTGCAATAAAAATAGTTTTTTCTATAGACCTTTAGAAAATTCTAATACAAGTAGTATAAAATTAAAGTATGCCAATAAATTTTTTATTTGATGTACTTGCACCGATATATGATCGTATAATTGGGGAACGCGAACCAGAGGAATTGGTTCAAGCTTTAAATTTATCAAATGATTTGTCGCTTCTAGATGTAGGAGGAGGAACAGGCAGGGTTTCGGCAAAGTTAAAGAAATTTGTTAAGAAATTATATTTGGTGGATATTTCCTCATCGATGTTGGAGGAGGCGAGAAAAAAGGGACTTCGACAATTGTCACATTCTTCGAGTGAAAAATTACCCTTCAAAAGCAATTCTATGGATCGGATAATGGTAGTTGATGCGCTGCATCACTTTCCAAATCAGGAGAAAGTTATAAAGGAGTTGTTTCGTGTAGTCAAACCTGGAGGACTAATTCTTGTAGAGGAACCCGATATTAATAAATTGTTCACTAAACTTATTGCAATTGCTGAAAAATTGGCATTAATGGGGAGTCATATACACTCTCCTAAAGAAATTAAAAGAATGATGAGCGATTTTTCAAATAAGGTAGAAATTATTCCTGATGGAAGATTATCTGCTTGGGTCATTGCAAAGAAATAAAGAATAAAAAATAACAATAATTCCTCATTTTTTATTCTTTATTTACTGATAGCAGCAATATTTGAGGTAAAATTTAAATAGAGATTGTGACTATGTGTTGGAGATAATGTATGCGAGACTTTACAGGAAATTTTTTAGAATTGATCCGTTTGTCTGCCACCAATTTGCCACCTGATGTTGAACAGGCATTGCGAAAATCAATTAATGATGAAGAGCCTGGAACTGCAGGACATGGTGCTATGGAAACAATCCTAAACAATGTGGAGATTGCCCGTGAAAATTCCACTCCTATTTGCCAAGACACTGGAACACCAATTTTCTTTGTGCATTACCCAGAGGGGTGGAGTACTAGAAAGTTAAAGGCACAAATTAAAGATGCAGTAGTTCAAGCTACGGAAATGGCATTTTTGCGTCCCAATGCAGTAGATCCCATTAGCGGAATAAATTCAGGTGATAATATGGGCGGAGATCATTATCCCTCAATTCACTTTGAAGAAGTGGATGGTGACACATTAACAGTTGAATTAATGTTAAAGGGTGGTGGTTGTGAGAATGTTGGGGCACAATATAAATTGCCCAATGCAGAGCTTGGCGCAGGCCGAGATCTTGAGGGAGTGCGAAGAGTAGCCCTCGATGCAGTTTATCAAGCCCAGGGAAAGGGATGTGCTCCTGGAATTCTCGGAATTGCAGTGGGGGGAGATCGCGGGACATCCTATATCGCTTCCAAAGAATCTCTACTTAGATCGCTTGATGACAAAAATGAAGACCCCGTATTAAATGAGTTGGAAGAATCCTTGACCAAAGAAGCTAATCAGTTGGGTATTGGACCAATGGGATTTGGCGGAAAAACTACAATTATTGGCACTAAAATAAAAACAGCGCATCGTCTTCCTGCGAGCTTCTTTGTATCAGTATCTTATATGTGCTGGGCTTATCGACGTCGAAAAATGGTCATTGCAAAAGACGAAGTTGTTTTTTCATAGGGAAATAAAATGATAAAAGTTAATATGCCGATCAGCGATGAAAAGATTAGAGAACTAAATGTTGGTGATTCTGTATTATTGTCAGGAATAATGCTAACCGGTAGAGATGCAGTTCATAAATGGATGATCGATACTTTCATAGAAAAGAATAAAGAATTTGAGGGTGACGATCTAAAAGTATATGAAGCTATAAAACCCCTTTTAGATTGCAGTGTGATTTATCATTGCGGCCCCGTGGTTACAGGGGTTGATACCGGTGATTATAAGTTTGTGGCTGCTGGTCCAACGACCTCAATTAGAGAAGAACCCTATCAGGGACGAGTGATGGACCATTTTAATATAAAAGGTGTGATAGGGAAGGGGGGGATGGGTGCGAAGACCCTTCAGGCCTGTGTGGATGGTCCGGGGGTATACTTTCATGCCATTGGTGGTGCAGCTTCATTAATCGCTCAATCTGTAGAAAAGGTATTAGGCGTATATAAATTGGATTTTGGGGTTCCTGAAGCTATGTGGGTTATAGAAGTAAAAGATTTTCCGGTTGTGGTAACAATGGATAGTCACGGTGAGAGTATCCATAATGTCATTGACAGTAAATCTAAAACTGCTTTAGAAAAGTTGTTAGTTTAGAGGCGTTCTTTTAGAATTTTTATTTTTCTAGAGAATTGATAATAAAATTTAATGCGTGAAAAATATTTTTCTAAAGAAAATATTGGGGAAAAATCCAAGCTAATTCAAACTGAATTAGAGATAAAAGGACTTTTAAGAGAAGGGTATTCAATCCCTAAAACAACGGCATTATTAATTTTGGATATGCAAGAATATTTTTTAGCCCCAGAATCTCATGCATTTATTCCAAGCGCAGAAGCAATAATTCCGAAGATAAATTTATTAATTGAGGAATTTGTTAAAAGAGATATGCCTATCTTGTTTACTCAACATATTGATCAAAAAGCGGGGGAAGGGTTGATGCGGGCTTGGTGGAAAAACAATATATTGGAAGACAATCCCTTAAAATCGATTTCTCCAAATATCCGGCTTGATCAATCTGAAACAATAATAAAAACCCAATACGATGCTTTTTGGAATACAGATTTACAAAATAACCTTGAAATGAAAGGGGTTACAGATATTGTCATCACCGGTGTGATGACCCACCTTTGTTGTGAAACCACTGCAAGGTCAGCCTTTGTAAGAGGTTTCAATGTAATCTTCCCGATTGATGGGACCGCTACCTATAATAAGGAGCACCATATGGGGACATTGAGGAATTTGAGTCATGGTTTTGCCCACATCCAAACAAATGAAAATCTGATAGCCTGTCTGCCATGAATTTTTCTGAAGTCATTATCATTGGAGCTGGCCCTGCTGGATTATCGGCTGCAATACAATTAAAGCGTTATGAGATGGATGTGATCGTTTTTGAAAAAGATGAAGTTGGGGGATTGTTAAGAAACGCAAACTTGGTAGAGAACTACCCTGGGTTTCCAAAAGGTATAAATGGAACTAGATTGGTCCGCTTATTTAAGGAACAATTTCAAAACAATGATTTAGAGATCATAAAGAAAAAAGTATTAAAAATTAAGAGAGATGAACACCAATTTATTGTGGAAACTAAACATGATAAATACTTTACTAATAATCTTATAATTGCCTCTGGGACTAAACCGAAAATATTTAACAGTTTCGAAATTTCAGAAAATTCAAAGCCATTTATATATTATGATACCCATTCGTTATTAAAGGAAAAAAATAAAACGATTGTCATTGTTGGGGCGGGGGACGCCGCATTTGATTATTCTTTAAATTTAGGGAAAAATAATGAAATTATTTTACTAAATCGCTCAGAAGAGATCAAGAGTTTGCCTCTATTGTGGGAGCGAATCAAAATAAATAAGTCCATTAATTATTTTTCAAATTCCGAGATAAATGGTATAAAATGGACTGGTTCTATTCTCGAAATAAATGTAGTTGAATCAGGAAAATCAAAAATTATTTTTGCAGACTATTTGGTATTTGCAATTGGGCGAGAACCGGAGTTGAGTTTTTTACAAAAAAACAATATTGAAGAATTAGAAAAGTTTATAAAACAAGAAGCTCTTTACGTAATTGGTGACGTGAAGAATGGCTTATATCGACAAACATCAATATCCGTGGGAGAGGGAATCAAGGCTGCCATGAAAATATATACAAAAAAGCAGGAAACTTTAAAATGAAAATTGTTGCAACGTCCGGTAGAGCCGATATCGCCCTGGTTTATGTGGGGGAATATAACGATGGGGAATTAATAGAATTTGTTGAGGCTGTTCAGCCACCAATCCCATTGGATGAAAAATGGGTCTTAATGATTTCAACTCTTTATGGTTGTCCTGTTGAATGTAAAATGTGTGATGCAGGCGGGTTTTATCATGGAAAGGTTTCCAAGGAAAGAATGTTTGAGCAAATTAATTATATTGTCGATGCAAGGTTTCCTGATCGCGTTATTCCTTCTAAACAATTTAAAATTCAATTTGCAAGAATGGGGGAACCTTCCTTTAATTTGGACGTCATAAAAGTTTTACGAGAATTTCCTGCACGATATGATGCGCCAGGGTTTATGCCTTCGATATCCACGATCGCCCCAAATGGGACAGATGAATTTTTCAATCAGTTATTAGAAGTAAAAAAAGATTTTTATTCAAATGGAAATTTTCAATTTCAATATTCAATTCATACCACTGATCAAGTATTAAGAAATGAGATCATCCCAGTTAAAAAATGGGATTTTGCTAAATTGGCTGAATATGGAGATACATTTTATGCTGCAGGGGATCGGAAAATCACCCTAAATTTTGCCTTAGCCGAAGGTTCGCCTGTAGAGGCAAAGATATTACTGGAATTCTTTAACCCCGAAAAATACTTGATAAAAATCACACCATTAAATCCTACATATAAGGCAGAAAACGAAAAATTGAAGTCATTTATCGATCCTAATAAAAATGGGGAGGGGTATTCATTAATTTCAAAATTGGAAGACGCTGGTTATCAAACTATTGTAAGTGTCGGTGAAACCGAAGAAAATTTGATAGGAAGCAATTGTGGTCAATATATTCTAAAACATTTGCGTTCTGAAAAATCTCTTCAAAGTGGTTATCTCTATCAAGTTGAAAATTAATTCAATAAAAATTATTTCCTTAACATAAAAAATACCGCAAGTACTTGCGGTATTTTTTTCTATTTAGAAATTAAAAAAACTCTAGAGCCCACGCTCTCCTCGAATATAAGGAACTCCTAGGGCGGCGGGGGCACCCAGCCGTTTCCTCATTGCAATTCTGGAACCCCATACCAATGCAATAATTGTCAAAATAAATGGCATCATTTGTAGAAAGAACCCGAAATTTGGATTAACATAAAGGGGATTGGTAAAACCAAATATGGTTGCTGGACCTTGCAGGTCTAGAATAAATCTTCGGAGGAAACCAAAAAGATATCCGCCAAATGCAGCTTGAAGTGGATTCCATTGTGCAAAAATAACCAGTCCAATTGCTATCCATCCTTGTCCCGAAGTAGTTTGACTGCTGTACCAACCTGGAGAAACGGCTAATGTGATCGTTGCACCTGCTAAACCAGCTAACATTCCACCAACGAAGGTGTAAAAGTAACGCAACGCGTAAACGCTAATGCCTAAGGTGTCGGCAGCTGAAGGTTTTTCACCTACTGCTCTTAAGTGCATGCCAGGGCGAGTTTTATAGATATAATAAGCAGCCATTGGCGCAAAAAGATACCCAATATAAACTAAAACGCTGTGTTCGGCGAAGAATACAGGGCCAACGAAAGGAAGGTTCGAAAGGAAAGGGATGTCTGCGACTGGAATCAGTTGGGGATTTTGTCCGGTAAGACCCTCGCCCAAAACCAATGCAAGCCCGGTTCCAAGAAAGGTTAAGGAAAGCCCGCTTACCACCTGATCCGCCTGAAAATGGATCGTCACCAGTCCATGTGCGAGGCTTAAGACGCCTCCTGCTATCATTGCAACGAATAAACCGACCCATGCGCTTCCAGTTGCCAGGGAAGTGCTAAAACCAGCCATTGCTCCAAACAACATCATGCCTTCTACGCCAAGGTTTAAAACACCTGCCCGTTCAGAAAATATCTCGCCAATGGCTGCAAACAAGAGAATTGTTCCGGTAGCTAGTCCCGCATGTAAAATAATTTCAAAATTCATGCTGCCTCCTGCTCACTTCGTATGAAATAAATTTTATAACGTAAAAGTACATCACTGCTGATGACCATAAATAGAATGATTCCCTGAAGGAGATATGCCAATCCGGAGGGCTGAATTTCGCGCCCCGCAACGATCAATGCACCAAACACGATTGAAACGATGATGACTGCAAAAGGATTAAGTTTGGCCAACCAGGCAACAATAATTCCAGTAAAACCATATCCCGGTGAAATTCGTTCTTGCAAACGATGAACAACACCACTGATCTCCGACATGCCAGCTAAGCCCGCCAATGCACCTGAAAGCATCATCACTAAAATGAGATTGCGTGTGATATTCAATCCCGCATAACGGGCAGCTTTGGGATTGTCACCAATTAATTTGATCTGATAACCCCAATGGCTTCTTTCAAGGATCCACCAAACGATTGCTGCTGCAATGATCCCAAATATTACGCCCATATGTAAGGTTATCCCAGAGAATTCTTTAAAATCTTTTGCTAGGTCAGATAGTCTTGGGAGCCAGGCAACCTTATCAAATTGGGGGGTCATTTGGAACCCCGCATCACTCCATTTATCAAATATCCAAAAATTATTCCAATAGATAGCGATATAGTTAAGCATTAGAGTAGTGATGATCTCATTTACTTTATACTTTGCTTTAAGATAGCCAGGGATGAATCCCCAAATAGCACCACCGATCATTCCCATAATGACCATCAAAGAAATAACGATAAATTTTGGCGTGGTATCCAGAGGCACGATTGGAATGAGGACAACAAGGCTGGAGAAAAAAGCGCCCATATAGAACTGGCCTTCCGCACCAATATTCCAAAGCTTCATTCTGAATGCAACAGCACAGGCCAAACCTACCATGATTAATGGGGTGGCTTTCACCATTGTGTCAGAGAATACTGCCCAAGATCCAAAAGTAGCGGAAAAAAAGAATTTCAATACCCTGAACGGTTCCCCTCCAATAAATTTGAGAATAATTCCGCTAATAATGAACGCTACGATGACAGATCCAATTGCAGTTGCAGCTGGTAACCATTTAGGAATGTCATCTGTTCGCCTTTCAAATTTTAGAGTGTATGGTAATTTCATGCAACACTCCTTTTTGTGCCGGTCATCATTAAACCTATTTCGTTAATATCTGCCCCTTCTGCTTCCACAATACCGACAATCTCGCCCTCATAAATAACAGCGATTCTATCGCTGAGGGTCAATAACTCATCCAATTCTTCCGATATGAGAAGAAGAGCAGTGCCCGACTGACGTTGTTCAAGGAGTAAATGCTGGATGGATTCAATCGCACCAACATCTAATCCCCGTGTAGGCTGCATAGCAACCATCATTTCGGGATTTGTAGTGATCTCCCGAGCTAATATTACTTTTTGCAAGTTCCCTCCAGAAAGTTTCCTTGCCTGCGTTTTAACGCTAGGAGCAAGTATTTCGTATGCACTCTTTAAATCTCGTGCATGATCTTGTGCTGCCGTAAAGTTTATCCCCCAACGATTCCCGATAGGATCATCTCTATAATTTTTCATGATCGTATTTTCAGTTATCGTCATGTTGGGGGCAGATCCTACGCCTGTTCTGTCCTCAGGAATATGGGCAACACCACTTGCGATCGCTTTGCTAGGCTCATGATTTGCCACTTCTTTCCCATTTATCTGAATGCTTCCTGTACATTTACGTAATCCGGTGATCACTTCGGCCAATTCACTTTGACCATTTCCTGCTACACCTGCAATTCCTAATATTTCACCTTGATGCACCTTTAATGAGATATTTTTTAATGCAGGAACGCCTTTATTGTTTTCTGCGCTCACGTTCTTTACTTCCAAAACAATTTCCCCCGGTTCTTTTGATTTCTTTTTCACGCTAAAAATAACTTTTCGTCCAACCATTAATTCGGCTAATTTTTCACCCGTTAATCCCTCAATATCAATGCCTTCTGCCGTCGCCACTCCTCTCCGTAAAACCGTTAAACGATCTGCAACTGTCGTTACTTCGCGTAATTTATGGCTAATAAAAACAATAGACTTCCCTTGATCGACCATTGTCCGCATCGTGACCATCATCTCATCAATTTCTTGCGGTGCGAGCACGGCCGTGGGTTCGTCCATTATGAGAATATTGGCACCTCGATAAAGGGTTTTTAATATTTCAACTCGCTGCTGTTCACCCACAGACAATTGCCAAATTTTTGCGGTAGGATCTACACGTAGTCCAAATTGATCTTGTAAATCCCGAATTTTTTGATCATACTTAGGCATGTTCATGAAAAATTTTGGTTCATTCAAACCGAGGAGTATATTTTCAGTTACGGTTTGTGTGGGCACAAGCATGAAATGTTGGTGAACCATGCCAATACCTTTGGCGATTGCATCTTTTGGTGAATTGAAATTTACCTGTTCGCCGTGAACTGTAATTGTTCCTGATACAGGTTTATATAAACCAGCTAAGGAATTCATTAATGTGCTTTTTCCGGCTCCATTCTCGCCTAAAAGAGCATGAATTTCACCACGTTTCAGCGTGAGGTTGACATTGTCATTAGCTAAAACGCCGGGAAAACGAATGACAATATTTCGCATTTCAACAGCATTAGGGGAAGGAGAATCATTCATAGGCAATACTCCGTGGAAAAAGTTTATATATAAATAAGTACATTCGAACTTGATAAAGAAATACTAAAATCTAAAATAAGAGGCGACCCTGAAATGGGGTCGCCTCTGAATACTTGTTTACAAGTCTAGTCTAAAGAAGGAAGCTCGGCAGTAATATTCTCATTCCACCAGTACATGCAGGTTTCACAAGGAACACCAAATTGAGCAAAGCCGTCGAGATCGATCTGTTCGAGGCTTACACCATCTTCTAATACTACGTTACCCTGATTGTCCATGATCGGGCCTTTGAAAACGTCAAAGCGTGTGAAGTCACCGGCCAACATCAATGCCAATGTGTCTTCGATCATTGCTAAATCTTCAGCGGGTAGTTCGGCAGTACCAGGTTGCATGGTTTCGCCATCCATAAATCCAAGCAGACCCATTGCGCCGGAATCAGCATCAAAATATTGCCATCCGCCAACCCATGTGCCGGCTCTTGACTGTTCTACGATCTCACCATAAATAGGACCCCAGTTCCAATACATGGAAGATAAGCAGGTGTCAATTGTGCAATTACCACTATAGTCATAGGTGATGCCCCATTTTCCTTCAGGTGCAACTTCGGCAGGAGCAGGAGTGTCTGCACCAGTCATGACTACTTGAGCGCCACCATCAAAGAGAGAGGATGCTGCTTCTTTTTCGATAATGGGATCATGCCAAGTAAAGATCCAGCGAACGTCAACTGTACATTCGGGGCAAGTTTCTTGTGCGCCCAAAGCAAAGGCATTTCCTAATCGTAATTCTTCAGGAATTGGGAATGTGGCAATATATCCAAGTTTGGGATTGCCGTCCATCTTTGCGCGAGAGCCAGCCAACATACCAGCTAGGTATTTCATATCTTCCATTGCGCCCATTAAGTTACCAAAATTGGCTTCATTTGACTTGAAACCACTGATATGAATAATATCGACATCTGGGAATTCATCAGCAACGACCTCAGAAGCATCCATGTAACCAAAGGAGGTTGTAAAGATCGCATCAAAACCTTTTCGGGCTAGGGAACGAATTACTTGTTCGGCGTCAGCACCTTCTGCAACAATTTCTACATAAGCTGTATGTACATCTTCCACATTTTCTTCTACCCATACTCGTCCAACGTCATGAGCCTGAGTCCAGCCGCCATCGTCATGAGGGCCAACATAAACAAAGCCAACATTGAAACAGCCGTCAATTGCTGCAGGAATTTGATATGCGCCTTCACTTTCGGCGGATCCGGACGCACTGCAGTCGATTGTCTCTTCCATTGGGACATCAGCATTATTTGCTGCCT
>SWCD01023212.1_pt1 | contig 25060 bp, 22 predicted proteins | sample 4693011 | NCBI WGS metagenome assembly SWCD01 (sample SAMN10267278, study PRJNA491770) | bioreactor metagenome | isolation source: DHS bioreactor inoculated with marine | place: Japan: Omine Ridge, Nankai Trough | reverse complement strand
CTGGCGCTTGACGATGCAGCAGCCGAAGACCTGCTGTCGCCGTGGCGCGAAATGGTCGAGGCGGTCAATTCGCGCGGGCGGGCGCTGTCCTGGTATCCGGGATCGCCGGAACTTTCCGTCCTGCTGACCAGGCCCGATGACCGGCTGGTGTTCAACGAGCTGCACCCGGAAGACCACGCGACGCTTGCCGGCCTGTATGAACGTGAAAAGCGGGTGCGGGTGACGCAGGCCGAGGCGACCATCGCGGTGAAGGCAAACCTGCCGCCGCGCGAACGCCGCGGTATCGTGCTGATCGATCCACCATTTGAAAAGCGCGATGATGACGTGCGCGCGCTGGCCATGTTGCAGCAGGGCTACAAGCGGTTTGCGACCGGCTGTTTCATGCTGTGGTATCCGGTGACCGGCGACGGTCTGTCGCGACGGCTGGTCGAGGCTGCACGCCATGCCGGCATAGCGCGCATGCTGCATGTGGAACTGATGGTGCGCCCGGCAGAGATGAGTGGCGGGCTGGCCGGGTCCGGCCTGATCATCGTCAACCCGCCCTGGCCGCTGGCGGAAGAGCTACCCGGCCTGATGCCTGCCCTGGCAGAGCGCCTGCGCCAGGGCGAGCCGTCATGGACAGTCGAGTGGCTGACAGACGAGTAGCGCGCCGTCTCCCCGATTCAGGCAAATGGATCTGACATTTCTGGATCGAGCATCTTTAGCCGATCAGATAATCCCATCTGCCCGGAAGATGATCTATTGCCGTTCCGCATAATGTGACCAGACCTCGCTGGTGCCGTCCAGCTTTACCAGCACGACATCGTGGGCCTCGCGGTACGTGCCCATCTCCATGCCGGGTGAGCCGGCAGGCATGCCGGGCGCTGACAGGCCGATGGCCGGCGGGCGCAGTTTCAGCAGCCGTTCGATATCGGCCACCGGTACATGGCCTTCGATGACATAGCCATCCACGGTGGCAGTGTGACAGGAGGCATATTGCGGCTTGATGCCAAGCGCGATCTTGTGCTGGGCGAGGCTGCCCATATCCATGTCGGAGGTTTTCACCTCGTGACCGGCGGCACGAACATGCTCGACCCAGGCCTTGCAGCAGCCGCACGACGCAGTCTTCGCCACGTCGAATGCGAGTGTGCCGGACAGGGCGGAGGTGGCTCCTGTTGCGAGTACGGCAAGCGCGAGGAAAAGGCGGCGTTTCATGATCGGGGTACTTTCAATTGCGCGGTTGATGCTGACTTGCAAGGATGCACCCGCAAGTGTGACGGTTCAAGTGTGCGGGAGCAATTCAATGCCGGGTGTAAGAGACAAGACAGCGCTGGTGACAGGATGCGGCAGTGCGGGCGGGATTGGTTTTGCCTGTGCGAAACTGCTCGCGGCGGCAGGCGCAAGAGTTGCCATCACGTCGACTACCGATCGCATCCATGAGCGGGCGCGCGAACTGGGCGCGGGCGTGTTTGCGCACCCATGTGACCTGAGCGACGCGGCCCAGGTTGATCACCTGGTGACGGCAACCGAAGCTGCGCTCGGGCCGATTGATATTGTCGTCAACAATGCCGGCATGGTGCAGATCGGTCACGATGAACCCTCGCGGCTGATACAGGACATTCCCGACGAGCAATGGCGGCGCGGCATGGATATCAATCTGACCACGGTGTTCTACGTAACCCGGCGCGTGGTGCCGTCGATGATCAAGCGCAAGTATGGCCGCATCGTCAATATGAGCTCCGTGACCGGGCCGCTGGTCTCCAACCCGAGGGGCACCATCTACTCCGCCGCCAAGGCCGCCATCATGGGCATGACGCGGGCACAAGCCATTGAACTGGCGCCGTACAACATCACCGTCAACGGCATCGGGCCGGGCTGGATCGAAACGCCATCGTCTTCGCCGGAAGAAGTGTTCGCCGGTACCCAGGCGCCTGTCGGCAGGCCCGGTACGCCGGATGAAATAGGCCAGGTCGCGCTGTTCCTGGCCAGCGAGGAAGCCAGCTTCGTGACCGGCCAACTGATCGTGGCGGATGGCGGTAATACCCTGATGGAGTACAAGGGCCCCGCGGAAGGATATTATTGAAACTGTATTCCGTCAGTGGTCTGATGGCAACGTTAACGTCTTGGGAAATGACGATTCATTTCAACCGGTTGTACGAATAACCGGCGACGTTGAATCAAGCGTCTACTCGTCCGGCACGGTGCGCGGGTTGCCGTTTTCATCAACGGCGACCATGACGAAATCGGCGTCGGTGACCTTGACTTTTTCATGCGTCAGATAGCGCTGTGCCCAGGCTTCGACCTCGATGGTCATCGAGGACCTGCCGACCTTTGCCACATTGGTGTAAAGCTCCAGCGTATCGCCGATTTTCACCGGCAGCTTGAATGACAGCGCGTTGATGGCGGCAGTGACGACGCGGCCAGAGGCGCGCTCGCCGGACCTGATGCCGGCGGCCAGATCCATCTGTGCCATGACCCAGCCGCCGAATACATCACCGGCCGCATTGGCGTCCGCGGGCATGGCCGGCACGCGCATTGTCAACTCGCCGCTGGGGCCGTTGTGGGAAGAATCATTTTTCATGGCTTGTCACTATTGCCGTTGATTGGACCGGTGCGCAAGCGCTGCCAGCAAGGCCATGATTGCCATTACCCAGAAACCGATGTGAATCCAGGTGGCCTGAAAGTAGCCGACGCCCTGCGAGACAAACGCGCCCAGTGCGACCTGCATAAAGCCTGTCAGGCCGGCGCCCGATCCAATGTTCTTCGGGTCGACGGATATGGCCGCGGTCAGGCCGTTGGGAATGGTCAGGCCATTGCCGAATGCACACAGCGCCATGGGCAGGAACAGTGTTGCAGGGTGGGTGAAGCCGGCCAGGGCAAAGCCCAGCAGCAACAGGGCGCCAGCCAGGGTAAGCAGGTTGCCGATGCGGATCATGCGGTCGTTGCCGAGGCGCGTCGAGTAGCGGCCTGAGGCAAAGTTGCCCCCCATGTAACCCATCGCGGAGCACATGAACCAGGTGCCGTAATCGATCGGCGAGTAGCCACGCACGGTGACCATGATGAAAGGCGCAACCGCCAGATAGCAGAAGAAGACGGCGCTGCCGTAGGTCACTGTCGCAGCATAGCCACGAAAGGCCTTGTTCTTCAGAAGCGTCACATACAGCGTTGTGCGAATGATGCTGGCATCCTGTTGCAGTGAAAGGTTGGTTTCGCGCAAGCGCGCATAAACCGCAAGGAAGACCAGTGAACCGACACAGGCCAGTAGCCAGAATCCGGCCCGGAACGAAAACCACTGGTCCAGCGTACCGCCAACGATCGGCGCAACCATGGGGGCCAGAACCCAGGCCATGGTGATGTAGCCCAGTACGGATGCGGATTGTTCACGCGAGAACAGGTCGCGCACGATGGCGCGTGACAGGATCATGCCGGCAGCGCCGCCAACGGCCTGAAATCCGCGTGCCACGATCAGCATCTCGATAGACGTGGCAAGGGCACAAGCGATGCTTGCGGCCACGAACATTGCCATCCCGACCAGCAGCAGGGGGCGGCGGCCATAGCGATCGGACAGGGGGCCATAGATCAACTGGCACACCGCCAGGCCCGCCAGATACACGGTCAGCGTCATCTGGACGACACCGGAAGACACGTTGAACGTTGTCTGCAAGCCCGGCATTGATGGTACGAACATGTTCATGGCCAGCGGGCCAATGGCGGACATGGCAATGAGGATGCCATACGGCGCGCGGGGGCTTGCTGCTGTTGCTGAGACGGTTGAAGAGTTCATGGGGTATTATATGACATCAAAAGCAACCGGAGTGACACACCATGTGCGCGGGCAGGCCATGTGTCCCCGGCATGTCTATTCATCGGCGAAAGCGATACTGTACAGTACATGGACGCAAGCGCAATCAGCAGCCGCGATGCCGGCAGTGTCACCCAGGGTCTGCTGGCCATGTGGGTGGCCGTGGCGTCGTTCTCGATTGCCGACGCGATTGCCAAGTGGCACGGGCAGGAGGGTTTTGCGTCGGTTCAGATCGTGTTCTTCCGGTATCTGTTCGGATTGATCCCGGTCGCCGTGGCGCTTTATGTTTCGGGACTTCACCAGATCCGCACCGCCAGACCGGGTGCACATGTGCTGCGCGGTGTGCTGATGTCGGCCGCGCTGGCGCTGTTTTTCTGGGGCCTGAATTTTGTGCCGCTGGCCGAGGCAATCGCGGTGGCGTTTACGGCACCGCTGTTCATTACCGCCTTGTCGGTACCGATGCTGGCGGAACGGGTCGGACTGGCGAGGTGGCTGGCGGTCCTGGTCGGCTTTGCCGGTATGCTGGTGATTGTCCGTCCGGGCGCGGAAACCTTCAAGCCGGAAATGCTGATCCTTGTGGCGGGAACTGCGGTGTTTGCCCTCGGGATCACCTATACGCGGCGGCTGTCTCGAACCGAAATGGCGGCTACCATGTTCACCTGGACAACATTTGTGGCGCTGAGCCTGTTTGCGCCGCTTGCCTGGTGGACATGGAAGATGCCGCAGGCCGACCATATGACCGGATTTGCCGTGCTCGGGCTGATTGGCGGCATGGCGCACTACCTGGTTATCGTGGCATACCGCAATGCACCTGCTGCCGTGGTTGCACCGCAAGAGTATATGGCGCTTGTATGGGGTGCCATAATCGGCTGGATTGTGTGGTCGGAAGTGCCGTCCGGCTGGACCTGGCTGGGGGCAGCGATCGTGGCCGGGGCCGGCGGTTTTATTGCACTGCGCGAGGCCCGTGCGGCGGCGCGAAAACGGACGCGGATATAAAGGCACCCCACAGGTGTAAAGACACATGGAGATGCTTCGATGGAAGGCCTGAGAACGCCGGACGACCGGTTTGAAAACTTGCCGGGGTATGATTTTGCTCCCAACTATGTAGATGATCTGCCGGGATATGAGGGTTTGCGGGTGCACTACCTGGATGAAGGCCCGGTCGATGCGCTGCATACTTTCCTGTGCCTGCCGGGCGAGCCGACATGGGCTTACCTGTATCGTCACATGATCCCGGTGTTTGCCGCGACCGCGGCGCGGGTCGTGGTGCCGGACTGGCTGGGCTTTGGCCGCTCCGACAAGCCTGTCAATGACGCCGCTTACACGTTTCACTTTCATCGCGACATGATGCTGGCGCTGATCAGCAGGCTTGACCTGTTCAATGTCACCCTGGTGGTGCAGGACTGGGGCGGCATCCTGGGCCTGACCCTGCCGGTTGAAATGCCCGACCGCTTTGAACGGCTGATCGTCATGAATACGGCGATGCCGGTCGGCGAAAGCCTGGGCGCCGGTTTTCAAGGCTGGAGGGATTATATGGCCAGCCGGCCGGATCTCGATTGTGCTGCGTTGATGAAACGCGCTGTGCCGCACCTGAGCGAGGCGGAAGCCGCAGCTTACGAGGCACCGTTTCCGGACATGGCGTACAAGGCGGGGGTGCGCCGGTTTCCGCAACTGGTCATGACTGAACCGAACATGGAAGGCATCGAGACGATGAAGCAGGCGCGCGCGTTCTGGACGCACGACTGGCTCGGGGAGAGTTTCATGGCCGTGGGCGCGCAGGATCCGGTGCTGGGCGTGCCGGTGATGAGCAGCCTACAGCAGGTCATTCGCGGATGCCCGGCACCAATGGTACTGGAAGATGCCGGTCATTTCGTGCAGGAGTGGGGCGCAGAGGTGGCACACGCCGCGCTTGAATCTTTCAGGACATGACCAGTGACTGAGCTGACTATTGAAGCCATGGGCGCGCGCGGCGAAGGCATAGCGCGCAAGGATGGTGCACCTGTATTTGTGCCCTACGCCCTGCCGGGTGAGCGCATCAGAGCCGACGTGAAGGGCGAGCGTGGCCGGGTGACAGACGTGCTGGAGATATCGCCGGACCGGGTCAAAGCGGTCTGTGCATACTTCGGCAGATGCGGGGGGTGCCTGTTGCAGCACTGGTCGCAACAGCCCTATGCGCAATGGAAGCGGCAACTGGTGGTGGACGCATTGTCCCGCAAGGGCCTGAAGGATGTCGATGTTGCGCCAATGGTTGACGCACATGGAACCGGGCGGCGGCGGGTCACGTTGACTGTGGCCGGTGGCAAGGCCGGTTTTTCGGCGCACCGTTCGCATGACCAGGTGCCGGTCGCTGCATGCCCGATACTGGTGCCGCAACTGGCACGCGCCAGTGACATTGCGGCGGGCCTGGTCGAGGTTCTCAAGCTCAAAAAGCCGCAGCGGGTGCATTTGCTGGCCAGTGATACCGGGCTTGATTGTGAACTGCCGGGAGTAGACGACCCTGACCTGGATGCGCGCGTGCAGGTGGCAGGCCTGGCGGAAGAGTTTGGCATTGCCCGGTTGACTGCGTCCGGCGAAATGCTGATTGAGCGCGCCCGGCCACTGCTGAGCGTCGACGGTGCCAAGGTGATGCCGCCGCCGGGTGGTTTTGCCCAGGCCACGGAGGCGGGCGAAAAGGCGTTGGCGGCAATCGTGATACCCGCACTGGCGGGGCATGCCATCGTGGCGGACCTGTTTTCCGGATGGGGTGCATTCGGGTTGCGGCTGGCCAGGGCCTCAAGAGTGCTGGCAGTGGATTCAGACAGGCGCGCGATTGCAGCGCTGCAGGCAGCCGTGCGGGATGCAACCGGGCTGAAACCGGTGCTTGCGCGGGTCCATGATCTGATGCGCGAGCCGCTGACGGCGCCCGAACTGAAAGGCATTACCGGCGTCGTGTTCGATCCGCCCCGGGCCGGCGCTGCTACACAGGCAGCGGAACTGGTGGCAGCCAGGAGTATCCAGACTGTTGTGGGCGTGTCCTGTGATGCAGGTTCATTTGCGCGCGATGCAGGTGTGCTGGTGCAGGGCGGGTTCAGACTGGAACAGGTCGTGCCGGTTGACCAGTTCAAATATTCCGCACATGTGGAAATGGTGGGGGTTTTCAGCCGGTGAGCGTTGAACGCAAGGACAGGATCGATCTGGCCGGTGCCGGCTGGCTGGTGACATTTGCCCTGCTGATGGGCATCAACCAGGTGCTGGTGAAACTGGTGAACGCCGGTCTGGCGCCGGTGTTCCAGGCCGGCCTCAGGTCTGTCTGCGCGCTGGTGCCAGTGCTGATCTACGCGATTCTCGCCAAACGAAAGCTGTCGATCAGCGATGGCAGTCTTGTGCCGGGCCTGATGTGCGGCACCCTGTTTGCAGTCGAATTCATGCTGACCTTCAAGGCGTTCGACTACACCTCCGTGGCGCGCGCTACGATGCTGTTCTACACCATGCCGTTCTGGCTGGCATGCGCGGCCCATTTTCTGATTCCCGGCGAACGGTTGACGCCGCTGCGGGTGCTGGGCTTGCTGATGGCTGTTGCCGGTGTCGCCTGGGCGCTGGTGCACAATGACCATCCTGCAACCGAGTATGCCCTGCTGGGCGACTTGATGTGCCTTGCTGCGGCGCTGTGCTGGGCCGGTATCGCCCTGCTGGCACGCACAACTGCGCTGTCGAAATCCTCGCCTGAAATGCAGCTGATCTATCAGTTGGCGGTGTCCAGTGCGATCATGTTGCCGCTCGCCCTGGTGTTTGGCGATCTGGTGCGCGAGTTCACGCCGCAAATCGCCGGCTTGTTCGCGTTCCAGGTTCTGGTGGTGGTGAGCTTCGGTTTTCTGATGTGGTTCCGCGTGCTGGCGATCTACCCGGCATCAGACATGGCGTCCTTCGGATTCCTCACCCCGCTGTTCGGGGTGATGTTCGGCTGGTTGATACTCAGCGAGACAATTACCCCGGACTTCATCGGGGCGCTGGCGCTGGTGTGCGCCGGCATAGTGCTGGTCAATCACAAGCGCAAGAAACCCGTGGCTGGTCAGCCTGCATTGTGAGTCAGTACCACGACACGCGACTTGAGCGTGACCCGCAGGTGAAGCTCGGCAATGTCCTGGTTCAGCATGCGAATGCAGCCCGATGACAGGTTCTTGCCGATCGACGAGGGATCATTGGTGCCGTGGATGCGGTACAGCGTGTCGCGACCGCTCAGATCAAACAGATAAAGCGCGCGAGCACCAAGCGGATTTTCCGGCCCGCCCGGCATGCCGAGTGCCCACTTGGCTGCCTTGGGATCACGCGACACCATTTCTACCGGTGGTGTCCAGCGCGGCCAGCGTGCCTTGCGGGCAACATAGGCTTCGCCTGCCCATGTGAAACCGGCCCGTCCGACGCCGATGCCATAACGCATGGCCATGCCGCCTTCGCGAACATGATACAAATGCCGGCTGCGGGTATCCACGACGATGGTGCCGGGCCATTCACGACCGGTATACTGGACAAGCTGGCGGCGGAACTGCGGCTTGATACTGGGCTGGCTGACCTGCTCGATGGGATAGTCAATCGGCGACTCCAGTGGTGGCCGTTCACCTGGCATCTGCTGTGGTTCGTCAGCATCCGGGGCCGGCTGATACTGCGGTTGCGGTTCTGCAGGTGCGTTGGTTGGCGAGATTGAGCCAGTCACATCACCGCGCCGCGAGGCACCGTCATAGCCGCCATTGCGTTTCAGCCAGTTGGAAATGGTGTCAATGTTAAAGGGATCGGCATGAGCACGACCGGCCAATGCAGCAGACAGGACTGACGTGCCAGCGCCAACCAGAAGCTTGCGGCGAGATATCGGTCGGTCGTTCATCGGCTGAATTATTGCTTTCAAAGAAATCTGGTTCATATCCGGCAGCATACCGGTTCATGGTTAAGGTTTGATTTACATCTAGCCGGTGTTTGCAGCAGGATCGCGGTGGTTTTGCGCCTGATTTGTGGCAACCCTCACGGGTTTTGCGCCGGGTGTTCGGGACACGAATCGCCACGGCCCGGGAACGGCCGTGGCGTCGATGATCCCACAAATCAGTAAATCGGTTTGCCGGTGTCGATAGCCTGGGCCAGCAGCAGGTATTCTTCGCACGCGGTGCCACAGCGTGTGCCGATTTCCGAGAGCTGTTCGCGCGCAAGGGCCATCTTGCCCAACTTGACATAGCCTTCACCGAGATACTCGCGGGCCAGGATGTAATCTGGATTGGCAGCCAGAGCCTGCTGGTAGAACGCAATGCCCTGGTCCACCAGACCCATCTTGCGGTGTGAATAGCCCAGACCGTTGAGAGCTTCAGGGTCGCGTTTGTCGGCAACCAGGCGGAACAGCTCGACAGCACTGCGATACTGCCCGGCGCGAGCCAGTGCCCATCCCTGGGCTTTCAGAGATTTGTCCGGTACGACTTCAGACGTCTGTCTGACGCACTTTTTCTTGCTGGTCGAATAGACCCACCCACTCTTGCAGGTGGGAGTTGAAGTTGAAGTGTCAGAGCCGGCGGCCTGGGCTGCCGTGAACGATGAGCCGGCGAAAACAATTGCGGCCAGGGTCAGGGGGATGGACTTCATGATCAGTTTTCCTCGTTGAGCGGGGCAACCGGGGTTTGGACGACGTCCGTTGCCGAAAATTATACATGCCAGCTTACGCATGGGCGAGCAGCGCGGGTTCAACAAAAGGCATCAAGAATGTAACAATTTTGTGTTGTTGGAGCAGGGTGCATTTCGGATTGCCGCCACGAAGCAGCGTAACTGTGAATATTTGCGACGTGTTATGACAGTTACACGGGGTTAGATCAGGTCATCCTGGAAAGGTATGAGCAGCAACGGATCCATGATTGATGTCGTGAAGAGTTGTTCACGAATTCATTTTCATAAAGAAGTTTGCTTGAGGCTTTCCGAGATGGGCGCTATGCTCCCGGTTTGTGGATGGCATTCACAGACTTTTCAAGCGCAACGGCGTAGCAACGTGACAAGATGTTCAACACTTAAAACCGTCCTGCTGCTGGGGGTTGCCTTGGCCGTGTCTGCATGTGCTGAGGGCAAGTTGCTTGCGCAACTGGATGCAGCTGATTCCGGCACGCATGTCAGTGCCGAAAATCGACCATCGGATGTGTCGGTATCTCCGGCAGGTGCTTCAGCCTTCAATCGCCAGCAACGTATCGGCAATGATCTTGCCCAGCGTGCACTCGGTGTGATGAAGCGGTCCAATGATACGCAACTTGAAGAGTATCTGGATGTCATCGTGGCCAGGTTGAAAAACACGCCGGAGCACGGTGCGTCAGGTTTGTTTTACAAGGTTTACCTGGTGGACAGCCCGCATGCCAACGCATTCACGCCGGGTGGTGGCCACATATTTGTGACGACCGGGATCGTGACCAAGCTGCGCACTGAGGGCCAGATGGCAATGGTGCTGGCCCATGAAATGGCACACAATCGTGCAAGCCACGTGGTAAAGGGGCATGACGGGCAATCGCTGAGCAAGCGGGTTACAGCTTTTGGCAAGCGGATTTTTGACGACGGGCTTGGTGTTCCGTGGTTAAGCAGTGGCGTGAAGGCTCTGGCCGATACAAGCTTGAGCAGTTATACGCGGGCCCAGGAGCAAGAAGCAGACATGCTTGGATTCCGGTATTTTGCTGCTGCCGGATACGATCCTCGCGAAGCGCCGCGCAGCTTTGCGGCGCTTATTACTGTTGATGCACAGAAGAAAAGTATTTTTGACGTGTTTGACGGATATCCCGAAGGCATCGGGCGCGCCGAAAACATGAATGCCATGGTGCATGCGACCTATCGCGACGTCGATACAACCCACCTGACGCGCAACACCAATGCGTATGTGACGCTGGCATCTGCATACTGGCAGTAAACCTGCGGGCCGGGCAGATCAGTTCCAAATTTTCCTGAATGACAAATGAACGAACCGATCCGGTTCCTGTCATCGTGTCTATGACCAGGTCGTCCTCAAGCAAGCACGTGACGGTGTCGTTGAACGTGCACACAAACAACAACGAGGAAGCCAGAATGTCCCAGATTACCAAGACAGCCAGATCCATCATGTTACTGGCCGCAGGCACTGTCGCCAGTGTTCGCGATACCGGCTTTTTCTTGGCCGGTCCAGGACCTGAAGCTTTAGAGCCGGTTCTTGCGGCGTGACTTGCGAGATGCAAGAACTGGTATCATCAGCATTGCGGCGCACACGATTGTTGAGAATGAAAAAGCAGCAATCGCAGCAACGCCTAGATCATGCGGACCATTTTCTACCTGGTTAAGCAAAGGGCTGGCCACGGCCGGGCCAATGATGGGTAACACTGCTACCATCACCGCCAGCACGGCTGTGCACAACGCCGCGGCAAAGAAGGACAGCACATGGGTGTTTCGGCGCTTCCGCGTGCACTTGTTCTCACGTGCACCAGATCCGAAGCCGTACAAGCCGTCCGTTTCGTCTTTCTTGATATACATTATGCGCGCGTCCCGGTTCAATCATGAACCCCTCTATTCGATGAGGAAACCACAAAAGGATGGCACAAAATCACGCAAATCGTGCCGATGATCGGGTCATAGTGTGGCGAACCATGGGCATTTGGTAAACGAAACGTTAACAAAATCAAAAGGTTATGTTTGGAAGTTAGCGGAATTCTCCAATTCCCGACGGCATCGGGTGGCTGCGTTGTCGGGCAATACGCCAACATCGTCATAGGTGATGGTCGCGCCGTGTTTCACCGGGCGGATGAGATCGACACCATGGGCAAGCCCGATGGGCAGGGCGCGTGAACCGTGTGATGCGTCCGCCGGCATCAACTTGCCCCAGGCCGTGTAACCGCCTTCGCCATCCAGCCTGTCGCCGGCTACGAGGTCTTTCTTGGCTACAGCGACAACGTCTCCCCGCCATGCGGCGGTGGCACCTGATGCCTCACCGCGTACCACTGCGTTGACAGCCGAAACACCAAGCTCGAGGCCAATCAGATGATATGGCCGGTACATGGCTGCATAATACCCCGACTGATCTGTTTTCAGGCCATATTGCAGGAAGCAATCGCGTGCATACTGATTGGGTGCCTTGAACACCGCATAGACACCCCAGCGCAGGTGGTTGTGCATTTCAGTGGTCTCGCCGCGGTTCTCGGAGGCGATGACTTCGACAAACCCTTCGCCGCCAAGCATGCCGCCGGCGTCTGCCGGAATGAGCACATTCTGCAAATTGTCGAAATCGACTGCCGGAAATTTCAACCCGTCGCTTGGCGCCTTCAGTCCGGTGGCGTTGGCGATGGCCGCCATTTCGATGGCGGACTTGGTGCCGTCCAGAAACGAATTGAACATCTGCGAGTTCATGCCTGCAGCAGCGGCCTGTTCCGGGGTAAGGCCATAGTGGGTCCATACATCATCCGGCGTGACATCATGAAATTCAGGCTGGTAGCGGGTACCTTTGCCGGCACACACGATGTCCAGACCGCAGGTTCTCGCCCAGTCGACGATCTCGCAAACCAGTGACGGCTGATCGCCCGAGGCCATTGAGTAAACCGTGCCGGCGCTGCGGTGTGCTTCGGCCAGTACGGGGCCTGCCAGCACATCTGCTTCCACATTGACCATGATGATGTGCTTGCCGTGCCGGGCGGCAGCAAGCGCGTGCGCGCAGCCGGCAGCCGGTGATCCGGTGACTTCCATGACAACCTCTACAGACGGGTCGGCAATCAGATCCATGGCATCATCGGTAAAGCGTGTCCGGGAGATCAGGTCGTCCGGCCAGCCGACATTGCGGCAAGCCGCACGTGCGCGTTCCGGGTCGAGGTCGGCTATCACAGCAACTGACAGGTGCGGAGAAAACGGCACCTGATTGAGGAACATGGAGCCGAATTTTCCGGCACCGATGACACCCACCTGAATTGGTCCGCGTTCGGCGATCCTGTTGGCAAGAATGGTCGGAAGCTGCTGCATCTTGGGAACCCTGTACTGACTTTCGGACGTGAGCAGTCACACTGGTCGTAACACGATGATCAAGTCAAACGGATCGGCGGATTTCGCTATGTTTTTCCATCCTGCAGGACCATGCCTGTTGTGTGGTTCGCCTTTACCCGGTGTGATGTGGCGATGCGGCGTAGATCCAGGCCAGACGCTGCATTTGCATGGAAGCCGGCATCAGCCGCAGAGCCATGTTTCTCGCCAGGGCCTTTGCGCCGCGCATATGGTAGATGCCGGCATTGCGACGGGACTCTTCGCTGATGCGGGCCGTGCGCGCCTGGCGTTGGGTTGCATAGCGAACCAGAGCAGATTTGAGATCATCTCCATCACCGATGCAGTCGGCCAGGCAGGCAGCGTCTTCCAGGGCCATGGCTGCGCCTTGTGCAAGATGGGGCAGGGACGCGTGAGCCGCATCGCCTGCCAGCACGCAATTGCCCCGGCTCCATGTGGTGAATGGATCAAGGTCGGCACCGGTCCAGGCGAGCCAGCTCGCAGGAGTGGACAACAGATCGCGCACGGCACTGCTGGCGCCGGGTAACGCAGCAAGCACCTCGTCGCGACTGGCTATGTTGTTCCAGCCCGCCTGGTCGGCGGGTTGGTTGGCGCAGACCACGACATTGAGCCGGCGACCACCTGACACCAGGTAGTGAACAATATGGGCTCCCGGTGCGAGCCAGAGATAAACCGCTTCACGATCAAGACCGGCAGGCAGGTCGCTGGCGGGTGCAAGGGCACGGTACAGTGTCTGTCCACTGGGGCGCGGTTCGTTGCCTGGTGCAATATGGCCCCGCAACGCGGAGCGAATACCATCTGCTGCAATCACCAGGTCAGAGTCATATGTTTCGCCGGACAGGGTTTTAAGGCGCGCGGGCTCGCCCGGTTCAAGTCCGGTTACCCGGCAGCTGTTGACAATCCTGATATCGTCGTGGCGCGACACTGTTTGCGCCAGCGCATCAATCAGATCCGCGCGGTGTGCCACACGATAGGGGCTACCGAATTTTCGGGTAAACCCGCGTCCCAGTTCAAGTTCAGACAGTTGGCGTCCGCTGACGGCATCGCAGATGCGAATTCGTTCCGGCGCGCAACATTGTGCTTCAAGTTTCTGCCACACACCCAGGTCCTCAAGGATCCGAACGGCATTTGGGCCCAGTTGAAGGCCTGCGCCAATCGTTTCCAGTCGGGCGGCCTGCTCAAGGACTGTTGCTGAATGGCCGTTCTTTGCAAGTGCGATGGCGCTAGCCAAGCCTGTTATTCCAGCCCCGGCGATTGAAATATGCAATTGTGAAAATCCTCAGCAGCCAAAACGATCAAAAATGGGTACTTTGCCCTTGCAGTACAAAAACGGCAGGACTAGGGTCCGCGCCGGTCAATCAGGACCAATGGTACAGATAATTTCAAGGAGTTGCTCCAATGGGCTTCATCGCAGACTCGCTTTCCCGGATACAACCTTCGGCTACGATCGCGATTTCAACGAAAGCCATGGAGCTCAAGGCGGCCGGGCGCGACGTGATCGGCCTGTCGGCGGGCGAACCTGATTTTGATACACCTGATAACATCAAGGAAGCTGCCATCAAGGCGATTCGGGATGGGCGCACCAAGTACACACCGGTAGACGGGGTGCCCGAGCTGAAACAGGCAATCTGCGCAAAATTCGAACGCGACAATGGTCTCAAGTATGAGCCGTCGCAGGTGTCGGTCGGAACCGGCGGCAAACAGGTTCTGTTCAACGCACTGCTGGCTACGCTGAACCCTGGTGATGAGGTGATCATACCGGCGCCTTACTGGGTGAGCTATCCCGATATTGTGCTGCTGGGTGGAGGCAAGCCGGTGTTTGTTGAAACGACACTGGGTGAAGGTTTCAAGCTGCAGCCGGCGGTTCTGGAAGCTGCGATTACACCGAAAACCAAGTGGCTGGTGTTCAACTCACCGTCAAATCCGTCTGGCGCAGCCTACAGTCTCGCGGAGTTGAAGGCGCTGACAGACGTGCTGATGCGACATCCCCATGTCTGGGTGCTGACCGACGATATGTACGAGCACCTGGTTTATGATGATTTCAAGTTTGTGACACCTGCCCAGGTTGAACCTGCCTTGTACGAGCGCACATTGACGATGAACGGCGTATCGAAAGCCTATGCCATGACCGGGTGGCGTATCGGCTATGCAGCCGGTCCGACGGTGCTCATCAATGCGATGCGCAAATTGCAGTCGCAATCCACATCCAACCCGTCGTCGATTTCCCAGTGGGCGGCAGTTGAAGCATTGAACGGACCGCAGGATTTCATTGCCAAGAACAATGAGATATTCAAGGCTCGCCGTGATCTCGTCGTGTCGATGCTGAACCAGGCAAACGGCTTGTCATGCCCGACACCGGAAGGGGCGTTTTATGTCTATCCGTCCTGTGAGGGGCTCATCGGCAAAACCACACCGTCAGGCCAGCTGATCAGAAACGATGAAGACTTTGTCACTGCTCTGCTGGCGGATGAAGGAGTAGCAGCCGTGCATGGCGCTGCATTTGGTCTGGAGCCGTTTTTCCGGATATCCTATGCGACGTCCAACGAGGCGCTGGAAGATGCCTGTGAACGTATCCAGCGGTTCTGCAACAGCTTGAAGTAGGATGGTTCAACGATTACATAAATCGTGACAATCCTGTCGAAATTGTAATTGGATTTTTGTGGGCGATGACTATCGAATAGACATTCGCCCGGGACGGCGATTCGGGGGCCTGGCTGCGTGGCGATCTAGTCACGCAGCCCGACCTCCACTCTCTGCCAGAAAGGCACACTCACATGAAACGCATTGCATCTACCCTTGTTCTATCCATCGGTATTGCTGCCGCGTCTGCGGCACCGGCATCTGCTGATGGAGCGGGTATCAACATCGGCACACTGGAATGTATCGTGGAGGGCGGCATCGGCCTGATCATCACATCGTCGAAGGCCATGGATTGTGTCTATAAATCATCCACCGGCCGCGAGGACGTTTACACTGGAAATATCTCCAAGTTCGGTCTCGATATCGGCGTTACTGGAGAAGCGCGCATGATATGGGGCGTGTTTGCGCCCGGCATCGTTGAGTATGGCGCGCTTGCTGGGCGCTATGTTGGTGCGTCAGCAGAGGCCACGGCAGGTATAGGCGCCGGTGCCAACGCGCTTGTCGGTGGGTCCAGTATTACGCTTCAGCCGCTGAGCGTTCAGGTGCAAACAGGTCTCAATGCCGCCCTCGGCGTGTCAAGCATGACGCTTGAGCCGGCTGACTGATCCGAAGTCGCGTACAGGTGCGCGGGTCAGTGGTAACGGCTGATCGCGTTCACCTGACGTAGGAGTGATTTGGCAAGTTCAGCGCGTGAGCCTAGTTTGTCGGATAAAGGGCCCTTAAAGCCGTTATTCGCTAATCGCAGGAGCGCTTGCATATGTTGATCAAGACAATTCACAATTGGCAAATCCCGGAATCCAGGGCCACGTCCGAGCACGTCTTCGTGAATCGCCGGAAGTTTATTGCCGCCGCCGGGTTCGCCGGTATCGGGCTGGTTTCGGGCATTCGTCCCGGTGTGGCAGGCGATGATCCTGCAGCAGCTCTGTATCCTGCCAGGACCAACCCCGCCTATGCGGACGCGGGCCGCAAGATCACGCCGGAAGCGATCAATATAACATACAACAATTTTTATGAATTCGGCACATCCAAACGGATTTCAAAAGCGGCCGAAGCGCTGGTGATCCGGCCATGGGAAATTGCCTTTGAAGGCGAGATTGAGACCCCGTTCAAAATACAGTTCGATGACCTGATCAAGAAGATGCAGCTTGAAGAGCGCGTCTACAGGCATCGGTGTGTGGAAGCATGGTCGATGGTTGTTCCGTGGAGTGGCTTCACCCTCAGGCAACTGGTCGAACTTGCCAGGCCAACGGCAAAAGCAAAATATGTGAAGTTTGAAACCTTCAATGATCCCGAGATCGCGCCGGGGCAGAAACCAAGTCTGTTTGGCGGCAGCTATCCCTGGCCTTATACAGAGGCTGTTACCATGGAAGAAGCCAACAATGACCTGGCGTTCATGGTGACCGGGGCGTACGGCAAGCCCGTCGCCAAATCCATGGGCGCACCGATACGTCTGCATCTGCCCTGGAAGTACGGCTTCAAGTCGGCCAAATCGATCAACAGAATCAGCTTTACCTCTGAACGCCCCAAGAGCTTCTGGGAAGCGCTTGGGCCCAACGAGTACGGTTTCTGGGCCAATGTGAACCCCGAGGTTTCACATCCACGCTGGAGTCAGGCATCGGAGCGCGATCTGGAGACAGGCCAGACGATGCCCACCATGCTCTACAATGGCTATGCAGACGAGGTCGCATCGCTTTATGACGGTATGAAAGATGAACTGGGAGCCAAACTGTTTCGATAGCCCGGACCAGGATGTCTGCTGGTTCGATCGACCAGACATCACAAACCGGGCCGATTGCAGAACCAGAGCATCTTCATGGGCAGTAAAGCGGGTTGCGTTTGCTGTGAATCATTGGTGCCGCTTTGGTTCTCGTTTTGACGCGCTTTTTGGTCCGAGAGCCGTTTCACACTTTTCGAAAAGCGCTTTATTGCTCCCATTTTGTTCCAGGCAGCTTGGTTTTCAATAAAATCAGGGGCCAGACACCCGGGTGGAGTGTGTGTCTGGCCCCTTTGTGTCAGGAACCTGATAGTTTCTGCCGAAGCACTCGTTGTTGCCTCGCGCTTCGGTAAACCCATCAGGTATGCGGCCATGTGTTTTATGAGGGAGTAAACTAGCCGCTGACTGTTGAAGGCTCTCACGGATGAACTACCAAGTGCAATCGGGTATTGGGTATGTATGTCATGCGGTGGCTGCATAACAGGCAAAAGCACATATATTGTACGTACTTACGTGAACGTCAGAACTTCCACTGGCGGGCTTTTGCTACAACGAAATCCCTGAAAACAGCGATTCTTTTGGAGTTCCGCATTTCCTCCGGGTAAACGAAATAGGTTTCGATACCCGGTGCTTCCTCACCAAGAGAGACGCGGATGAGAGGTGAATCTTCGCCAACGATATAGTCCGGCAAAACCCCGATTCCCAAACCGGATTCGACGGCGCGGCGCAGCCCGTAAATCGAGTTTATCAGAAAACTTGAATCACGCGGCGGCTCACCTTCAGCACGCCCGGCGCGGAGCAGCCAGCCCAGGTCAGTGAGAAAAGTCGGTGCCGGCCCGAATGCCAGTATCTTGTGATTGTCGAGGTCTTCCAGCGTCTGCGGCATGCCGTTCGCGCGCACATAGTCCGGTGATGCATAAGCGTGATTGTGCACCGTGAACAGCTTGCGCTGGATCAGGTCAGGTTGAATTGGCCGACGCAGGCGAATGGCTACGTCCGCCTCACGCATGCCAAGATCAAGCTCTTCATCCGTCAGGATCAGTTCAACGCGGATTTGCGGGTAAAGCTCAATAAACTCCTGCAATCGTGGCGTGAGCCATATGGTACCGAGGCCAACCGTCGTGGAAATGCGCAGATCTCCGCTTGGCTTGTCACGACTGTCGGTCAGGCGTGTGCGGGCGGTGGCCAGCTTGGTAAATACATCATGGGCTGTGCGATACAGCATTTCGCCCTGCTCGGTCAGAATCAGCCCGCGGGCGTGGCGATGGAAAAGCGTTACGCTCAACTCCGACTCCAGCGCGGATATCTGCCGGCTGACAGCAGATTGCGACAGATTCAGATTGTGGCCGGCATGAGTGAAGCTGCCGGCCTCTGCCACTGCGTGGAATATGCGCAACTTGTCCCAGTCAAAGTTGTTATCCCGGTTTGAAATTGGCATGGAGTTATAGCCTTGTCCTACTCGGCTGCCTGCGAGGCTTCATTGCCTGTTTCAGCCAGAAATTTTTCAGCTTCCAGAGCCGCCATGCACCCCATCCCTGCGGCCGTGACGGCCTGGCGATAAATGTCGTCGGTTACATCGCCTGCGGCAAAGACGCCGGCGATGTCGGTCGCTGTCGAGTCCGGTCGGGTTATCAGGTAACCGCCGTTCTTCATGTCCAGCTTGCCTTCAAACAACTCGGTTGCCGGCTTGTGGCCAATGGCAATGAAAATGCCGTCGCAGGGCAAATCTTCAACAGCTTGCGTCTTGACGTTGCGCAGGCGCGCTGCTGTGACACCGGGCGGGTTTTCGTCACCGATGACTTCTTCCAGCGCGGTATCCCACATGACCGTGACCTTCGGGTTTTCAAACAAACGGTTTTGCAGGATGCGTTCGGCGCGGAATTCATCCCGGCGATGAACAACAATAACCTCGGACGCGAACTTGGTGAGAAACAATGCTTCTTCCACCGCGGTATTGCCGCCACCTACAACGACGACGCGTTTGCCGCGGTAGAAAAAGCCATCGCAGGTCGCGCAGGCCGATACGCCAAAGCCCTTGAATTTTTCTTCGGTGGGCAGTCCGAGCCACTTGGCTTGCGCGCCGGTGCAAATGATCAGGCTGTCGCAAGTGTACTTTTTGCCTGAATCACCCGTCAGGCGAAACGGCCGCTGGTCCAGACTGACATCGACAATGTGATCATTGATCAAGTTTGTGCCGACATGCACTGCCTGCCCCTGCATCTGCTCCATGAGCCAAGGACCCTGGATGGGCTCGGCAAACCCGGGGTAGTTTTCCACATCGGTGGTGATGGTGAGCTGACCGCCTGGCTGAATGCCGTGGATCAAGGTTGGCTCCAGCATGGCGCGCGCGGCATAGATGGCCGCCGTATATCCAGCAGGGCCCGATCCCAGAATAAGCACCCGTGAATGTTGTACGCTCATAGTCGCAATCTCCGGCAGTAGTTTGAACTCTTGGAGCGAAACTGCATTCGCCTGAACGCACACAGTTGCCATGACACTTCAGACCGGGGCATCCCGACGTCGAACAGATCATGCCCGCCGGTTACAAGATGCCCAAAAGGGTTGTTTTTCGCCCCGCACTCTCAACAGTCTGACACAGCCATGACGTGACTGCATAGCTTTCAGTCTGTCAGGTCAATAACAACTCACAGGTTTCTTGTCACCCTGACAAACTCACCGGGTCCTGTTTCAAGTGTAAAACAGTCCGGGATCGTGCTCACCTTGATCTGCGGGCGAGCGCAATCTGCAGTCAGTTTGATGATATTTGAAGACGCCCTACTTGAAGGAGATTTTCAGAATTTCGTAGCTCTTGCCGCCACCTGGTGTCATCACCTCGACACTGTCGCCTGCGGACTTGCCAATCAACGCGCGCGCAATTGGCGAGGAGATGGAGAGCTTGCCGGATTTCACGTCGGCTTCGAAATCACCGACAATCCGATAGACGGCTTGCTTGTCGGTATCTTCATCCACGACGGTCACCGTTGCACCGAATTTGACGGTATCACCGCCCAATTTGGACACATCGATAATTTCCGCCCGGCTGATCATGTCTTCAAGCTCGGAAACCCTGGCTTCATTCCAGCCCTGGGCTTCCTTTGCAGCATGATACTCAGCGTTCTCCGACAGGTCGCCATGAGCGCGCGCTTCTTCAATGGCCTTGATGATGCGTGGGCGCTCAACAGACTTGCGATGTTTCACTTCTTCGGACATGGCAGCATGTCCTTCTGCGGTCATGGGAACTTTTTCAACCATCGATGCGTAATCCAGAATGTTGTTGGCCGCCCAAGCCTCGGAACTCCATGGAAGCCGTGAAGCTACCAACGCGTTCGTCTGTTGACTGTGTGCGGGAATGTTTCGGTCTGGTCTAAATATGCGCAAAACAATAGCGTCCTGCAAGACCTGTTTAACGTTGATTGTGGTTGATGAATGTTAGTAGCGGTTTCATCAGCCCGCAATTTCCAAAATTGTATGCGGTTGTGCGCCGGTATCCCTGTCGGTTTTATTGAGAGTAAACCGCGCAAATCCTGATTGTTTCATTCGAAATAATCCTGAAGCGGTTTGACGGTCAGATCACCGTGTTTGACGGCGGCAATTGCCTCAGATGCGGCAATGGAAGCCGGTAAAGTTGTAAAATACGGGATCTTTGCCATCAGAGCCGCTCGCCGAATCGACTTTGAATCCGACAGGGCGCTTTGACCTTCCGTGGTGTTGATGACCAACTGCACCTCTCCATTTGCCATGGCATCAACGATGTGCGGACGGCCTTCCAGAACCTTGTTGACGCGCAGGGCCGGAACGCCGTTGTCTGCCAGATAGCGCTGAGTGCCGCCGGTGGCGATGATCTTGAAACCCAGATCGTCCAACCGCCGTGCAGCCGGCAGGATACGAGCCTTGTCCTCGTCGCGTACCGATATAAAGGCAGTGCCGTCAACCGGCACCTTGGCACCGGCACCAAGCTGGCTTTTCGCAAAAGCCATGGCGAAATCGGTATCGAGCCCCATGACTTCACCGGTGGAGCGCATTTCCGGGCCGAGCACCGTGTCAACGCCGGGAAAACGCGCAAACGGGAACACGGCTTCCTTGACGCCGATGTGCTTGAACTTCCGGGTCTTGAGCTTGAACGAAGCAAGCGTTTCACCAGCCATGATACGCGAGGCGATCTTGGCGATCGGGCTGCCTATCACCTTGGCCACGAAGGGCACGGTACGCGAGGCGCGCGGGTTTACCTCGAGTACATAGATGTCGCCGTCCTTGATCGCGAACTGCACATTCATCAAACCGACCACGCCAAGTGCGCGCGCCAGCATTGCCGACTGGCGTTCCAGTTCGTCTATGGCTGCCTTTTTGAGAGAGTATGGCGGCAGTGAACATGCACTGTCGCCGGAGTGGACGCCGGCTTCCTCTATGTGCTGCATGACGCCTGCAACGAACACGTCCTTGCCATCGCACAGTGCATCGACATCAACCTCTATGGCGTTTGACAAATAGCTGTCGATCAGCACGGGAGACGAGCCGGAAACCACAACAGCTTCCTTGATATAGCGCTTGAGGTTCTGGGTATCGTGTACGATCTCCATGGCACGGCCACCGAGAACATAGCTTGGGCGGATAACCACCGGATAGCCGATTTTCTCGGCAATCTTGATTGCTTCGGCGCCTGACTTGGCAATACCGTTGTTCGGCTGGCGCACCTTGACCTTGTCGAGCAGTTTTGCGAAACGGTCTCTATCTTCTGCCAGATCAATGGCGTCCGGAGACGTGCCGAGAATGGGGATGCCCGCTTTCTCGATTGCCTCGGCGAGCTTGAGCGGGGTCTGGCCGCCAAACTGAACGATAACACCGTGCAATGTGCCCTTTGTCTGCTCGGCCAGCAGAACTTCCAGCACATCTTCTTCGGTCAACGGTTCAAAATACAACCGGTCGGAAGTGTCGTAGTCGGTAGACACCGTCTCCGGGTTGCAGTTGATCATGATGGTTTCATAGCCTGCTTCAGACAACGCGAATGCCGCATGGCAGCAGCAATAGTCAAACTCGATGCCCTGACCGATGCGGTTCGGCCCGCCGCCGAGAATTGCGATCTTTTTCGCGTCGGTTACCTGCGCTTCATTGCCGTCAATGCCTGGCAGGCCAATTTCGTAAGTCGAATACATATAGGCTGTGGGCGAGGCAAACTCGGCTGCACAGGTGTCGATGCGCTTGTAGAGGGGCGTGACCTTCAGCTTGTGACGGGCTTTGCGAACCTTCATCTCATTGCTGCCGGCAAGTTCGCCCAGACGCGCATCGGAAAAGCCCATGGCCTTGAGGGCGCGGAAATTACCTGCATCCTTTGGCAGACCGTGTTCGCGTACCCGTTCTTCCGTGTGGATGATTTCTGATAATTGTTCGATGAACCATGGATCGTATTTCGAGGATTCAAACACCTGCTCGCTGGTGGCACCGCGACGCATGCATTCAGCGACCTTGAGCAAGCGGTCCGGCGTGGGCAGCGACATGGCGCGCCGGAAGACGTTCTTGTCCTCGTCCTTGCCGTAGCCTTCAAGTTCAATTTCGTTGAGGCCGGTCAGCCCGGTTTCCAGGCCACGCAATGCCTTTTGCAGGGACTCCGCGAAGGTACGGCCGATGGCCATTACCTCGCCAACCGATTTCATGGCGGTGGTCAGATTGGGTCTGGAGCCCGGGAATTTCTCGAAGGCAAACCGCGGAATCTTGGTAACCACATAGTCGATCGAGGGCTCAAAGGAGGCAGGAGTCGCGCCACCGGTTATGTCGTTGTCCAGTTCGTCCAGCGTGTAGCCTACCGCCAGGCGGGCTGCTACCTTGGCTATTGGAAAGCCGGTTGCCTTTGACGCCAGGGCGGATGAACGTGAAACCCGCGGGTTCATTTCAATAACGATGAGGCGGCCATCGGCCGGATTGACAGCGAACTGCACATTGGAACCGCCGGTTTCCACGCCGATCTCGCGCAGCACCGCGATGGAGGCATTGCGCATCATCTGGTATTCCTTGTCGGTCAGCGTCATGGCTGGCGCGACCGTAATGGAATCGCCTGTATGCACGCCCATCGGATCAAGGTTTTCGATGGAGCATATAATGATGCAGTTGTCGTCGCGATCGCGAACAACCTCCATCTCATACTCTTTCCAGCCCAGCACGGATTCTTCGATCAGGACTTCGGAGGTGGGCGATGCCTCGACACCAGTGAGTACGATATCGTACAATTCTTCCAGCGTGTAGGCGATACCGCCGCCGGTGCCGCCCAGCGTAAACGATGGACGGATAATGGCGGGAAGACCGGTGAGCCTGTAGGCTTCGAAGGCCTGCTGCTGGGCGCTCAGGCGTTGTTCTTCGCGGCGTTCAAATTCGGTCTTGGCCCAGGCGGTCTTGAAGGCTGCAACTGCGTCTGCGCCCTTACTGGACGCCTGCGCCATGCCCTGTTCATAGTTATTGGCAAAGCGCTGTTTCAGGTCCGAGGTGTTGACGAAGGCGGAACGTGGCGTCTCCAGCCCGATCTTCTTCATTGCGGTGCGGAACAGGTCGCGGTCCTCGGCCTTGTCAATGGCCTCGGCACGTGCCCCGATCATTTCCACGCCCCATTTGTCCAGGACACCGCTCTTGTTCAGCGACAAGGCGGTGTTCAGGGCAGTCTGACCGCCCATGGTGGGCAGCAATACCAGCTTTTCGCCAGGGCGATCGGTGCATTCCTTCTCGATGATCTTTTCTACGATTTCAGGCGTGATGGGCTCAATGTAGGTTGCGTGCGCCAGATCCGGGTCCGTCATGATCGTGGCCGGATTGGAGTTGACCAGCACAATACGATAACCTTCGGCCTTCAGCGCCCTGCAGGCCTGGGTGCCGGAATAGTCGAATTCACAGGCCTGGCCGATGACAATTGGCCCGGCGCCGATGATGAGGATCGTGTCGATATCTTCGCGTTTGGGCATGAATGCTCTTTTTTGTAAGTGCAGCCCAAGCCGGCGGATGGGCGGGCGCAAATTCCGTGTGAGTTACACCATGAAACCGCCGGGTGCAAAGGCCAAGCTGTCGCGCACGGTGATTTGGGGCGTACGGTCCACAGTTTCAGGGCGAATTGTGTGAAACTTGTGCGATTTTCCGACGCAACGGGCATCCCAGGCTTCAGTGTTCGGGAATCAGTGCCTCAAAACCGGCAGTATTTGAGGCTCGCAGGGTTACAAGCGCACCACCCGTGGTTTCCAGCTCACTGCGCGAGTGCTTGATCATTTGCAGTGTTTTCATGGACAGGGTGAACGGCCCCGATACGGTGAGGCGGGCCGAACCCGATACGGATTCGGTAAAAATCTCAACGCTCAGATCATCGCCGTCTTCGCCGGCATCATTGAACATCTGCTGTGTCAGCGCGGCAAGTGCAGCAAGTGCAGCATCGCATCCTGACGATACGAACGGTCCCTTGTCCGGAAAGTTGCAGTGCGCCGCAACCCACTCCTGCCAATGGCAGTCGTTCAGGGTATTCAGCATGAAGATCGACAGATCACCAGGCTTGTGGGGATCGGTCTTGAGCTGGGGTGGCGCCTCGCCAGCGGGTTTCACGATAGCTGCCTCGACGGTGGGCCGGGTGATCTGATGGCGCTCAAAAGCCTCGCGGGTATCGCGCATCAGCGCGCCGATCACAGCAGATGAGCGTTGCTCGACATCTGCCGGCAGAGGCTGCCTGCTTGCTGCCGGCATGCCGGTCGGTGACCACCTGCTTGATGAAATGCGCTCGCGCAACAGCTTTGGAAGCAGTGATGTATCGGGAGGACCGACGCTCATGGGCTGACCAATTTCCAGAAAAACCATGTTGTTCTGTTGCCTGGAAGATTGCCGTTCAAACTGTGAATATAACGTAAACCGTCCGTACCGGTACGCTGTGTGCAGCCGATGCTGGCCAAGACGATGTGTTTGAGGAGGGACAT
>SWCD01011971.1_pt1 | contig 25064 bp, 18 predicted proteins | sample 4693011 | NCBI WGS metagenome assembly SWCD01 (sample SAMN10267278, study PRJNA491770) | bioreactor metagenome | isolation source: DHS bioreactor inoculated with marine | place: Japan: Omine Ridge, Nankai Trough | reverse complement strand
AATTTATAAAATTTTTAAATTATGACACACTTAATTAAACAGTCTCGATTTTCAACCATAAACCATAAACCATAAACCATAAACCATACCCTCCCCTAAAGTCTACTTCCTTCCCAAGAGGTAATTTTTATACCAATAATTGGGATCGGTAAATTCAGCCTTGATTTCTAGTTCCGCTTCTTCGGTCAACCATCTTACCATATTATCGTCATATTTCTGTGAGGTCTCTGTATGAATGGTCTCCCATTGCCTAAACTGCAGTTCAATTTCCAATTTTTCAATTCTTACCGTTTGGGCAACCTTGGAAACCAAAAAACTTTTGGCGGCACCAGTTTCGGGGTCGTAGACTTCCCAGTGCAGAAATTTATCAAGGTCGAAATTGCCTTCAAGCTCCCGGTTTATTCTCGTTAAAATATTTTTGTTAAAGGCCTCGGTTATTCCCGTTGCATCGTTATAGGCATTGAGAATGGTCCGAGGATCCTTCTTTTGGTCAAATCCGATAAATAGAAGGTCGTTCCTATTCATACTTTCCCTCAGCTTAAATAAAAAATCTATTGCTTGTTGGTGACCCATGTTTCCAATGTTGGAACCCAGAAAAAGAATGACATTTCTAGTGCCGTTATATCGTTTTATGCTTTTTAAGGCTTCAAAATACGTGCCTTGTAGTGGACTTACAGATACTTGGGGCAATTCTTCGCGAAGGGAATTTTTCAACTGCTCCAGAATGTTTTTACTTATATCTACGGGGAAATAGTTGAATTTTTCTTTTTTTCCGGATAAATGTCTCAACAATATTTTGGTCTTCTTCCCGTCCCCGGCTCCCAGTTCAATAAGATTAAATGGATCGGTTCCGTTGACGAACCAATCGGTAATTTCGGATTTATATTTTTCAAGGATTTCAAACTCGCAATCGGTAAGGTAGTATTCTGGCATTGCCATGATCCGCTGAAAGAGCGAATCCCCTTGTTTGTCATAAAAAAATTTGGACGGGAGGCGTTTGGGGCTGTGGGTCAAACCGTCATATACTTCCTCGCCAAAAAGTGTCTCAAATACGGAATTGGTATTTACCTCCATGTCTTTTTAATGTTTGTGAATACGGTTTTATTTTCGCCTATAAAGTTCGGGAACAGGACTAACTCGGGTTTTGGTCTTAATGGCCCGACACTATTAAGTCGAAATTATTTGGCTAACCTTAATCCGGTAAATTGCCAACGTAAAGGGGGCTGAAAAAAATTTCGATAAGTTGGCCGTGTATGTTTGGATGGAGTAGCTATTGATCCCCCACGTAGAACTTTCTGATTGACCATAAATTTACCGTTGTACTCTCCCAGGGCACCGTCGGCCTTTTTATAGCCGGGGTAGGGAAGATAGGCGCTTTCCGTCCATTCCCAACGCTTTCCCCAAGGAAAAAGGGATTGTGCGGTTTCCCATTCAAATTCGGTCGGCAAGCGGCTGTCCTTCCAATGTGCATATGCAAAGGCCTCGTAGTAAGAAATATGGGTCAAGGGTGATCGGATGTCCAATTTTTGGAGCCCCTTAAGGGTATAATGGTGCCACTGACCATCAATTTTGTGCCAATAAAGTGGTGTGTGAATTTTATTTTGATTCACCCAGTCCCAACCATCGGAATGCCAAAGGTCAAACCGTTGATATCCCCCGGCTGCCATAAATTCCATAAACTCCCCATTGGTTACCAATTTATTGGAAATTTGATAGGGTTGTAAGTAAACTTTGTGCCGGCCCAGCTCGTTATCGTAACAAAACACATCGCTGTTATGGCCAATTTCATAGACCCCTTCCTCGACCGGAATCCATTCCCCAGGATGGTTTTCGATCAAATGTTCTTCAGGGAAGTCGGCGTATTTGGGGAACAGCGGGTTGTTGCCCAAGATATATTTGATATCGGTCAGCAAAAGTTCTTGATGCTGTTTTTCGTGATGGATACCGATTTCCAACAAGGCATGGATTTCCTGGTTTCTTGATTTTTGGAAAAACGTTTTTACAGCATTTGTCACGTAGTGGCGATACTCATAGATTCTATGAACGGAAGGTCGCGAAAGATTGCCACGATCGGTTCTAATTACCCTTTTGCCCACGGTTTCGTAATAGCTGTTGAACACAAAGGAGAAATCCAGATCAAAAATCTTGTAATTTTCGGCATGGGGCTTAAGGATGAACTCCTCAAAAAACCAGGTTGTATGGCCCAAATGCCATTTGGGAGGCGAAACATCGACAATTGGCTGTACCACGTAATCTTCAATTTCGAGCGGCTTACAAATGGTTTCCGTTCTATTTCGAGTTTCTAGAAAGAAATCCAATAGTGTATCACTTAACACCATAACGGGCAGATTTTACCCTAAAGTTAAGAAACTTGCGCCACCAAAAGTTGATCCAATAAAATTAAAAATTGATTAAATAGCGACGGCCCCTTTAATATGGGGATAGGGATCATAATCCAACAGCGTAAAATCCCCGAACTTAAAATCGAAAATATTCTTTACTTCGGGATTAAGGACCATTTTGGGCAAAGGCTTGGGCTCTCGGCTCAATTGTAACTTGATCTGCTCCATATGATTGTTGTAGATATGGGCGTCGCCAAATGTGTGTATGAAATCCCCCGGCTCGTATCCGCATACCTGGGCTACCATCATGGTAAAAAGGGCATAGGAAGCTATGTTAAAAGGTACGCCGAGAAAAATATCCGCGCTGCGCTGGTACAACTGACAGGAAAGCTTTCCGTTGGCCACATAGAATTGAAAAAAGGCATGACATGGAGGTAAGGCCGCTTTTCCGTTCGATACGTTTTCTGCGAAGGACTTGGACGTATCGGGCAGCACACTTGGGTTCCATGCGGAAACGAGCATACGTCGGCTGTTAGGGTTGTTTTTTAGGGTGTCTATTACTTCTTTGATCTGGTCAATTTCATCCCCGTTCCAGTTACGCCATTGATATCCGTATACTGGACCAAGATTCCCGTTTTCATCGGCCCATTCGTTCCAGATTCTGACCCCGTTTTCCTGTAGGTAGGAAATATTCGTGTCGCCCTTTAAAAACCACAACAACTCGTGTACAATGGATTTAAGGTGTAATTTTTTGGTGGTAACCATAGGGAAACCCTTGCTGAGGTCAAATCGCATTTGGTATCCAAATACGCTCAAAGTCCCAGTTCCGGTCCGATCGCCTTTTGGATTACCTGTGTCCAGTACATGCTTAAGTAAATCGTGGTATTGTTTCATTGCACCTAGCTCCCCGAAGGGTGGATTTTTAAATGTTTCTAGTTTAAATAGATGGTAAAATTAAGCAAAGTACACCACAGGTCGGGAGTAAAACCAAGACAGTTATCAAAAATTATCAACGAGCAAAAAGTAGCTGCCCCCTTTGGGTAATCGGACTTATTTTTTAACAACAAGAAGGAAATGTCCGCCATTACCTTCTGGGACGAACTGTTTGTCCAATAAAATAAAGCCAGTGGAAGTAAACCATGTTAGGTAGGTTTCAATATCTGTATGGCTCCAATACATGCTAATTCCTGCTTCTAACCAATCATTTTCTGTACCCGTCCAATTTTTTGCACCGACAATTGCCATAAATATTCCATTTGGGCGGAGCCACTGATAAATTGAGGAAATCAAATCTTGTTGTTCCTCCAATGGAATATGAATAATGGAATAGAATGCTAAAATCGCGTCAAATGAACTGCGAGCGAATGATAATTTGGTGAAATCACTTACCAGGAAATTTGCTTCCGGATAACTATATCGGGCTTGTTCTATTTGCACGGGGGAAATATCGACACCTAAATAGTCAAAATCCTTACTTAAGATTTTAGCTACTGGCATTCCATTCGCACAACCCAAATCCAAAATGGAGCTTCCCTCTGCCAAGTTTTTCAAAAATGTATTCAGCCAAATAGGATATTTATCCAGATGGACTTTCTTAAAACATCTGCTGTAACTTTCTCCAAGGTTATCATAACCTTTCTTTACGAGTTTTTTTGGTTCCATTTTGTTTATGCCTTTTGATACCGTTCTTAGTTTGCTGATAGGCAATTTAAATCAAAAGCTTCCGTTTCTGTTCCCTGTACCTAACGAATGCGCTCCAAAGCTGATGGAAGGTGCTTTTGGCAAAGTGGCCTGCATTAAATGGAGGGGATTAAGGGATGGGACTTCCTACCCCAATATCATTCCCGCTATGGTAGCGGACAGCAATGAGGCCAAGGTACCTCCAAGGACGGCCTTCATTCCGAATTCGGACAAGGTTTTGCGCTGGCCGGGGGCCAAAGACCCAATTCCGCCGATCTGGATCCCGATAGACGCGAAATTGGCAAAGCCACATAACATATAGGTAGCCATGATAACCGACTTGTTGAAAGTAAAATGGACCCCTTCGGAGGCATTTTTAAGGTCGGCCAACTGAATGTAGCCAATAAACTCGCTCGCGGCCAACTTAACTCCCAATAATTGTCCCATAAGCATCATATCTTCCTTGGCCACGCCTATTATCCACATCAATGGGGCAAAAATAATTCCGAGCACCGATTCCAAAGAGAATTTGTCAAAAGAAGTGTGAGCAGCGATCCATCCATTTAGGGAAGTAATGTCTCCGAACCAATTAAAAATACCATTGATCATTGCGATAAAGGCCACGAAAACCAGAAGCATGGCACCGACGTTGACAGCAAGCTTTAGCCCTTCTGTGGTACCGTTGGAAATTGCGTCCAAAAGATTGCTGCCAATCTTTTCGTGGGAAATCTTAATGTTCGTGTCGATCGCTTCGGTCTGGGGATATAAAATTTTCGAAACTATGATGGCCCCTGGAGCGGCCATTACGGAGGCTGCCAATAAATGTCGGGCAAACTCAAGGCGCAATTGTTCGTCGTTTCCTCCCAAAAATCCGATGTACGCTGCCAATACCCCACCTGCAACCGTGGCCATCCCCCCGACCATAACGAGAAGAATTTCGGACTTGTTCATTTTTTCCAGATAGGCTTTTATCAATAGGGGGGCTTCGGTTTGGCCCAGAAATATATTACCTGCCACGGAGAGGCTCTCGGCCCCGGAAATCCCCAAGGATTTTGTAAGTAGCCACGCCAATCCCTTAACTATTTTTTGAATAATGCCGAGATAGAAAAGAACAGATGTCAACGCAGAAAAAAAGATAATGGTCGGCAGGATCTGAAAAGCAAATATGTACCCTATGTTAGGGTTGTCCAGATCGAGCAGGCTGCCGAGCAGGAATTTGCTGCCGGCCAGGGTATAGTCCAGTATATTGACAAAGATCTGCCCTACTTCCGTAAATCCCATTTGGATAAAGTGAACCTTGAGAACGCCGATAGCCAACAGTAATTGAATGGACAATCCAATACCCACTGTTTTCCAGTTGATTGCCTTTCGGTTAGCGCTGAAGAGATAGGAAATGGCAATGAGGGCCAGCATTCCAATGATGCCCCGACCTAGGCTTCCAAATGAAAACCCCTGACTGGGGATTATGTGGGCGTTCGATCGGTCGGCAATGTCGTTGATGATGGTAGTCTCTACAACTGGTTTAAGACTGTCCGGAAATATATGGTTTTGTGCGAAGGAAGAAAAACTTATTAGGAGTACAAATAAAAGAATCGAACGGCTGTATTTCATTCTTTTTTATGGGTTATTGGGTTTCTAGGTTACCAGATAGTCAAGGAAGTTATTAAAATCGCTTCAATAGCGTTGGTCTCGATGCTTATATTTGTTTCGATTCCTATTTCCGTTTAGAGATTTCGTCCCGTAATTTGGCAGCTTTTTCGTAGTCTTCGCTGGCCACCGCCTTGTCCAATTCCTGATAGAGCTCTTCAACCGTAAGTTCTTTATAGGCATCGGAAGCACTGCTGTCAATTTCCACGGTTTCACCCTCTTGGAGGATCTCGTCCACCATAATACTGTCCGCATTGTCTTCCTTGACCTTATCCTTTGTGGAGAATTTTAGGAAAATCCCCGCCTTGTCAAGTATAGTCTTGTAGGTAAATATAGGTGCATCGAACCTAAGTGCCAACGCAATGGCATCACTGGTCCGGGCATCGATGATTTCTTCTATTTTATCCCTTTCGCATATAATGCTCGAATAAAATACCCCATCGACCAGTTTGTGAATAATGACTTGTTTTACGACTATGTCAAATCTATCGGCAAAATTCTTAAATAGGTCATGGGTTAATGGCCTCGGTGGTTTTATTTCCTTTTCTAGGGCAATGGCGATCGACTGTGCCTCAAAAGCCCCGATAACTATTGGTAGTTTACGATCCCCTTCCACTTCATTTAAAATGAGGGCATAGGCGCCATTTTGTGTTTGGCTATATGATATTCCCTTAATTTTTAATCTTACCAAGCTCATAATCTACAATATACCTTAAAGGGCTGTTTAAACAAAAGGGTATGACCTATTATTTAAACAGCCCTTTAGGGGGGTCAATTTAGCAAAAATTAAGCGTTTTGAGCTTTAAATTCCTTTAATTTTTCAGTGAGTTTGGGCACTACCTCAAAGGCATCACCTACAATTCCGTAGTCTGCAGCCTTAAAAAAGGGAGCTTCTGGGTCGGTATTTATCACCAATTTAGTCTTGGAGGCGCTAACCCCGGCCAAATGTTGAATTGCTCCAGAGATGCCGATGGCGATGTACAGATTGCTGGCAACTGGCTTTCCCGTTTGTCCAACGTGTTCCCCGTGAGGGCGCCATCCCATGTCGGAAACCGGTTTTGAACAGGCGGTAGCAGCACCCAAAACCTTGGCGAGATCTTCGATCATGCCCCAATTTTCAGGACCCTTGAGTCCACGTCCGCCCGAGACAACGATATCAGCATCGGCAATGGTCACTTTACCGGCCACCTTGTCCACTTCTATGGGTTTGGTGCTTAGGTCATCGTCGCTAACGACGGGGTCAAAAGGTTCCGTGGTGATCGCAGTTTTGTTTTCCAAAACCCCAAACGCGTTGTTCGATACTCCTATTATCTTTACTTCTGTATTTATTTGGGTATGGGCAAAGCCTTTATTGCTAAATGCCGTGTGTTTTACACTGAACGGATTCGTGCTTTCCGGGGCTGCAACCGCGTTGGGTACATAACCTGCGTGTAATTTACCCGCAAGAATGGGCGCAAGATACTTGGCATCCATTCCGGAACCAATTATGATTACCGTTGCGTTTTCTTTTTTTACCGCTTGTTCTATCGCATGCGCATAGGCTTTGGCGTTAAAAGTCTTTAATTTGTCATTGGCAATTTGCAGCAATTTGGAAACCCCGTGGCTACCCAAATTTTCACTGCTATTTACATTGAAGGATACTGCCGTGACGGTTGTACCCAATTGTTTTGCTACTTCATGGGCGTAAGAGGCAACCTCATAGGCGCTTTTCTTAAATTTCCCATTTTCCGATTCTGTATATACTAAAACTGACATGGTCTTGTTTTTTTTGTTGTTTCGGGTTTTAGTTTCAGGTTTGGCTTTTTAACTTTGAACCTTTAACCTTGAACTCTTCTGCCTACTTATAGTTTTTTAATATCAACGATTATATTTGTCTTGTCTGTTGCGCTTCCATCTAGATCACCTTCGCTTCGTTGTGCAACAAATCGATCAACTCGTCCAGATTATTTGGGTCTATCATTTTTATGGGACCTTTTGGTGCGGGTTTGTCAAATTTGGTGTCTTGGGTAGCCTTTGTGGCATTAACCGGTTCCACGATGTTGAGCTTCTTTTGCCGTGCCATCATAATGCCCCTCATATTCGGGATCTTGAGGTCGCTTTCTTGTACCAGTCCTTTTTGTCCCCCGATAATTAAGGGTAGGGTAGTGGCAATTTTTTCCTTGCCACCATCTATTTCACGGATTGCCGTGGCATTGCTGCCTTCAATTTCCAATCCAATACAGGTATTGACAAAGTTGATGTCCAATAGGGCAGCAATGATCCCCGGGACCATTCCTCCGTTGTAATCAATACTTTCCCTTCCGGCGATGATCAAATCATACTCCCCCTTCTTAATCACTTCCGCCAATTGTTGGGCCACAAAAAATCCATCGGTAGGTTCGGAATCGACCCTAATGGCTTCATCGGCACCTATGGCCAGTGCTTTCCGTATGGTTGGCTCGGTCTGTTGCCCGCCAACGGTAGCCACATGGACGGTTGCACCTTGCTTCTCCTTGAACCACATGGCACGGGTAAGTCCAAATTCGTCATTTGGATTGATTACGAACTGTACCCCAGTGGTGTCGAATTGAGTATTGTCCGCCGTAAAGTTTATCTTGGATGTTGTGTCCGGGACATTACTGATACAAACTAAAATTTTCATACGCTTAACTCTTTTTAATTACTTGGAAATTAATAAATCAAAGAACCTGCCTGAATCACTGGTCGGGCAGGTAGGGAACGTATAATACCGCCACGCTCCCATATTGGCCCCGAAGTTTTGGGGCTTAATACTCTTTTCATCCATCGTTTGTTTAATGGGTTGATGTTGATATCATTTAGATTTTACCGATGATATCCATGTCGAAAATACCGGACGAATGGGTTGAAATTAAGTGGTGCTAAGATATGTAATATATTTGAAAATTACTATGCATGCATAGTAATTTTTACATGTAAATTTAATTATACGCGTCGGGTAATTGATATATTATTTCCTATTTTTGCTTGCATTTTAATATTGACCTTATTTTTTAATTGTTTAAAAATTTAAACAAGTTCAATAACAATCCAAAGAAATGAAAACAATACAGTTTAGGGAAGCCATTTGCGAGGCCATGTCCGAAGAGATGAGAAGGGACGAGACTATCTATCTAATGGGCGAGGAAGTAGCGGAGTACAACGGAGCATATAAAGCTTCCAAAGGGATGTTGGACGAATTTGGTCCGGAGCGGGTCATAGACACCCCGATTTCCGAATTGGGTTTTTCCGGTATCGCAGTTGGTTCTGCCATGAACGGCAATAGGCCTATTGTGGAGTTTATGACTTTCAACTTTGCCTTGGTAGGAATCGATCAAATAATCAACAATGCGGCCAAAATACGACAGATGTCCGGCGGACAGTTTAATTGTCCGATCGTTTTTCGTGGACCTACCGGTTCTGCGGGACAATTGGGGGCAACCCATTCCCAGGCCTTTGAAAGTTGGTATGCCAACTGTCCAGGACTCAAGGTTGTGGTGCCGTCCAATCCCAAGGACGCCAAAGGATTATTAAAAGCGTCCATTAGGGATGATGACCCTGTCATTTTTATGGAATCCGAACAAATGTACGGGGATAAAGGTGAAACACCAGAGGAGGATTATATCATACCCTTGGGAGTCGCAGACGTTAAGCGGGAAGGCAAGGATGTGACCATCGTTTCATTTGGCAAGATCATCAAAGAGGCCTTTAAGGCGGCGGAAGAATTGGAAAAGGATGGCATTAGCTGTGAAATAATAGACCTTCGTACCGTGCGCCCGATGGACCATGATACGATTCTTAAATCCGTCAAAAAGACGAACAGACTCATAATTTTGGAAGAGGCATGGCCATTTGGCAATGTAGCCACGGAGATTACCTATCAGGTACAATTCCAAGCATTCGATTATTTGGATGCCCCTATCATTAAAATTAACACCGCCGATACCCCAGCTCCTTATTCTCCAGTTCTTTTGGCGGAATGGTTGCCCAATCATGAGGACGTCATTAAAGCTGTTAAGAAAGTGTTGTATAAATAAGGAAGACAATATAAATAGAAACATAGCTTTGTCGGCCTTTGGGTCGGTGAAGCTTTTGTTTTTTAATAGGGGAGCTCGTTAAACAGATATGACTCCTTGGCAAAACGATTTAATGAAACAATTTCTCTCATCTATTTTTTTGCTGTTTTCCATGGTCTTGCAGTCCCAGACCAAGGTAGGCGGGGTAGTGGTGGACGATTCTGGATCGCCGGTAGCTTTCGCCAATGTGCTTTTTAAGGACTCCTCCGAAGGGACCATCACCAATGATGATGGCCATTTTTATATGGAATCTGAAAAGAGATATGAAACTCTCGTGATTTCATTTTTGGGATATAAGACCCAAGAAGTTCCTTTGGCCTCCAGTGTAAATTACAATCTAAAAATTGTATTGGAAGAAGAGAGCGAAAACCTAAAAGAGGTAGTAGTTTACTCTGGAAAGCAATCTAAAAAGAACAACCCCGCCATCGATATTTTGAGAAAAATTTGGGCCAAAAAACGTCAGAATGGCCTTCGGATGTTCGATCAATACGCCTATGATAAATACGAGAAGGTTGAGTTTGATTTGAATACTATAGACAGTGCCTTTATGAAGAAAAAAGTCTTTAAGGGACTGGAGTTCGTGTTCCAAGATTTGGATACTTCCAATATTACCGGAAAGACGTATTTGCCCATTTTTTTGAACGAAACCTTTTCCAAGATGTACGGGGATAACAATTTAAATGATGAAAGAGAGGTCATTTTGGGTAATAAAAATTCAGGCTTTAGCAATAACCAAGCGATTATTGCCTTCGTCAAGGATCTTTACACCCCTTACGATATATATGACAATTATCTTAAATTTTTTGACAAGAGTTTTACCAGTCCGCTTTCCAGAACCGGTATTGAGACTTATAATTATGTGCTGGCCGACAGTGCTTTCGTAGATAACAAATGGTGCTACAATATTATTTATTACCCAAGGCGGAAGAGCGAGCTCACTTTTAAGGGGGATTTTTGGGTGAACGACACCACGTTTGCCATAAAAAAAATTAACCTGGAGGTAACGCGGAGCGCAAATATAAATTGGGTAAAGGACATTTATATAGAACAGGAATTTGATGTGGTAAACGATTCGGTCTTTCTTTTGAAACGGGATTATATGATGAGCAACTTCAGTCTAAGAAAGAAAGAGAATACCCAAGGTGTTTATGGAAAGCGGACCACCGTTTTTAAAAATTATAAATTTGACGAACCCAAGCCCAAGGAATTCTATAAAACCAAGGGCAATGCCTATAATCCGGAAGTTCTCAATCAGGATGACGCCTTTTGGAATACCAATAGATTGGAGCCGCTGAACAAGGATGAAAAGGGGATTTACAAACTGTTGGATACCTTGGAGACGGTACGCAAGTTCAAGACCTTTTATAATATCGTCAGTATATTGGGTTCGGGCTATGTGGAGGTGCCCAAATGGAATATGGACATTGGCGATATCTATAGTTGGTTTGGATATAATGAGGCCGAAGGGGTCCGATTGCGCGGCGGGGCAAGGACCTATTTCAGTCAAAATGACCCATGGCGATTGGAAGGTTATTTGGCCTATGGATTTAAGGACCATATCGTGAAACATGGGATTTCCGCCAAATGGTTGTTGGACAAAAATACGCGCTTGATCGTTTCCGGCGGAAACCGAAAGGATGTGGAACAGCTGGGTATCAGCCTTACCGCGACCAATGATGTGCTGGGGCGCAGCGTCGCCTCATCCTCTATCGTTACGGTGGGATCTAATGATCGCTTGACGAATATTAACCTGAGTACCTTCAATTTGGAATTTGAACCGGTGACGAACCTAAGATTGCTTACCGGCGTTTCCTATAGGACCTTGAGTTCGGCCTTACCCGATGCCTTTAGCCTGGATTATGTAGACCTATCCTCTCCTACGGGTATTTCGTCCGTAACAAAGGATTTTGAGTTTAACAGTACCTTAATTTATACCCCTGGAAAAAAAACCATTGGCTTTGGGGTAGAACGCAGGAACATAAACGACAATTACAGTACGCTGTTATTGAGCTACACTAAAGGGATGAGCGGCTTTTTTGACAGCGGGTTCGACTATGAAAAATTTCAGTTTTCCTATGCAAAGCCGTGGCAACTTGGAGGTTTTGGCCGCTTATTGAGTTCAGTGGAAATAGGAAAGACCTTCGGCAACGTGCCATTAGGACTACTCAGCGTGGTACCGGGTAACCAGACATTTTTTACTCTCTTCAATACGTTCCCCAATCTGAACTTTTATGAGTTTGTTACGGATACCTATGCCTCCGCACATTTTGAACATAATTTTAATGGTAGAATTTTTTCCAGGATACCCTTGGTGCGCAAATGGAACCTAAGGGAAATTGTTGGTCTTCGAGGTGTATGGGGCGAATTGTCAGATGCCAATAAAGCCTTGAGCAGTCCTACCAATATCCCTTTAATGGCACCAACGGATAAGATATACTGGGAATATTCCGTAGGGGTTGGCAATATCTTTCGAATTTTCAGGATAGATTTCAACTTTCGCGGAAACTATTTGGACAATCCAGATGCCCGACCTTTTGGGATTACAGGTTCCTTTGGATTTAGTTTCTAGGAGAACCACCCCCGCCCTAACCCCTCCACCTTCGGTACCTCCCCTTTCATAAGGGGAGGACCTTGAAAGGTTGCTTAATAACATGAAATGAACTTAGAATAGTCCCCTCCTTTTTAAGGTGGGGTGCCGGCAGGGCGGGGTGGTTAGGACCGATAGGATTGGATTTATGGTAGAAATAACTTCCCATTAAATTATTTTCATTTACTTTTATAAATCAAATACGGATATCGTTATGGAGAAAAATGAAATCACATCGTTTGATGTACTTATAGAGATTCCGAAAGGAAGTAGAAACAAATACGAATACGATTTTGCCCTAAAAAAAATACGGTACGACAGGATGATCTTTTCTTCCATGATGTATCCCGCAGATTACGGATTTGTTCCGGAAACCTTGGCATTGGATGGGGACCCCTTGGATGTACTGGTTTTAGTGACCGAACCCACTTTTCCAGGTTGTGTAATGGAGGTGAAGCCAATTGGGGTTTTCCATATGACCGATGAAAAGGGGCCGGATGAAAAAATAATCTGCGTGCCCATGACGGATCCGGTATGGAACAAGGTCAATGATCTTTATGAGCTGAATCCGCACCTTGTCAAGGAAATAGAACATTTTTTTAAGGTTTATAAAGATCTGGAAAAGAAAAAGGTAGATGTCGGTGGCTGGGGAGATGTGGTCGAAGCCAAAGAAATTGTGGCTAAATGTATCCAGCGGTTTGTGGATAGCGATGTACCGACCAGGGAGGTAAGCATCAAATAAATTTTATTTCAAGACTAATTTTTATATAGGGACAAGACAATACTTGTCCCTAATTTTTTTAAATGGGTTAATGGGTCCGCAACCAATATTGCCCCAATGCCAAGAGCCTATTTTTAAGTCAAGGATTTACACCTGCCTTATTATTAATTTTTACTATTTTTGCCCCGCTAAATACTTAACAATCGATTAAATGGAATCCAATATGATTTTTGTGCCAATGGGATTGGCAATTTTAGGTTTAATTTTTACAGCGATAAAGGCCTCTTGGGTAAAAAAACAAAACCCGGGAAATGAAAAAATGCAATCCATCTCCAAAGCAATCAAGGAAGGTGCTTTAGCCTTTCTAAATGCGGAGTACCGGTTGCTGACAATCTTTATCTTGATCGCATCCCTTGCACTGGGTACCATATCCTATTTTGTCGCCACCACGCACTGGATGATTATAGTGGCCTTTATTTTTGGTGGGTTCTTTTCTGCCCTAGCAGGAAATGTAGGTATGCGTATTGCTACCGAAGCGAATTCACGAACTACCCAGGCTGCAAGAACCAGTCTGCCACAAGCCTTAAAGGTTTCATTTGGTGGCGGAACCGTAATGGGAATGGGAGTCGCTGGGCTGGCTGTATTGGGCCTAAGCCTTTTCTTCTTCATTTTTGTAAAAATGTTTGTAACGGGAGGCGTCGATTTCTACAACGAGATGACGGTAGCTTTGGAAACTTTGGCCGGCTTTTCGCTGGGTGCGGAATCCATCGCATTGTTTGCACGTGTAGGTGGTGGTATTTATACCAAGGCTGCAGATGTTGGAGCGGATCTAGTAGGTAAGGTCGAAGCTGGAATTCCTGAGGATGATCCACGGAACCCCGCCACCATAGCGGATAACGTGGGTGACAATGTGGGTGACGTTGCTGGAATGGGAGCCGATCTATTTGGCTCGTATGTGGCTACAGTTTTGGCTTCCATGGTATTGGGCAACTACCTGATCAAAGATATGTCCACAACTTCACAATTTACCGATGCCTTTAGCAATATGGGCCCTATTTTATTGCCCATCGTGATAGCTGGCGTTGGAATTGTGGCTTCTATTATAGGTACTTTCTTTGTGAAAATATCCAATAACGATGCCAAGGAGGCCCAAGTACAGAAGGCCTTGGATACCGGAAACTGGACCGCCATTATTTTAACCTTGATCGCGAGTTTCTTTTTAATACGATGGATGTTGCCGGAGACCATGCATATGCGGTTTTTTGGTGAAGGATATAAGGATATCTCTTCCATGAACGTGTTTTGGGCGGCCTGTATAGGCTTGGCCGTAGGGGCTTTAATTTCTGTGGTTACTGCCTATTATACAAGTCTCGGTAAAAAGCCGGTAATGGATATTGTAAGGAATAGTTCCACTGGTGCGGCCACCAATATAATTGCCGGTCTATCCGTGGGTATGAAATCTACTTTCTTTTCGGTTTTGTTGTTCGCTGCAGCGATCTATGGTTCTTATGAATTGGCAGGATTCTACGGGGTTGCACTTGCTGCCTCCGCTATGATGGCCACAACTGGGATGCAGTTGGCCATTGATGCTTTTGGTCCTATCGCGGACAACGCCGGTGGGGTTGCCGAAATGAGTGAATTGGACCCCGAAGTGCGTGGACGTACCGATATTTTGGATTCTGTTGGGAATACAACTGCAGCTGTTGGGAAAGGTTTCGCCATCGCATCCGCTGCTCTGACGGCTTTGGCATTATTTGCCGCCTACGTGACATTTACGGGAATAGACGGCATCAATATTTTTAAGGCCGATGTATTGGCCATGTTGTTCGTAGGCGGGATGATTCCTGTTGTGTTTTCCGCCTTGGCTATGGAATCCGTAGGAAAGGCAGCTATGGAAATGGTGCAGGAAGTACGCCGTCAATTCCGTGAGATCCCCGGAATTATGGAAGGTACTGGTAAGCCCGAGTATGCTAAATGTGTAGATATCTCTACCCAAGCTGCGTTAAGGGAAATGATATTGCCCGGATTGTTAACTATAATTACTCCTATTATTATCGGACTTGCTTTTGGTGCCGAACCTTTGGGCGGCTATATGGCAGGTGTATGTGTAAGTGGGGTTATGTGGGCCATATTCCAAAACAACGCGGGGGGTGCCTGGGATAATGCCAAAAAATCTTTTGAGGCCGGCGTCATGATCGATGGTGTTATGACCTACAAAGGTTCCGAGGCCCATAAGGCTGCCGTGACCGGGGATACCGTGGGTGATCCCTTTAAGGATACTTCCGGGCCATCCATGAACATCCTTATTAAATTGACATGTTTGGTAGGCTTGGTGATTGCTCCCATTTTGGGCGAACATGCCGTGGAAGGGGCAGCTGTTAATCAAAAGGATATTCAAGTAGAGATGAACGTTCAAGGAACGGATTTGGCCGAAGCCACCATAGTTTACACTTCAACTGTAAACGGGGAGAAAACTACCATGGAAAAAACCTTTAAAGGTTCCCAAGATGAGGTGAAGGCTCAATTGACAGCTTTTGAAGAATCTACCAAGAACACGAATGGGGAAGTGGAAAAAGTAATAGAAAAGGTGGATATTAAAAAGCAATAGTTTTTAACATATACTAAAGCGAATCCCCGCTAATCGATAGGATTGGCGGGGTTTTATTTTTTTGGCTAAATATCGTATAGGGACTTAAAAATTAAAAAAGCCCATTGATTTCCGCATCTATTTTATTGATTACTTGTCCCAGATCCTCCGGATTGTCCACAAAATTGATTTTGTCCACATCGACAATCAAAAGATTGCTCTTTTCATAACCGTGTACCCAAGCCTCGTATCTTTCGTTTAATCGGCTGAGGTAATCAATGGAAATAGTGGTTTCGTAATCCCTTCCTCGTTTATGTATCTGATCTACCAAATTAGGAATGGAACTTCTTAAATAGATCAAGAGGTCCGGTGGCTGCACCAAACTCTCCATCAGTTCAAACAGGCTCGTGTAGTTTTTAAAATCCCTATTGGTCATAAGGCCCATGGCATGGAGGTTGGGCGCAAAGATAAAGGCGTCCTCATAAATGGTCCGATCCTGGATAACATCCTTCCCACTCTCCCGTATCTGTACAATTTGTCTGTACCTGTTGCTCAAGAAATAGATCTGGAGGTTAAAGCTCCACCTTTCCATCTGGTTATAAAAATCATCTAGGTAAGGATTGTCCACTACATCCTCAAAATGGGCGTCCCATTTATAATGTTTGGCTAGCAATCGGGTCAATGTAGTCTTTCCCGCACCAATATTTCCTGCAACAGCAATATGCATGGGGTTTGAAGATTAATGGTTAGTTATACGTGTTGAACAATGTTGGAGGGTACAAGATAAGGGATATCGTTAGATAGTGAAAATCTTTCTGGGATTATTGGATGAAATAATGCGTTTTGACGAAATAAGGATTTGTCCATAAAGATTTTGTCATCAAAATGTTTTACCATACTTTTGTTGCCATTATTAAGGAGGAATGATTTGACTGCTTGCAACCTCTGTAAAAAATTGCTAAAACAGTTGCTGCCAAAGCACTTCTTTGGTATGTATACTTCTAGCAATGCATTAAGTCAGGTCTTGCCTATAAAAAATGCATCATGTCATATTTATTTACTTCAGAATCGGTCAGTGAAGGACACCCCGATAAAATCGCAGATCAGATCAGCGATGCCTTGCTCGATAATTTTTTGGCCTTTGACTCCGAGAGCAAAGTAGCCTGTGAGACTTTAGTAACCACCGGTCAGGTAATATTGGCGGGAGAGGTAAAGAGCCGCACCTACGTAGATCTACAGACCATTGCCAGGGATGTGATCAACCAAATAGGTTATACCAAAGGGGAATATCAATTTAGCGGTAGTTCCTGTGGGGTCATTTCCCTTATCCACGAACAATCACAGGATATCAATCAAGGGGTGGATCGTGGCTCTAAAGAGGAGCAGGGTGCCGGAGACCAAGGTATGATGTTCGGATATGCCACGAAGGAAACCGAAAATTATATGCCCTTGGCTTTGGATATTTCCCATAAAATACTTCAGGAATTGGCGGTATTGAGAAGGGAGAACGATGAAATTTCCTATTTGCGACCCGATGCAAAGGCACAGGTGACCATAGAATATTCCGAAGACAACCTGCCACAACGTATCGATACGATCGTAGTTTCTACCCAGCACGATCCATTTATGGAGGATGATGCAAAGATGTTGGCCAAGATCAAGAAGGATATCATTGGCATCTTGATCCCCCGCGTAAAGAAGCAACTTCCAAAAAGCATTCAGGCCTTGTTCGATGAAAAGATTACCTATCACATCAACCCTACGGGTAAGTTTGTGATCGGCGGCCCGCATGGAGACACCGGATTGACCGGTAGAAAGATAATTGTGGATACCTATGGCGGTAAGGGCGCCCACGGAGGAGGGGCATTTAGCGGTAAAGACCCTAGCAAGGTAGACAGGAGCGCCGCGTATGCCGCACGCCATGCAGCCAAAAATTTGGTCGCTGCCGGAGTTGCCGATGAGTTATTGTTACAGGTGAGCTATGCTATCGGGGTAGTGAAACCAACATCAATTTATGTGGATACCTTTGGAACCTCCAAAGTAGCGTTGAACGATGGGGAAATCGCCCAAAAGGTGGCCCAACTCTTCGATATGAGGCCTTTTGCCATTGAGGAGCGACTAAAACTTAGAAATCCCATTTATTTGGAAACCGCGGCATATGGGCACATGGGCAAAGAACCACGGACAGTGACCAAGGTCTTTGAATCTCCCTATAACGGTAGGATCGAGAAAGAAGTGGAGTTGTTCACTTGGGAGAAATTGGATGCCCAGGAACTAGTGAAGGCTGCTTTTGGAATCTGATTTTTTTTTTAATATAATCCAAGAGGCCGGATGGTCCTATTTTTTTTAATATTTTAAAAACCAGTGTCCGAAATACATCGAACACATAAAAATCAAGTCAAATGAGCAATCAAAAATTTTCTACCAATGCCCTGCATGCAGGACATGATGTTACCAAAACAGCAGCAACCCGAGCCGTTCCTATCTACCAGAGCACCTCTTTTGTTTTCGAAAACTCGGACCATGCAGCGGATATATTTGCATTAAAGGTGCCGGGCAATATTTATACAAGGCTCAATAATCCTACCAACGATATTCTGGAACAACGCGTAGCTGCCCTGGAGGGCGGTGTCGCTGCGGTAGTAACTGCTTCTGGCATGTCCGCGATCGCGACAGCACTGCTGGTTTTGCTCAAAACAGGCGATCATATTGTGGCTTCCAGTAGCTTATACGGGGGGACCTATAATCTTTTGAGCGTGACCCTGCCGCGTTTGGGGATTACGACGACTTTTGTAGATCCGTCCAATCCAGCCAATTTTGGAAAGGCGGTAAAGGAAAATACAAGGGCCATCTTTGTGGAATCCCTTGGAAATCCAAAATTGGACGTGCCGGATCTCGAGGCCATCTCCAAGGAAGCGAAAGCCGCTAAAATTCCTTTTATTGTAGATAATACTGTGGCCACTCCTGCACTGTTGAACCCGATTAAGTACGGTGCCAATATTGTAGTGCATGCCTTGACGAAATATATGAACGGAAATGGTACGGCCTTGGGCGGAGCTATTGTTGATGCAGGAACCTTCGATTGGAGCAGTGGCAAGTTTCCGGAATTTACAGAACCTTCCCCGGGATATCACGGTTTGGTTTATCACGAGGCTTTGGGGGCAGTTGCCTTTATTGCCAAAGTCCGGATCGAAGGACTCCGCGATTATGGGGCCGCCCTTAGCCCATTTAATGCATTTCAGATTATACAAGGAGTGGAAACCTTGGAGGTTCGTATAAAGAGGCATAGTGAAAATGCACTTGCCCTGGCCAAATGGTTGCAGGAAAGGGATGAAGTAGCTTGGGTAAACTATCCAGGCCTGGAAAGTAGCAAATATTATAGCTTGGCCAAAAAATACCTGCCAGTGGGACAAAGCGGCTTGTTGACCTTTGGTGTTAAAGGTGGCTATGAGGCGGCGAAAAAGGTTGTGGATGCTACAAAATTATTTTCCCTTTTGGCCAATCTTGGAGATACTAAATCACTGATCATACACCCTGCCAGCACTACGCACCAACAGCTGGACGATGCTGCCCAAGAGAGCACAGGAACAACCAAGGATATGATTCGTTTGTCCGTTGGACTGGAGGATTTATCTGACCTTAAAGCGGATCTGGATCAGGCTTTCGCAACTTTGAAATAAAGCATAACAGCAATACATATAATGCTACATCATTTAAAAATAAATAACTATACCACCTATAGTGGTGTCACCCAGAACATCTCCCTTTCTTATCAGGTGTTTGGGCAACCTTTGCACACCGCTCCGATAGTCCTGGTAAACCATGCCTTGACGGGAAATTCCGATGTGGCTGGCGAACACGGGTGGTGGTCTACCTTGATCGGGGACGACAAATGTATCAACACCAAAAAATACACCGTTCTGGCATTTAATATTCCAGGCAATGGGTTTGATGGGTTTGTAATAGAAAATTATAAGGATTTTGTAGCTCGGGATATGGCACGTATATTCCTGCAGGGATTGGAGTTACTGGGTATTACAAGGCTCTATGCCATAATTGGGGGCTCTTTGGGGGGCGGTATAGCCTGGGAAATGGCGGTTTTGTCCCCCCATCTTACCGAAAACTTGGTTCCGGTGGCATCTGATTGGAAATCGACGGACTGGTTAATTGCCAACTGTCAGATTCAAGAGCAATTTTTGATCAATTCAAAGCAGCCCGTCCACGATGCAAGAATGCACGCCATGCTCTGTTATAGGACGCCCGAGTCCTTTAAATCGCGATTTCAAAGAAGTACCAATGAGGAATTAAAGGTATTCAATGTTGAGAGCTGGTTGACGCATCATGGCAAAAAATTACAGGAGAGGTTCCAACTTTCGGCCTATAAACTAATGAACCAATTGTTAAAGACCATAGATGTGACCCGTGGGGGTACGGAGGCCTTTCTCGAATTGCAAAAGGGGGATACCAAGATCCATATCATCGGGGTAGATTCCGATTTGTTTTTTACCGCCGAGGAAAACAAGGAAACCTTTAAGCAGTGGGCGCAAGCCAGGAGCAATGTTACCTATGGGGAGGTGCATTCCTTGCACGGCCATGACGCATTCTTGATCGAGTTTGATCAAATGCAACAATTGCTCAAGGGAGTGTTTGACAAGAATGGCAACGCCAAGCGGATCAAGATCTTAAAATTTGGGGGTAAATCCCTGGCCAACGGGGAGGGGATTACACGTGTTCTGGAGATCATCACATCCAAAGTAAAAAAAGGAGAACATATTGCCGTAGTGCTGTCGGCCCGGGAAAAGGCGACCGATCAATTGGAAGCCTTACTAAAAAAGGCCGTTGACAATAAGGATTATTCCAAAGATTTTGAGGCCTTTGAAAAGTACCAGAGGCATACCTATCCACAGGTGGACCTTTCAAGAGAGTTTGCCGAACTGAAAAATTTGTTCGAGGGGGTTTCGCTCCTCGGCGATTATAGTGCCAAGATAAAAGATCAGGTTTTGGCCTATGGGGAACTTATTTCTGCCAAGGTAATTACCAGACTATTGGTCGAAGCTGGGATAAATGCCAAGTTGGTCGATTCGAGGAAGCTCATCAAGACCGATGGAAATTTTGGCGACGCCCAAGTATTGGAGGGGATGACCCGTCAGAACATAAAGGAGGAATTTTCAAGGATGGATTCGGATGCGGTCCCGATCATTACCGGTTTTATTGCCTCTAACATCCACAACGAAACTACGACCTTGGGCCGTAACGGAAGTAATTATACGGCAGCGTTGTTGGCAAACTTCCTCAATGCGGAGGAATTGCAGAACTATACCCATGTAGATGGGATTTTTACCGCAAACCCGGATTTGGTACCAGATGCCAGGCGAATCGAGGAACTTTCCTATGGTGAGGCCAATGAAATGGCAAATTTTGGGGCCACCATCCTCCACGCCAAAACCATTATTCCGTTGTTGGAAAAGAATATTCCCTTGCGAATATTGAACACCTTTAACGGGGACAATGAAGGTACCCTTATCAGTGCCAAATCCAGTAAGGAAGGCATCAAATCACTTACGGTCATTGAGAACGAAGCCATGATAAATTTGGAGGGCAGGGGACTTTTGGGCAAGGTAGGGGTCGATGCCCGGATTTTTAAGGCATTGGGTCAGGCCAATATAAGTGTCAGCATTATATCCCAAGGTTCTTCGGAGCGTGGCATCGGGTTGGTAGTTGCGGAGAGCAAGGCAGATAGGGCCAAGGCGGCGTTGGAGGCGGAATTTGCAAGCGATTTCCAATCCAAGGATATCAATATGATTACCGTGGTACGGGACGTGTCTATCATTTCTATAGTCGGACAGGACCTGAGTACCTTTCATAAGCCTTTTAATGCGTTGATAAAAAATCAGGTGGTACCGTTACTGTTCAACAATACGGTTACCGGAAAAAACGTGAGTCTGGTGCTAAAAAAATCGGATTTGCACAAGGCATTGAACGTAATGCACGGACAGATTTTTGGCATAAGCAAGAAGGTCAATCTGGCCATTTTTGGGCATGGTAACGTAGGGGCCACCCTTATCGATCAGATTTTAAAGTCGGCCAAGACCATTGAGGAACGGCATGGAATATTGCTAAATGTTTTTGCTGTGGCCAATTCCAAAAATATACTGTTGAACCATAAAGGGATTTCCAAGAACTGGAAGTCTAACCTTAAGGACAAGGGAATTCCATATACAATGGATACGGTTTTTGGCTTTGCGAAGCGCTACCATTTGGAAAACTTGATCGCAGTGGACAATACGGCCAGCAAGGACTTTGTGGCCCATTATTTGGAGTTCTTGGACAACGGCTTCGACCTGGTGTCCTCCAATAAAATAGCCAATACCCTCAGTTTTGACTACTACCGCACCTTGCGGAAGGAATTGTCAAACAATCAAAAACAGTATTTGTACGAGACCAATGTAGGCGCCGGTTTGCCTTTGATCGATACGATTAAATTACTGCACAGGAGCGGTGAGAACATCACCCGGATCAAGGGGGTGTTCTCGGGGTCCTTAAGCTATATATTTAATACATTTTCGGAGTCCGACCTTCCTTTTTCCTCGGTCTTGAAAGAAGCGATGGAGAAGGGTTTTACAGAGCCGGATCCCAGGGAGGATCTATCGGGCAACGATGTGGGTAGAAAGTTGCTCATCTTGGCCAGGGAGCTTGATTTGAGCAATGAGTTCTCGGATATTGTTGTTCAAAATCTTATTCCCGAAAAATTAAGGGAAGGTTCTGTCGCCGATTTCCTAGGTAAGTTGGATGTGATGGATCAACAGTATGCGGAAATTAAAAAGAAGCAGAAGCCAGGTTATGTGTTGAGATACGTAGGCGACCTGTCCGGAGATCTTCAAAAAGAAAAAGGGAATTTAGAGGTGAAGCTAATCTCGGTACCCAAAGAAAGTGCTTTGGGACAGATCAAGGGCTCCGATTCCATCATTGAGATTTTTACGGAGTCCTATGGTAAAAACCCGTTGGTAATTCAAGGTGCCGGTGCCGGTTCCGCCGTAACAGCACGAGGCGTGTTCGGGGATATCCTGAGGATTGCGGAAAAAGGATAGCTTCGACTCCGCTCGGCTACCGGTGATACGGAGATTGGGCGGAGCCGAAATCGGATATTAATGAAATCCCTTAACTTTCTGGAATTAAAGGTTATACATATATTTTGGAATGTTCCGATGGAGGCTATTATGTGGGAAGTACAAAAGATATAGAAAAGCGGTTGACGTAACATCAAAATGGAGAAGGAGCAAATTACACTAAGAGAAGGCTTCCAGTGAAATTGATTTATGTTGAGGAATACCAAAGAATAGATACAGCCTTTTATCGAGAAAAGCAAATTCAAGGTTGGAGTTGAGACAAGAAGGAAGCCCTTATAATTGGTGATTTTTGCGATTTACCGGGTTTGGCAGAATGCAAGAATGAAAGCCATTAAAAATATTTAAAGGAGAAATAAACTTTTGTTTTGCTCAACCCTAATTATCACTAATTGGTGGATTAAGGTATCGAAACCTGATATCAGGTGAACCCGTATAATTTGGGCTAGAACTAGTACATACAACATAGATAATACATTTAATGAGTAAAAAACAGCAATTCGAAACAGAAGCAATTAGGACCCAACTGGAAAGGTCCCAATTTTTAGAGCATTCCAGTCCCGTGTACCTTACCTCAAGTTTTGTATTCGAAGATGCCGAAGACATGAGGGCTTCCTTCGCAGAGGAAAAAGATAGGAACGTATATTCCCGTTATTCCAATCCAAATACCTCGGAATTTATAGAAAAAGTATGCAAAATGGAAGGGGCCGAAGATGGGTTTGCCTTTGCTTCTGGCATGGCGGCTGTCTTTTCCACCTTTGCGGCATTGCTTCAAAGCGGGGACCATATTGTGTCGGCGCGTAGCGTGTTTGGCGCTACCCACGGACTATTTACAAAACATTTTCCAAAATGGGGAATAAGCACCAACTATTTTGATATAAACGATTTGGAATCCATCGAAGGACTTGTCAAACCTTCAACCAAGATTATCTATGCGGAAACTCCCACCAACCCCGGGGTAGATGTGCTTGATATGGAGGTCTTGGGAAGGATCGCAAGAAAGCACGACCTGTTGCTTATCATCGATAACTGTTTTGCGACCCCGTATCTGCAACAGCCCATAAAATTTGGAGCCGATCTTGTCATCCATTCAGGGACCAAGCTTATGGACGGTCAAGGCAGGGTAATGGCCGGAATTACGGTAGGAAGCAAGCAGCTTATAGATACAATATACAGGTTTTCCCGGATTACGGGACCTGCTTTGTCGCCCTTTAATGCTTGGGTTTTGTCCAAAAGCTTGGAGACTTTGGCAGTGCGGGTGGATAGGCATTGTGAAAATGCGCTAAAACTGGCCAAATATTTGGAAGATCATCCAAAAGTCAACTGGGTCAAATATCCTTTCCTAAAATCACATCCGCAGTACGAGGTTGCCAAAAGGCAGATGAAAGCAGGTGGCTGTGTGGTCGCTTTTGAAGTAAAGGGAGGTTTGGAGTCCGGTCAAAAATTCTTCAATTCCATTAAATTGTTATCACTTTCGGCCAATTTGGGCGATTCCAGAAGTATTGTTACACATCCAGCATCTACCACACACAATAAATTGTCCGCAGCGGATAAGGCGGCGGTAGGCATTACCGATGGTACCGTCCGGATTTCGGTGGGTCTCGAGCATATTGACGATATTATTGCGGATATTGAACAAGCGTTGGGATAGTGAAAAAGTTCAAGTTCAAGAACCAAGAACCAGGACAAAAGAAAATAGAACATAGAAAATAGACTAAAACAGTTTATGTTTTTTCAACCATCAAACATTGCTGGGAGCCAAGAATCAGGAGCTAAGATTAAGGAAACTAGAACCTAGAAAATAGACTAAAACAGTTTATAAGTTTATGTTTTCAGCCATCAACCAAATCTGCCAACTTTCTTCTAGTTTCGTATTTCTAATTTTGTCTATGCCTGAAATACGTTGACCGATTTTGGTTGGATAAAACTAATCAAAAATGGCAGATCTAGAAGGTTTCAAGAAATGTTTTGACAAACGGTTGTCCCGTAGTTTCGGGGAGAAGTTCAAAAAGGACATGGTCGGGCGCATCGAGAACAACGAGTTCACGGTCCGTGAGATTTCCGCTCTCTATGGTGTTTCCACCACTGCGGTTTACAAATGGGTCCATAAATACTCTATCTTGTACCAAAAGGGATATAGACAGATCGTAGAGCCCATGAGCAGCACAAAAAAGGTAAAGGAACTACAGGAACGGATAAGGGAACTGGAACGGGCCGTTGGGCAGAAGCAGATGAAGGTCGATTTTCTGGAAAAGCTGATCGAGATCGCGGATGACGAGCTCGGCATCGATATTAAAAAAAAA
>SWCD01016741.1_pt2 | contig 25096 bp, 26 predicted proteins | sample 4693011 | NCBI WGS metagenome assembly SWCD01 (sample SAMN10267278, study PRJNA491770) | bioreactor metagenome | isolation source: DHS bioreactor inoculated with marine | place: Japan: Omine Ridge, Nankai Trough | reverse complement strand
TGCCGAAGTGGTTGCGCCGGCGAACCGCCCCGACCCGTGCGAGTACGGCGACTTCGACTACATCAAGTACAACATCGCCCTCGGGGCGACAGTGACGGTGTCGAGTGCTGCTCCTGACAACCCGGGCGAGTATGTCAACGATGGACGACCGGATCACTGGCAAGCTGCCAACGGTGCGCCAGAGTGGGTCGAACTCGAACTGCCCGAGCCGGCCGACATCGATTCGATCCGACTCTGGGTGGCCCAGTACCCTCCCGGCCGCAGCGTCCATGAGTTGTGGGCAAAGGTGGCAGGCGCCGATTTTGAGCGCATCTCAGTCCTCGACGGGATCACCAGTGAGGGTGACATCCTGACGTTCGAGCCAGACGCGCCATTGGAGAACATCGAGGCGATTCGGGTTGTGACGACTTCGTTGGGTGATCTCGCTCCGGCCTGGCACGAGATCGAGCTACTCAGCTCATCGCCGCCCGGCTAGAACGTGGCCCTTGTGGAAACGGCTCGGGAGGCAGATGATCAGAAGTGCACTCCATACTGAAGGGAGTCCGTCATGGAGAGCACATACAAGATCATCGAGCTAGTCGGAAGCAGCCCGGAGTCATGGGAGAAGGCAGCACAGGTTGCGCTGGCCGAAGCTCGCAAGACTCTGCGGGATCTACGTATCGCCGAAGTGGAGGCGCTCGACATCCACATCGACGAGACCGGCGAGATCGTCGCCTATCGGACCAAGCTGAGCGTTTCGTTCAAGTACGTTCGAGACTAGACCCGGACAGGTGCGCCTCAACATGGGGCGCACCTCATCCCCGGCCGATACCGCGACTCCCTACTAGGGTCGCGCCATGACGTCTCCGCGCCAGCTCGCAGAGCGATTTCACTCGCTACATCACAGCGACACGCCGTTGCTTCTCGCCAATGCGTGGGACAGCTTGAGTGCCGCGATCGTCGCAGACGCCGGGCTTCCCGCTGTCGCGACCGCCAGCGCCGCGGTTGCACTGTCCCGCGGCTACGACGACGGCGAAGAGATCCCGTTTGATCTGCTCGTGGATTTGGTGGAGCGGATCCGCGACGTGGTAGATCTACCTATCTCTGTCGATTTCGAGCAGGGATACGGCGAGACCGCCGCGGAAGTGGGCCTCAGCGCATCGCGGCTGATATCAGCTGGGGCTGTCGGACTGAACATCGAAGATTCCCTCGACCAGGACATCCTTCGTGACGTCGACGAGCAGTGTGAACGAATCGCAACGGTGCGGGAGGCCGGTGCGAAACACGGTGTACCCATCTTCATCAATGCCAGGACCGATGTCTTCATGATGGGTGGCGACAAGGAAGAGGGAATCGGGCGACTCCGGACATATGCAGCAGCAGGCGCCGACGGCGCCTACCCGATCCTGTGTACAGATCTAGAGCTGTTGGCGCGGATCCACGAGGCAGTCCGCCTCCCGATCAACGTGCTGCTGACCCCGTCGCTGCCGCCGATCGAGTCATTGCTCGACGCCGGTGTGCGCCGTATCAGCATGGGGCCCGGCCTGCTCAGCATTGCGGCGGGAGCGACCGAAGACGCCGCCAGGCGGATTGCCAGCGGCGACCTCAACCTGGCAGGGCTCTCCCGCCTGAACACGACCGAGATGCGCCGCATCCAGGGCATCACGACCTAGCCGCACCGTAGGGTGCGGGGAGGAGGTGCTTCGCGTCCGAAGCTCTCCTCCTCCCCGTTGGCTGATCGTGCACCCGGGGCCGACCGCTACTTCTCCGCAAACTCAACTTTTGCGAAGTGGCATGCCACCGGATGGCCTACATCACGATCAACCAGGTCCGGAGACTCGACCGAACAGATCTCCTGCGCCTTCCAACACCGAGTCCTAAACCGGCACCCCGATGGGGGGTTGGCCGGGCTCGGTACATCTCCCTCGAGAAGAATGCGTTGTCCGCGCCCTCTCAGCGCGGGGTCAGGGATCGGCACGGCCGACAACAGAGCCTCCGTGTAGGGATGAGCGGTGTCGTCATAGACGTCATACTCGTTTCCCGCCTCGACGATCTTGCCGAGATACATGACGGCGATCCGATCACAGATGTGACGAACCACCGACAGGTCATGCGCAATGAACAGATACGAGAGACCAAACTCGTCCTGTATGTCCTCCAGCAGATTCACCACCTGTGCCTGAACCGACACATCGAGTGCCGACACCGGCTCATCACAAATGATGATGCTGGGGTTGAGGGCTAAAGCCCTCGCTACCCCGATCCGTTGCCGCTGCCCGCCAGAGAACTGATGCGGGTAGCGGTTGATGTGATCGGGATTCAAGCCCACAAGCTCCAGGAGCTCGTGGACACGATTTCGGCGGTGGGCTTTGGAAACCACACCTTCATGAACCTTCCACCCCTCAGCGATGATGTCACCCACGGTCATTCGCGGGTTCAACGACGCATAGGGATCCTGGAAGATCACCTGGATCTCACGGCGGAGCTCGCGCATCTCCGCGCGGGACAGCCCGAAGATGTCGGTGCCCTCGTAGAAGGCCTCGCCGCTTGTCGGATTCTCCAACCGCAGGATCGTCCTGGCGGTTGTGGTCTTGCCGCAGCCCGACTCCCCAACCAACCCGAGAGTCTCGCCTTTGTGGAGGTCGAAGCTGACATCGTCTACGGCCTTCACCGTCCCGATCTGTTTGCGAAGAATGATTCCCCGGGTGATCGGGAAGTACTTGACCAAGTTCCTGACTGACAGAACAACTTCAGCCACGTCGCACCTCCTTCGAGAAGTGGCAGGCGGCGATGCGCCCGGCTGCGATCTCACCCAATTCCGGCGTCTCCGTGCGACAGATCTCCTGCGCATACGGACACCGAGGATTGAACGCACAACCCGTCGGAATGTGCATCAGATCGGGCGGCGATCCCGTGATCGGCACCAGCCGTTCGGTATGGACGTCGCTCCGTGGCAGCGAGTTCATCAGCCCGACCGTGTAGGGGTGTGCCGGCTCGTGATAGACAGGGAGACTTGGCCCTCGCTCCACCTCGCGCCCGGCGTACATCACAACCACCTCGTCCGCGACTTCAGCGACGACACCAAGATCGTGTGTGATCAGAATGAGACCCATCCCGGTCTCCGCCTGAAGGTCTTCGAGCAGAGACATGATCTGCGCCTGCACGGTCACGTCCAGAGCCGTTGTCGGCTCATCGGCGATGAGAATCTCGGGATCGAGCGCCAGCGCCATGGCAATCATGACCCGCTGCCGCATCCCACCCGAAAACTCGTGCGGATAAGAGTTCACCCGCTCCCGGGCCGAGGGGATACGGACCCGGTCCATCAGTTCGATGGCTTGCTCCCTGGCTTCCTTGCGACCGGCGCCGCGATGCACCCGAAACATCTCGGCGATCTGCCACCCGACGGGGAACACCGGGTTGAGGGCGGTCAGCGCATCCTGGAACACCATTGCTATGCGGTCGCCTCTGACCTCACGCCTCTCGGCGTCGGGAAGTTCGAACAACTCGATGCCGCGGAACTTGGCGCTCCCCCCGGTGACGAACCCGGGCGGGCTGTCGATGATGCCCATGATTGCCTGGGCGCTCACGCTCTTGCCGCTCCCCGACTCTCCGACGATGGCAACCGTCTCTCCCCGATCCAGCGTGTAGCTGAGACCGTTCACCGCGTTGACCACGCCACTGTCCATGCGGAACTCGACCTGGAGGTCGGAGACCTCGAGGAGCTTCGCATTCGGTACCGCCGGATACCTGCCGACAAAGTCAAGATCGTCAATCGAATAGGTATCCATCAGCGCAACCTCGGGTCTAGGGCATCTCGCAGCGCATCACCCATGAGGATGAAACTGAACACCGTCACCGACAGGAAGAGGCCGGGAAACAGGAGGAGATGCGGGGCGGTCAGGATTCGGTTCTGGGCCACACTGATCATCAGTCCCCAGGAGATGGACGGCAGTTGCAGGCCAACACCGAGGAACGACAGGGCAGCTTCCGCAGAGATGATCACGCCGACGGTGATCGTGGCGTACACGATCACCGGCGCCATCGAGTTGGGGAGGATGTGCCTGCTGATGATGCGGAAGTCCCCGACACCGAGCGCCCGGGCGGAATCGATGTAGTCCATCTCCTTGACGGAAAGGACCGCCGATCTCACCAAACGCAGCATGGTCGGCCATCCCAGGACGATGAGCACAAAGCTCACCTGGAGCAGACCTCGCTCGCTGAAGATCGAGCGCAGGATCACAATGCCACCGAGAATCGTCGGGATCGCAAACCAGATGTCGGTGATGCGAGCGATGACGCTGTCGACAACGCCGCCGTAGTAGCCGGCGATCGAGCCGCCGACGATCGCGATGAACGTCGCCGAAACGGTGACGATGATCCCGATGCTGATCGAGACGCGCGCTCCGTAGATCGTCCTGGCGTAGTAGTCACAGCCCTGCACGTCTGTGCCGAACCAGTGCTCGCTGCTCGGTCGCAGCAGGGAGTCCGCAAGATTGCACGACTGCGGGTCGGCATCGGTGAACAGCCCGGGGAAAGCGGCCATCGTCATCAACAACAAGATGAGCGCTCCGGAGATAACGAACATCGGCCGTTTGCGGAGAAGCCGCCAGGCATCGCTGTAGAGCCCGCTTTCTCCACCAATCACCGGTTCGTCGCCGGCGATGGGCTGCGGTTCCAGCGGAGCGGAAAGGGCTGGTGTCTGCGGCGGTTCTCTGCCTTCGAGGCGGGTGTCATCACTCATAGCGAATCCTCGGGTCGAGAACGGCGTAGAGCACATCGACCAGCAGGTTGGCCACCATGTAAATGACCACCAGGAAGGTGACGATGCCCACAACGACAGTGCCTTCCTGTCGCTGCACTCCCTCGAACACGGCCCTGCCGATGCCGGGGATGTTGAAGATGGTTTCGGTGATGATCGCCCCGCCCATCAACTGGCCGAGGTCGATCGCTAGGAACGTAACAACTGGAATCATCGAATTGCGCAGAGTGTGCAGCCCGACGACTCGGCTCCGTGACAGACCCTTTGCGGTGGCCGTCCTCACGTAGTCGGCGCGCAGGTTCTCGACCAGGCTGGTCCTGGTCAATCTGGCGATGTAGGCCAGCGACACCGAGCCGAGCACCATGCCGGGAAGCACGTAGCTCATCCAACCCTGCTGAATGCCCGACACCGGCAGCCAGCCGAGCTTCACCCCAACCAATAGCTGGGCGATGAACCCCAATACGAAGATGGGTATCGCAATCACAACCAGGGTTGACAGAAGCACCAGGTTGTCGATGAACCCGCTCTTGCGGACACCAGCCATGATCCCGGCACCGATGCCGATCACCACCTCGAAGGCGAACGCAAAGGCCGCCAACCTGATCGTGATCGGGAGACGTTGTTTCATTAGGTCGGAGACCGGGCGGCCGCGGAAATCAGCGCCAAAGTCTCCTTGAAAGACGTTGCCGATGTAGGTCACGTATTGGACCATCAACGGCTCGTCGAGGTTGTAGCGGTCTTCAAGTTCGGCGCGTACGGACTCGGGCATCACCCGATCACCTGCGAGCGCCCGTATCGGGTCCCCAGGGATCGCCCACACCATCACAAAGATGAGCAGCGTCGCCCCGAAGAACACCGGGATGAATTGCAGCACGCGTCGTGCCAAGTAGCGGCCCAAGAGTCCTCCTTCCATCCACCGGTGATGCGGCTCACCGGTGTTGCGGATTGCTCCCGGGGAGGGGCGGTATTGCCACCCCTCCCGAGAGCCTTGCGTTCAGAGGTCGCCCCGCAAGGGAACAGGGCGGCTCTAGGTCGCTATTCGGTTGGTGGGTTCAGCTCTGCGTAGCCGACGATCCCGGCATAGTGCGAGCTGTTCTGCTGCGCATTGGCCGGATCGGCTCCGTAGTTCCACGCGTTCACATAGGACGCTGCCGTCACCGGCTCACCGTTGTGGAAGGTCCACCCCGGATTGAGCGTCACGGTCCAAGTCACGCCACCGTCATCGGAAACGATGGAGCTGGCATGAGCGTTGAACGGCTCGTTGGTCTCAGCGTCGTACTGAACCAGACCCGTGAACAACGACCGCAGCACCTGGATGCCGTTGGATTCGTTGGTCGTTGTCGGGAACAGATGCTCAGGCTCGGACACCTGAACTGACACGAGGCCATCGTCGGCGGTGACCTTGGTCACCCCGAGATCGCTATATGAGTCGTAGAACACATTGTCGGTGCCTTCGGTGTAGACGTACTGGTTGGTGCGATACCAAACCGGTGCGATCTGCGCCGAGTCACACAGGATGTCCTCAGCTTGCTGATAGAACGGCAGACCGTCCTCGAGCAGACCGCTGGCTGCGACTGCCGCCTTGCCCTGAGCGACGGCATCGTCAAACTCGGGGCTGATCCAGAACGTCGTGTTCGAACCCACGGGTGGGATGTTGTACGACGCGTACAACGGCTCGAGGAAGTTCAGCGGGGACGGGTAGTCCTGACCCCAGCCGAGACGGAACGGTCCGGTTGCCTGCTGATCATCGAGCAGCGGCAGATACTCGGAGAACTCCATCGACTCGAACTTGATGTTCTCAACGCCGAGAGTGTTACGCCACATGTTGGTGACTGCTTCCACCCATTCCTCGTGCCCGCCACCGGTGTTGAACCAGACGGTGATCTCATCGAGACTACCACTCGCATCCCAAAGCGCCTTGGCTTCGTCAGGGTTGTGGTTCCAGTTCTCGCAGACATCAGTCCGGGCGCCGGCGAAGATCGGCGGGATGGTCGAGTTCGCGGCAACACGCGTGTTGTTGTAGATCTGCTCGACGATCAGGTCGCGATCGATCGCCATGGAAAGCGCACGACGAATGTCGTGGGTGTATTCCTCCATGTACGCGGGGAAGCCCATATACGTGAACGAGGTCGACGAAGAGATGCCGTAGTTGTCACCGAATTGGTCCGGTGCCGTGGCGATCTGATCCGTCGGGAGAGCAGGACCCAGGATGTCCAGGTTGCCCGCCAGTACCTCGTTGTACGCGGTGTTGAGATCGTCGATGATCGTCCACTCGAGGCGCTCTACCTGAGCCGGATCCGGCCCTGCATAGTCCTCGTATCGGATCAACGGGACAACAACATCATGCTCCCATGGCCCTTCCATACGGAAAGGTCCATTGCCCACCGGCATCTCCTCAAATGCCACCGGGTCGTCGTAAGCGACTGATGGCAGCGGGTAGAAAGCCGCGTAGGCGAGTTTCAGTGGAAATTCGGGATCTGCTTCTTCGAACTCAACCGTAAAGGTGAGATCGTCGACAACGTTGAGTCCCGGCATTCCGCCTGTGGTCTGAGCAGCTGCCGTCGTGTCTGTTGCTCCCGCGGCCGTGGTGGTTGTGGCCCCCGCGGCGGCGGTCGTTGTTGTTTCGCCCTCGGTTGTCGTTGGGTCGTCCGAGCTATCCCCGCATGCGGCTGCGAGGAGAGCAAAAACGACCAACGCAACCAAAAGAGGGCGCGTTTGTCTAGGGATTGTGTACATACCGTTTGCCTCCGGTCTTTGTTCATGCCGGTTGTCCCTTTCCAACACGGCAGACTTTCAAACTAGCGCGCGGATTTCGGAAATGGGACTAGACACATTCGCGTATTCGCATGGCGACATGAAGATCCTCTGGATCTGGACTGAGAGATCTGATGGCGTGACACGGCCGGGCTACGGAACCGGGCCACTTCGGCAGGAGATCGTCAACGTGTGCAGGATGCAAGAATGCCGACAAGCTGCGACCACTCGAGAGGAATGCCATGACAGCGAGCATCGGGGCAATGATCCGCCGCGACATTCCACCGGGAGAAGTCATCGAGCACGCCCTCGCCATTCAGCACGCATACGACGAGTTGTGGGTCGTTGAAGACCTGCCTTTTGCCGGAGGAATCAGCCAGGCTGCCGCCGTCCTTGCCGCGACCGAGGGCGTTTCGGTTGGGCACGGGATTGCGCCGGCCCCGTTTCGCAATCCGGCGGCGCTGGCCATGGAGTGGGCAACGCTTGCCGGGTTCTATCCCGGGCGGTTCATCGCCGGACTCGGCCACGGTGTTCAGCACTGGATGGAGGACATTGGCGACCGAGTCGCGTCACCGTTGACGCTACTCAAGGAAACCAGCCTTGCGGTTCGCCGGTTGCTCGCCGGAGAATCGGTGACGGTTGATGGCCGCTACGTACAGCTCGACGGCGTCCAACTCAAGTACCCGCCGATGCCCGCGCCAAAAGTGCTGGCAGGAGTCACCGGGCCCAAGTCGCTGCTCCTAGCCGGGGCAGTCGCAGACGGCACCGTCCTGCCAGAAGGTCACGGCCCCGATGACATTGCCCGAGCCCGCCACCTCACCGATCTGGGCCGAGAAGAGGCGAAACGGACAGATCCGCACCATCTGGCCGTCTTTGCCGGCTTCTTCGTCGGAGACGTGTCAGGACTCGACGAACCAAACCCGGACGCACCGCCCGGTTGGGACGCCGTCGGCGAAAGCGCTGCCGAAGTCACAGCTCAGCTGCAGACCCTCATTGAGGCCGGTGCCGATTCCATCGTGCTGGTGCCCTTCGGAAAGGACGTCACACAGCAACTGCAGTTGGCTGGAGCCGACGTTGTTCCCAATCTCGTGCGGTCACCGCGTCGTCCAACGTGAGCTTGATCTCGAACCCGGGCGGTGCTGCCACCGACGCCACGAACTCATCTCCGAGATGGATGTCGGTGATCTCGAAATCGCCGATGAAAACCGGCGATAGCCCACTGACATCGGTCTCTTGCATGTTCCGATCGACGCCGAGCCCGACGGCCTTGGCCAGGGCCTCCTTGCGAACCCAGAACTGCAGATAGGTGCGGAGTCTGTTGATCGACCGATCAACTCGGTCACGCTCAATCGCAGTGAGCACACCTCCGGCCACCGATGAATTGATTTCAGCGCCATCGAGTGCCTCGATATCGGCGCCAACGTCCCTCCGAAAAGCCACAGTGAGCAGGGCGAGCCGGCCGGAGTAGGCGAGATTGAAAGTGAGATCGGTCGCCGGCGTCGCGATCACTGGTTTGCCATGTTCACCGGCTGCGAAGCGAATCTCTGCTGCCGGGACATCGAGGTATTCGGCCAAACGACGCCGCAGCCACGTGTGGGCGGCGAGATACTCGGTGAGGGCCGCAGGCGAGCCAAACCGCAGTGCTCTGCCCAATTCCTGAGGCGACAGCAACTCTTCGTCGACCTCGACAACGCTCAGATCCGTCACCAAGACATCGACTGTCCGTGAGAACATCCCTACCACTCTCCGTTTAGCCCTACTACTGAGAGTATTTGTGGCACCGGTAGCCGTCCAGCACCTCAACTCAGTATTGGCTAGACGTTGACTATTGATCTCGCCCCGAGCGCCCGGCAGGAGGCGCTGGCCGCGATTGCGGCCATCCGCAGGGCCTCAATCGGTTCTCGCCTCTCACCGTATCTGTAGTGCAAATAGGCGCCGTGCAACACGTCACCCGCCCCGGTCGTATCGACCACATCAACCTTCGGCACATTCACTTCGACAATCCCCGTCTCCGTGGCGACCAGGATCGGCTCCGATCCCCGACTCATCGCACAGAGCGCCGGGCCATACTGCGTGCGGATCGCCAGCGCGGCTTCGGCAGTTTCCTCACCATCCAACTCTGGAGGCCGGAACGTCGAAGTCATGATCAAGTCGGATGCCAGCGGCAGCAGCTCGGCGAAGACAGGTCGCCACCGCCCACAATCCAAAACGATGGGCACGCCGGCTTCATCCGCTGCATGCGCCAGGGCGACCTGCAACTGGGGGTAGTGGCCGTCGAGCAGCACCGCATCTGCTCCGTTGAGGTCAATCAGATCCCGGCGAGCCCGTACCTGCGAGCGCTTGTTGTCGGTCGACAGGATCGTCCGCTCTCCCGTGCCATCCACCCACACGCTGGCAACGGGCAAGTCGATTGACGGCTCGTGATCGACCACACCGACCCCGTACCCATCGAGCAGGTCTCGCACCTGCTCTGCAAACGGGCCCGTGCCGAACACAGAGTGCACCTCGGCTCCGCTTCCGAGCATTGCCGCCGTCACCGCCGCATTTGCCACCGGACCGCCCACGTCGACATACGAGGCACTTGCGGTTCCCTTCCGTCCATGAGCAGGCAACTCATCAACGAAGTAGGCAAGGTCGAAAGTAGTCAGTCCACCGCAAACTAGGCGGGTCACTGCGCCGCCAGACAGTCCGCACAGAGGCCGCGGAAGATTATTTGGGCCTCGTCGACCGCAGCACCGGGAACCTCGACGTGTAGGCACGGAGACTCACCAACAACACAATCCACATCGATCACAACCGCACACTCCTGACAGACGAAGTGATGATGCCAGACATCGGCGAGTTCGTAGATTGCGGTCCCGGGCCCCCGATCGGCTCGCATCGCCAATCGGGCATTCACCAAATCATCGAGAACGTTGTAAACAGTCCCCCTGGTCAGCGACGATCCCCTCTCGACCAGAGTCGCATTGAGCTCCTCCGCCGTGTGATGTCCACCAAGTTCGCCGAGCAGATTGAGCACCAGGACCCGGGGTCGGGTCACCCGAAGACCCACCTCGCGCAGCTTCTCATCCCAGTCCCAATCCGAGCCGTTCATGGGACAACGATATCGGGATTGGCGGAAAGCGGGGGGCCTCTATCGGTTAGCGTGCTAACGATGCGAGCCCGACCTCTCATGATCGCCCTCATCCTCATTACGACTTCTTGCTCTTCCCGGAGCGGTGTCCTCGAGATCACCGACTCCTGGGCTCCGACTACACCCCCACGGGCTCAGGCGGCCGTCATCTATCTGACGATTGAGAATGGAACGGCGGACGACGACCGGCTCGTTTCTGTGAGCACCGACCGTTGCGGGACCATCGAGCTCCATGCCACCCAGTTCGACGAGAACCGGATCATGCGGATGCGCCTCGCCGAGCCAGATCTGCTCGAGATTCCGTCGGGTGACACTCTCGAGATGGTGCCGGGCGGGCTCCACGTGATGTGCATCGATCCGCCGACTCCCTTTGCGAATGGCGAGACTCTCGACCTTGCAGTGACACTGGAGAAGGCGGGCACGCTAGAGATATCGACCCTGGTTGAAAACCGCTGATCTCAACCGGATCCTTGCAATCGAAGGGTTGCCGCCGACAGTAACGGCACGATGCCCGAAACCGCCACAAACCAGGCTGTCGTGTCGGCAACCGAATCTGCTCTTGCCGCGGCCCGTCAGGCTGCAACGGACACAGAGCTCAACGAACTCATCTGGGTAATGGCGGTGCCGGTACTGATTGCCGACTACTCGCCCCTCGTGGAGAGATTCGCCGGGTTCACCGCCGAAGAAGTCACCCAATGCCTCAGTGGCAACGATGAGCTAATCGCCTGTCTCGACCTGATCAAACAACGTGCCGAGAGTGCTCCATGGGCGATGCTCTACGGATCCGGAGGTGACGACAGCGAGGCTCCGGCTCTAGGCGAACGTCTCGCTGATCCCGCCCAATATCCGGGTCTCAAGGATCATCTGATCCAGCAGTTGTCGGCACCATGGTCGGGCAAGACCTCGATCGTCTTCGAGCACCTGGTACCGACGGGCCGAGACACCAACGTGGTCGTGCTCTCCCATTGGAACGTGGTGATCTCCGGCGGAAAGCCCGACTGGACCAGGGTCGCGATTGTGGACCTGGATGTCACCGAACTCCGCACCGCCGAGCACAATCTGGCTCAAGCGCAACGCCTCGAGGCAATCGGGAGCATCGCCGCCGGCGTTGCGCATGAGCTGAACACACCGCTCCAGTACGTCTCCGACAACCTCGACTTCCTCGCCGCCGAAACGGCCGGCCTTCTCGACTTCGTCGAAACCACCAAGAAGATCGCTATGAAGTGCGGGGCGTCCGAGCTGGCCGAGGCCGCCTCCAGGATCGACCTCGAGTTTCTCCAGGAGGAGTTGCCGGACGCCATCGAGCAATCGCAACAGGGTGTCGGTGCGATGAGATCGATAGTGATGGGGCTCAAAGAATTCTCCCACGCCGGATCAGAAGAGAAGGAAGCTGCTGACGTCAACCACCTGATCGAGACGGCGGTAGCCGTCTGCCGCAACGAATGGAAGTATGTTGCGAAGGTCACCTTCGCATTCCAGGAAGACCTGCCGAAGGTTGAAGTCCTCGAACAGGAGCTGCGCCAGGTAGTGCTGAACCTCGTGGTGAACGCCGCCCACGCAATCGGTGAGCACAAAGGCGACGGTGGCGAGATCCGCATTACGACCAAGGATCATGGCGATCGCGTCACGATCGCGATCAGCGACGACGGAGGCGGAGTGCCCGAACACCTCCGCGAACGAATCTTCGACCCGTTCTTCACGACCAAGGAAGTCGGCAAGGGATCCGGGCAAGGACTAGCCATGGCTCGCAAGAGCATCGCAGGACGACATCAGGGCAGACTCGACCTGGACGTCGAGGAAGGACACGGGTCCACTTTCACCATATCTATCCCGCGCTGAGCAGTTATCGACTACCACGTTTGCGGCCCGGGCCCACAGCCGCACCCAGAACCCAGAGCAGTCCGAGCCCGGCGAGTTCGATCAAGTGAGCAGACTCGCGGACCAGCGTGCTGGCGCCGTTGATCAGGTCAATGATGGCCGAGATGCTGAGCGCAAGAGTGAAGGTGGCGGCGAACGGGACCATTCCGTAAGCCCGGTCGGGTCGCCATGCTACAAACAAGAACGCCAGGCCAAGGGCGACGTCGAACGCTGCTTGGTGCCGTTCCAGATGAATCGCCGAGCCCGACCCTGCCGAGAACATGTCAACGATGTTCCATGCGATCAACAGCACCGCAGCCCAGACCAGAGCGAAGCGAATCCATCGATGCATCGCAAAACGTTCGGGGAGTCGGGACACCTCCACATCGGCGGAGCCGTCATCGCCGACCGGGCGCAGCATTGCCCGTCGCAACTGATGGGCCGCCTCCTGCCAGCGGCGGCATCCGGCGCAACCGCCGAGATGAGCTTCCACATCGGCGTTCACTGGGCGGCCATCATCGATGGCCGCCGATATCGCCAGACGTGCGGTCTCACACTCCATCTGCGTATTGTCGCAGAGGGATACGGCGCACACCTCCAATCCAGCTCGGTCGGCCGACTCGACCAGCGGCGTCGTGTCGCGGGGAACGAGCCGACCCGCGATCTTGCGCCCACCCCTTCTTGGCATCCGTGCTGCCATCGTGGTTGACTGCTCCGATGGATCACATCACCGTCCTGGCGATGCGCGCAAAGACCGGGGACCGTGCTGCGCTCGACGAGTTCGTCGCAGAGACTCTGCACGACGTTCTCGGAGTTTGCCGCTACCTGGGGCGACCGTCGGATCCCGACGACCTCGCCCAGGAGACATACACGAGGGCGTTGAGCGCGATACACCGCTTTCGCGGGGACGGCTCGGCTCGGGCCTGGCTGCTTTCGATTGCCCGTCGCGTGTGCGCCGACGCCACCCGCCGCGAGATCCGTAATCGTCGTCTCGACGAGAAGCTGATCGCCGACCTTATTCACAAAAATCACCACGACGAGGCCTGGTTTGAGGTCGACGAACTCCTGTCCGGCCTCGACGACGAACGCAGGACCGCTTTCGTATTGACACAGCTCGTTGGCCTCTCCTACGAAGAGGCCGCCGAGACGGTTGGCTGTCCGATCGGAACCATTCGCTCGCGCGTCGCGCGGGCCCGCCAGCAGCTTCTCGGCGACGAGACCCTCGGTTTGACCGAACAGGCCTAGCGAGAAATCCGGATTCCCGGGAACCAAACCCCCGTGTGCTGCGACAACTCTCGTGATACGCACAAATCTGCATATGTGGAGGAAGAGTGAGAAGGCTGATTATTTTGCTCGCCGTCATGGGCTTGATCGCGGGCGGCTGTGGTGGTGGTGACGACATCTCAATCGACGGGGAATGGGCTCGCAACAGCCCGAAGCGAGCCGACCGCGGCGCCGTCTACATGAATATCGAGAGCGCCGACGGAGATCGCCTCCTATCGGCAAGTGTCGACTCGAGCATCTCGGCAAGCGTCGAGGTTCACGAAGTGGTTCCCGCTGAGGGCGAGACCGACGAAGAGGGCATGGCCATGATGGTGATGCAAGAGGTCGAAGCCATCGAACTCCCTGCAGGCGAGACGGTCAACCTCGAGCCGGGCGGCTATCACGTCATGCTGATCGATATCACCAAGCCCCTCGAAATCGGCCAGAAGTTCGACCTCACTTTGAACTTCGAGACGGCAGGTGAAATGGTTCTCGAGGTAGAGGTGATGGAGGAAGCTCCGTAGGGCTATCTACGAAGCGACAACCTGCGCTGAGGAGCGGCAGCAGCCAAAATGACGGCAACTGTGGCCCCCATCGCGCCTATCAGGGTCATTGCTCCAACGAACCGATCGATCCAGAACGGGAGCGCTGTCGGCAGGATGGCCGGCCACAACCAGCTCCAGTGGGCGACTCCCCAGCCGACCAGCTCCAAAGCCGCGATGAGCAGCAACGTCCGCTCTTGACGGTTCACGAGGCCAGGCCGATTGCGGGCGATCAGCACCCAGCCCGCCAGCGCGGCACTAGTGAGCGGGAAGACCCACAGACTCCATGGCGGCACCGTCTCGGACGGCACCGAAAGATAGGCAGCTCCGCCGACTACTGCCGCGACCACCGCAAGTCCTGATATCACCACCGCGCTCAGTTTGTCGCGTCTTCTCAGCATCGCATAGGCGAGGAGCAACCCAACTGTCAGCCCCAGCCCAACCGGCAGAGCCGAAGGTGGATCCTGCCAGACCGATGCCACGGTCACATCGACTTCAACACCGTTGACGAAAAGAGGGACCACCCCTTCTGCCACCTGATCTCCAGGGCCACGCCCCGGCGGAGCCAGTTCATTCATCCAGTGAGTCCTGTGGTCGTGCCACGCATATGAGCCATCGCCGGCTACGACCTCCCACTGTGGAACTGCATCGGCATCGGCCTCATCGGGAATATCGCCGGCGGCGTAGCGGTCTTCATTCAGGTACTTCGACGGGGCGAGCCGGTTCTCCTCGACCGTACCGTCCGGCAAGAAACGAAGATAGGGCTCACCGGAGTAGCCGACGACATCGACGGCCACACCGCTTGCAACGGTGAGCAGAACAAAGGAGTCACCACCGATGATCTCGACAATGATCCCAGGCACTTCTGGATCGATCTCGACGACCTCGCTCAGATAATCGGTTGGGCCGGGCGGATCGGCAGAAGCAGGCCCGGGAGCCGTCACGAGCCAGAGCGCCGCAAGGACGGCAATGAGGACGGGGCGACGCATCTTCACTCGGTCACAGTGAGGACGATCTCGCCCGAATCGTGAACCGAGCATTCGCCGATGAAGGTACCCGGGGCATTGAAGCGCTGGCGCAGAGTCTCGCCCTTGCCCACGAAGAAGGGGCCGACGAGATGACCCCGCTCATCGAGGTTTATCAACTCGAGGACCTCGCCCAGATGCACGCTCAGTTCCTGAGGCAGGATGTCAACGGATTCCCCCCGGTCAATAGCCTCACCCGTTCCGGCCGGAATGGTGAACGAGTAGTCGGGAGTATCGACCGACCCGTCATCTCGGAATAGCGGCTCCGGCTCGTCCGAGCCGCAGCCTGCGATCAGGACTACCGCAGCAAGCACCGGGACCAGGCGAAGCATCACATGTCCTTCAACAGAAGACGAATGTCCTGGGCGATGACCTCGGCCTCGGTACCGAACGCCCAAGTAACCAGGAGCAGCCCCTCATCATTGACCGCATAGGTGTGGGCGGTGTGGCCCACCTCATAGGCACCATCCTCGTTGACCTCAACGCTGTAGTTGGCGCCAAACGCATCGGCTGCGGCCCGCAGCGTCACATCATCAGGCGCACGCAAACCGTGAGCGTCCGGCACAAAAGACTGCACGTATGCAGAAATGATGTCTTCGGTATCACGGTCGATGTCGATTGTCTCCATCGCCAGCGTGATCTTGTCCGCGTCATCGCCAAGTTCTCGAAGCGCCTTCCTGATGTCGGCGAGTGTCGTCGGGCAGATATCGGGGCATTCGGTGTAGCCGAAGTAGACGAGCAGCAGCTCACCCTCGGCAGCGACCATCTGGAACGGCGCACCACCTGCGGAGGCATCGGGGAGAGCGATGTCGGCCACCGAAGGCAGCGGAGTACGCACAAAGCCGGACAACTCCTCGGGCTCAGACGAGCACGCCGTCGCCAGCAAACCCAGCAGCGCCACGACGGCGACCATCTTCTTCATCACAGCTCCTCGATGTATGCGATCAATGCAGCAATCTCATCCTCAGAGAGATTGGTGACCGGCATAGAGATGGTAAACCCGGCCACTATCTCCGCATCCGGCTCGACGATTGCCCGCCGGAGATAGTCGGTGTCGGCCAGGACGGTGCCGCCACCCTCCAACTCAACTGTGGAACCGAACAAACCCAGCCAGCTTGGGCCGACATCTCCTTGGCCGTCTTCACCGTGGCAGGCGGCGCAGCCGCGAGTTTGCGAGATCTCGCGACCTTGCTCGGCCAAGTCCGATAGACCGGCTCCGCCGCCACAGGCACCCAGAGCGAGTACCGCGGCTAGAACCGGTGCCATTGCATTCCTATGCCAGATCACGCATGAGTTGTCGGCTTTGGGTCGTCTTGAGTTCCCGTGAACTCGAGGCGAGCACCTCATCCCATCTCCGCCACACGGTGCAGGAACGCAGCCATCTGTCCCCGGGTGACGGGATCGTCGGGACAGAACTGATCGTTCATGGGTGGGTTGCATCCTCTCGTCACGCTCGCCTCCGCAAGCCTGTTGATGGCGTCTTCGAATTGCGACGCGTCGTCATCGGTAAACAGGTCCTGATCCGATAGCGGGAAAGCGAAGGCCCTACTCAGAAACGCCGCCATCTGACCCCTGGTCACAGGCTCTTCAGGACAGAACCTATCGTTCGCCGGCGGGTTGCAGCCCTTGGTGACTCCGGATGCGGCCAGAGAATCGATGTCGGCGACGAATACCGAGGCGCCGGTGTCGACGAATCGATCGGACGAACCCGACGGCAGATCGAGGTATCGCACCAGAAACGCCGCCATCTGGCCTCGCGACACCGACTCGTCGGGACAGAACCTGTCATTGATGGGTGGATTGCAGCCCTTGGTGACTCCTGCCGCGGCAAGCCACTCGATATCCACCTCGAACACGGAGCCGTCATCGTCAACGAATCCGGCGACCGCATCGGGAATCAGCGCCTCGAGCAGCCCTTTGCGCCACTCATCTGCATCACGATCGTAGACGCCGAACCCGGCACCGAACTCCCAATACGACCAGGCAAACCCACGGACCTCAGCCTGCCGACGCACGTAGTCGGTAAAAAGCACCCGCGACGCCATATCGGCACGTTCGTATGATCCGAACTCACCCATCAGCAAGGGAACCCCGGTCTTGGTGGACCAGGCAGCGGCAAGATCCATCACCTCGATGATCGGCTGCGTGTCCTCCGCGCGACCTTCCCAGGCCGTCCCCAGCCAGGCATCCGAACCGGAGACCCATCCGGCACCCTGATGAGTGAAGTGAAAAGGCTCATACATGTGGAACGTGCCGATCAGAGCGGGATCAGCCGGTAGCACCAGGTTGTCCAGTTCCCATGCGCTGTTCCAGAACCCTGGACCAACAATGACCATCCGGTCTGGATTTGTGGTTCGCACCACGTCCAGAGCAAGTGGGAACACGCCATTCCAGGTCTCAGTCGTCAATGCGCCATGCGGCTCGTTCTGGAGTTCGAAGAAGACTTCCCTAGGTGCATCTTCGAAGTGCATTGCAATCTGTTCCCAGATAGCGAGGAACCGTGCGGTGTTTCCCGCCGGGTCCGTGTAGAGGTCCTCGAAATGGTGGAAATCGATCACGATTGCGAGGTCCGCCGCCAACGCCAGATCAACCAATTCCTCGATCCTCGCCATGAAAACGGGATCGATGGTCCACGGGCTGGTGGCTGCCGCCCTGGTCTCCCACCGGATCGGCAGGCGCACCGAGTCAAAGCCAGCGTCTGCGATGAGTTGGAAGAACTGATCCTCGATGACCATTCCCCATTCACCCTCGAAATTGGGTGCTTCGAGGGCGTTGCCGAGATTTACCCCGCGACCAAGGCGTTCGACGGCCTCAGCCGCAGTCCATGACTCCTGACCATGCGCCGACCCCGGTGGTGTCAGCAGGACACCGACCAGGGCAAGCATGACGACAACGGCTCTCACCATGTTCCTCCCGGCGGGACTGATCGAGGTTAAGCCGGGTCCGGGGACTAACTGAAGATCGTGTTGATCGTCTCCATGTGCTCATCTGTCAGAGAGCTCATGACCTCGAGGGCACCGAGGTTCTCGTTGAGCTGATCGATGCGGCGGGCGCCGATGATGACTGAACTCACATTCGGGTTCGACGCCGTCCAGGCGAGAGCCAGTTGGCCGGGTGAGCAGCCGACGTCCTTAGCCACAGCAATGAACTCGTCGACCTTGGCCAGCTTGTCTTTGTCGGTGAGGTACTCCTGCAACCAATCGACCTTGGCGCCCCGGCTGTCTTCGGGAATACCGTCCTGGTACTTGCCGGTGAGCAGGCCGGAAGCGAGCGGGCTCCATGTGGTCAGCCCCAGCCCTATGTCCTCGTAGAGGCGGGCGTACTCGGTCTCGACTTTGGCCCTATTGAACAGGTTGTACTCCGGCTGCTCGACTATGGGCTTGCGCAGGTGATGCCGCTCGGCGATCTCCCAAGCGGCCCGGATCTCTTGCGCCGACCATTCGGACGTTCCCCAATAGAGAGCCTTGCCAGACGCCACGATGTCCGACATGGCCCAGACGGTTTCCTCGATCGGGGTTTCGGGGTCGGGCCGGTGGCAGTAAACGAGATCGACGTAGTCCATCTGCAGACGCTCGAGCGACGAGTCAATGCCTTCGAGAAGGTACTTCCGATTGAGCGTGAAATGGGCGTTCGGGTTGTCGCGATGAATGCCCCAGAAGAACTTCGTTGAGACGAGATACGAGTGCCGTGGCCAGTCGAACTGCTGGAGCGCCTCGCCCATCAGCGTCTCCGACTTACCGTTCGCATAGACCTCTGCATTGTCAAAGAAGTTGATCCCAGCGTCGTACGAGGCAGCCATGCACTCGAGGCTGTCTTCACGCTCCTGCTGACTACCAAAGGTCAACCAAGAACCATACGAGAACACGCTGGTCTTGAGTCCAGCGGTCCCCAGTCGGCGGTATTGCATCTCCATCTCGTTCCCTTTCTGCGAACAGGCTCACCTTAGGCGCTGCATGGATAGCAGAAGTCCTCGCCCGCGCTCGCGGAGCCCAATGGCATCGAACTCCAGTTGGCGGGTTGCTACAGACGTTCGACCGCCATGCAATCTCAGCCGCGGCTAACGCCGTCGACGAAGACCTCAACACCGAGTGGTCATCAGCGGGCGATGGCGACGATTCCTTCATCACCGTCGACGTCGGTGCGGTACACCGGATTGGCGGTTTTGAGTTCCTCACCCGGAGCATGACTGATGGCTCGGCCACCACAACTACCTATACGGTCACCGTCGACGACGGGGAGGTTCTCGGCCCCTTCCCGGCAGGAAACCCTGCGAACGCCTCGACAACCACGGTCGAAACCGAAGGCAGATTGTTCCGATTTGATGTCACCGATTCCACCGGAGGCAACACCGGAGCGATCGAAATCCGGATTTTGGCACCCTAGAGGCTGCCAAGAGTCCCGGACTAATGACTCTCACAGCAAGCCTTTGGACCCTATCGACCGCCGCTTGATATCCATACGGTGGGGCAATCCAAGCTAATCGATTGTTGAAGGGGTCTGCCATGGCCGAAACGGCCGGTCGTTGGAAAGTTGTTGTTGGGGCTGTACTCATCCAGCTCTGTCTGGGGGCCATCTACGCCTGGTCGGTGTTCACACCCGGCCTCAAGGACGAGGGCTGGAGCAATGCGCAAACGCAGATCGTGTTCGCCACCGGCCTCGCCATGTTCGCCATCATCATGGTCTTCGCCGGGCGCAAGCTCGCCGAGTGGGGGCCACAGCGGCTCGCTTTCGCCGGCGGCATCACTCTCGGTCTCGGATACTTCATCGCCGGCCTAACCGGCGGAACCAGCTTCTGGGGTGTGTGGCTGGGTGTTGGCTTCATCGGCGGCGCCGGCATCGGCCTCGGCTATGTCGTCCCTATCGCCGTCGGGATGCGTTGGTTCCCCGACCGTAAGGGAATGATCTCCGGTGTTGCGGTCGCTGGATTCGGTTTTGGCGCCATGGGATGGGTGAAACTCGCCGGTTCGTGGGGCAATCTCATCGACAACATCGACCTCAGCGGCACCTTCATGGTCTACGGTGTCGCCTTCGCCGTGCTTGTCGTAATCGGCAGCATGTGGATGAAGATGCCCCCCGAGGGCTGGCTGCCGGACGGCTATGTGCCACCACAGGCCGGTGCTGCGGGCGGCGACGAGTTCACGCCGAAAGAGATGCTGCGGACACCACAGTTCCATCTCATCTCTCTCACCTTCCTGGTCAGCGCCGGCGCCGGTCTCATGGCCATCGGTCTCATGAAGCTGTATCCGCCGGAGGCGTTGGTAGACAACGGATTCACGGTCGACAACGCCGACGCAATTGCCGGCACCGCAATGGCAGTTTTCTTCAGCCTTGCCAACGGAGTCGGCCGCCTCGCCTGGGGCGTGCTCGGCGACAAGCTGGGTCGCAAGACCTCTGTGGTCACAATGGCCGTTACCCAGGGCATCTTCCTGCTGCTATTCACGTCGATGGCCGGCAACGAGTACACGCTGTACCTGTTCGCCACTCTCATCGGGTTCAACTTCGGCGGCAACTTTGCACTGTTCCCCGCACTCACGGCTGACGAGTTCGGGACGGCATCCGTCGGCAAGAACTACCCATGGGTTTTCCTCTCCTACGGCGCAGGCGGCATCATCTTCCCGATCCTCGGTGGATGGCTCGGCGATGTGGAGAACTTCCCGCTCGCATTCACCATTACGGGCGTTCTCTGCCTGGTCGGTGCGATCGCTGCCTATCTCGTGTTCCCGCCTCACCATGATGAGGCATCCAAGCCGTTCAGCGTGCACGGCTTCCTCCACAACCTGCATTTGTTCGAAAAGGAAGGTTCGTCAGCCTCCTAGGAGGCCAGACAAAACAAGAAAGCGGGCCGTCATCCCTCCCTCCCTCGACGGCCCGCTTTTCTTGTTCCCGGAAGGAAACGCGGCGATAGCAGCAGGGATACCGTTACTCTTTCCTGGGTCCAAAGCTAAAGAACATCGCCTTGGGATCCGATGTTTTCCATTGGATCCACGAAGGGAATGAATGTGATCACATCGACAAGGTTGGGGCGGCTGCTGATCAGCCTCCTCTTGATGGCCGGGGTGACCATCGCCCTGCCGACGACCACGCCCGCAGCCGACGCCGCTGAGTTGCCCCCCGGAGGCTCCTTCGTTGATGACAACGGCAGCATCTATGAGGGCTCAATCGAGGCAATCGCCGCCCTCGGCGTGACTACGGGGTGCAATCCTCCGCGCAACGATCAGTTTTGCCCCGACCAAGCCGTGACTCGCGGCGAAATGGCGACTTTCCTCACCCGTGCGCTGAACCTCGGAGAAGCGTCGGTCGAGCCGTTCTCGGATATCACGGGATCGGTGCATGCTCCCGCGATCAGCGCGATAGCTGCAGCGGGAATAACCAAGGGCTGCAATCCGCCCGTCAACACGGCGTATTGCCCCGACCGCTCGGTGACCCGCCAGGAAATGGCTTCGCTCCTCGCCCGGGCGTTCTCCCTCCCGGCAACAGCGAGTGGCCCCTTCACCGACCTGGGCGACTCGGTCCATGCCGGTGATATCAACGCTTTGGCCGCATCAGGCATCACCCTCGGCTGCAATCCCCCGGATAACACCGAGTTTTGCCCTAATCAGGTAGTCACCCGCGGTCAGATGGCAATCTTCCTCGCCAGGGCGCTCGATCTGGATCCGATCGAGCCACCACCGGCCCCGTTCCATATGATTTCGAGCTTCACCACGCATCACAACTGCTGCGAGAGCCGGGTCACCAACGTCCAGAATGGTGCCCGAGCCATTGACGGCATCGTGCTCATGCCGGGTGAGACCTTCTCAATGCTCGAGGTGATCAACCATCGCGTCTTGAGCGGTGTCTGTCAGACATCGACAACCCTTTTCAACGCCGTTTGGTATGGCGGGCTCGACGAGGTCGAGCATCGACCCCATAGCGTCGATTTCGCCAGGTATCCGCAGGCCATCGAGTCAACGATGATCCCGTGGTCCGTCGATCTCAAGTTCCGCAACGACACTGCGCATCCGCTGGAGATCCGCGCTCACTTCACCGGCACGTCGGTGACCGTCGAACTGTGGGGCGACAACGACGGCCGCAGCGTGGTCGGCGATTTCACCCCCACCAATGGGACGGTGCTCGATGTCGTCAGCGAAGGCGGCCCCGACGCTCGCGTCGTGACCACCGAGAGCAAGGGCAGCGGACGCACCTGGACCGTGACCCGCACCATCACCGATGCGAGCGGATCAGAGTCCGAGAGCTGGTCCTGGACGTACGCCTACTAGTAGAACCGGACGAGCCGAGCTGCCGGGAGCCGCAGGGCTAGCCGCAGTCGAACCCGATACCTTGCTGAACACCGTCGATTGGAGCGGCGGGGTTCACTGTGAGACCTGTGGCCTCGACAGTGAAGTAGTCGACCTCCGAAACCATCCAGCCGTAGTTAGACGGCACATAGATCGGGTTTCCGCCGGCGGCAACGGCGTCCTGAATGGGATCACCCAGTTCCAGCCCAAGCGGCAGCTCGACGTGCTCCGGCAGCGGACCGCCGGCCTCGGGTTGTCCCAGGTTGTCTAGCTTGTAACGCCAGCCAACGAGGCCAAGGCCCCCGGTCCCGGTATCAACGGTACGCATCACCACGATCAACGACCCCCAGCGCACCAGACGCATGTTCGGATCGGGCTGGAAGTACGGGCAGCTCCACGGTATGTCGGCTGTTGGTGATCCGAGCAGAGCGGTTAGCTGATTCACGGTCTCGGCTTCGGGCGTACCCATGGCGACATCGATGAGTTCACCAGTCGGACCAACGACAAGCCTCGGGGCAACGTCCAGGCTGAGGGCCCTCGCCAGGAAGGTCGCCATCTGCTCCCGGGTCACCGGGCTAGTTGGGCAGAACTGTGTGTTGGCGGGAGGGTTGCAGCCCTTCGTGATCCCCGCAGAAGCCAACGCGGAGATATTCGCCGCATGAACAGACGTACCAACGTCCGAGAACGTCGCCGTTCCCGCCGGGAGACTCAACGCCCGCACCAGGAACGTCGCCATCTGCTCCCGGGTCACCGTCGCCGACGGGCAGAAAAGAGTGTTGTCGGGAGGATTGCAGCCCTTGGTGATCCCCGCAGAAGCCAACGCGGAGATATTCGCTGCGTGCACCGAATCACCCGTGTCGGCAAAGGAGGCAGTACCAGCCGGCAAGCTCAGCGCCCGCACCAAGAAAGTCGCCATCTGCTCCCGGGTCACCGTCGCCGATGGGCAGTACAGGTCATTGACGGGGGGGTTGCAGCCCTGAGTAATCCCCGCGTCGGCGATCGCTTCGATCGCCCTGACATGAACAGAGTCATCGTCATCGGTGAAGAAGCCCGATGCATTTGCGGGTCCGGCGACAATCCCGACGATGAGAAAGAGAACTAGGGCCAAGAGCCTGGTGCGCATTTCGGTCTCCCTACTCGATGACTATTACGTACGCGGCGGTGACGGTGACTGAACTCGGCAACGGTAGCTGGAGATTGCCCCCGTTTACCCCGATTTCGAACCCGTAGCGGCTCGCATCTGAAGTGATCTCAGCCGGCCAGGCATCGCTGGTAGCAGTGAAATCGGCCGGGTCCCCAATGAACAACGGTCCCGCGAGGGACGTCGTGTCCAACTCGACGATCAGATAGCGGAGGTCTCCTGCGGTGCCCGCGGGAACCGTGAAGTCAACTGCCTCTCCAGTGGGGCTGAAGGCAACGGCCACCTTGGTGAAGTCGTCGGCCAAGAGTGCGGCAAGCATCCCCGCGGTGCCGGTACCGAGGAAGTCGCGCAGAATGTTGCGCTCAACCACCTCGATGATGACCTGCTCGCTGTTGGTAACAGCCGAAGCGGCGGCATCAGGAATCGGGTGAGAGAAGGTCGGAAGGAACGTAACGTTCTGGAACAAGGGCCCAAGCTTGTTGCGGAAGAACATGCCGAACGAATCATGGATGACCGCTGTCGGCACATCCGAGAGCTCCGGTCGGCTCGGGCTGGAGTAGCTGACGAGGGGACGCCCCGCAATCGTGATCGTGTCGACCACAACCGTCGGGGTGACGCCGCTCAGCGTCGGTGTCTGCTCCTCATAGTCAATCTCCCAGGGCGCACCGATCGCGCTCGCCAGATCCCCCTGCCGAGTAGCAGGCGATGCAACCAGATCGAGCTGATCCCACACGCCGACCGCAGCCCGCTCTGCGATCAATTCCGACCCGAAGAGCGCGCCATCGACATTCCAGTGAGTGTCGTGCTTGAAGTACAGCTGGTCGGTAGCGCCCTCAAACGACTCCCACAAGGAAGCTCGGCTGGGATCGACGGCACCCAGCAACGTGGTGTTGAGACGCTCGGAGTTCTGCTCGGCACAGGACCCAACGTAGCCCGGGTAGTAGTCCGGATAGATAGTGACCTTGTTGGGTGGCACGGCATAGACAAAATCGCGCCCGGACGTGGTGACAATGTTGCCCGCCTTGTCCAGCTCCACTACCAGCCTGTCGTACACAGCCTGATCCACGCAGGTCTGCTCGAGCGTCTCGGCTAGGTAGAGCCAGTTATCGGCTCCGATGACAACCGCATCGCCGGGAACATCATCAGGCAACGGCGGCGGCGGAGTCATGGGCGTGAGGCTGAGAGCCCGGGTCAGGAATGTGCCCATCTGCTCGCGCGTCACTGGACTGGTCGGGCAGAACAGTGTGTTGTCGGGAGGGTTGCAGCCCTTCGTGATCCCGGCCGAGGCCAACGCTGAGATATTCGCCGCATGAACAGACGTGCCCACATCCGAGAACGTCGCCGTCCCCGCCGGCAACCCCAACGCCCG
>SWCD01005024.1_pt1 | contig 25163 bp, 25 predicted proteins | sample 4693011 | NCBI WGS metagenome assembly SWCD01 (sample SAMN10267278, study PRJNA491770) | bioreactor metagenome | isolation source: DHS bioreactor inoculated with marine | place: Japan: Omine Ridge, Nankai Trough | reverse complement strand
TCTTATCAAATAACGCTATTTGGACCCATAGGCGCTGACGTCAGACAGCCGGGCGTTGTGGCTTGTCGGTACCTTATCTCTCGCAAGGACCAATGGAATGATCGAACAAACCAGCCTTCCCACACGCATTCTTTACACGATGGTACGCGTGGGCGACCTCGATCGCTCAGTAGCTTTTTACCGGGACACTTTGGGTATGCGTGAGATGCGGCGCGAGACATTCCCCGTAGGCCGTTTCACCCTGGTCTTTATGGGATACAGCGACAGCCCATCGGCCCCCACGATTGAATTGACATGGAACTGGGACGAAACCAGCTATCAGCACGGTAACGGGTATGGTCATATCGCGCTTGAAGTATCGGATATCTACGCGACCTGTGAGCGTCTGACAAAGATGGGCGTGAAGGTCACTAGATCGGCGGGGCCAATGAGATTCGCACCCGTTGAAACCGGAGAAAAGGAACTCATCGCGTTTGTCGAGGATCCCGATGGATACAGCATCGAGTTGATCGCAGTGGCTAGGTAGCACGCGAAGTTGGGGATCTCGCTCGCACGCGGAGTCCCGGTTTTCGATCTGCCTGATCCTCGCTGAACCGATTAACACGATAGCCATGACCAGATTACTATATGTTGAAAATATGCGGATTGGCACAAAATGAAAGGCACAAGTGATGCCCACACAAAGGTTCCCATCTATCCGAAAAATCAAGGGGGGCTGCCTTTGCGGAGCAGTTTCATTCGAGGTGGTCAACACGTTCGAAAAACTGTTTCTGTGTAGCTGTGACCAGTGCCGCCAAATCACCGGGTCGGCGTTTGCATCTAACCTGTTCGTGGGCGTCGAGGGGTTCGACTGGCTTGGTGGCGCTGGCGATATTATCAATTACCAGGTGCCGGGCCGGGATATCTCCAAGTCGTTCTGCCGGGTCTGCGGGTCCGGCGTTCCCTGGGCAAATGGTAACGGAACAAAGATGATCGTTCCGGCCGGATCTCTGAGCGAACCGGCTAACGTCGTCGAACGGGTCAGAATATTCGCCTCAGAGCAACCTTCATGGGCGTCGGATCTGGAGCAAGTGCCCACACACGCGGAGTTCCCGGAGTCTCTGGGATCAGATCCCATGGATCCATAATCCCTCCCACGGACAACAGCACAGCGGCGTTTGTTGGCTGCGGCGACCTGGATGGATGCGTCGCCATAACTTCTGTCCCTGATAACCTGCTCCAACGCCTTGATCAGCGCAGATCCAGCGCCCTTGCCCTCATGCAAAGGTGATATCCATATGTCGCTGATATTATTGTCGCCATGCTCAGTTGCACCCAGGCCAACCGGCATTCCACCGTATTCGGCAACAAGTACGCGGGTACCCTGATCGCGAGGGAACGGCAGGGATGGATTCTCGCCCTCTCCGCTGGCTTTCCTGGTCAATGCAAACCTAGTGCGCCTCGTCCCAGTTGTCTGCCGCACGTGCGTCCACCTGAATGGGCACCGAGAACGATACCGCAGGCAATGGCGCGGCGATCATCACGTCGCAGGCGACCTTGATGGTTGCATCGGTCTCTGCTTCGGGCACTTCGAAGATCAGTTCATCATGCACCTGCAGTAACATGCGAGCGCCCAGGCCCGCTTCTGCCAGGGCATCCGGCATGCGGATCATGGCGCGGCGAATGATATCGGCTGCGGAGCCCTGGATTGGTGCGTTGATCGAGGCGCGTTCCTGGAAGGCCCGTTCCGACGCGTTGGGGGACTTGATACGCGGAAAATGCATCCGCCGGCCAAACACGGTTTCCACATAGCCATTGGCCCTGCAGAATGCCTTGGTGTGTTCCATATAGTCCTTGATGCCGGGAAACCGCTCGAAATAGGTCTTGATGTAGCGGCCCGCTTCTTCGCGTGGTATCGCCAGCTGGTTGGCAAGCCCAAACGCGGAAATACCGTAAATGATTCCGAAATTGATGGCTTTCGCCTTGCGGCGGATGGAAGGGTCCATGCCTTCGACCGGTGTGTCGAACATCTCCGATGCGGTCATGGCGTGAATATCGAGCCCGTCTGCAAATGCCTTCTTGAGCTGATCGATCCCGGCAATGTGCGCCAGCACCCGCAGTTCGATCTGGCTGTAGTCGGCAGACACCAGCTTGTGGCCGGGACTTGCCACGAACGCGGTTCTGATCTGCCGGCCTTCCGGGGTTCGCACCGGGATGTTCTGCAGGTTCGGATCGGTTGACGACAATCTGCCGGTAGACGTGGCTGCCAGCGAATATGACGTGTGAACACGCCCTGTCTCGGGGTTGATGTGCCCGGTCAGCGCATCGGTGTAGGTCGAACGCAGCTTGGTCAGTTGCCGCCAGTCCAGCAGTTTCCGGGCCAGTTCAACACCGTCGGCTGACAGGTCTTCCAGCACCTGGCTGTCGGTGCTCCAGGCACCGGTTGCGGTTTTCCGGCCGCCCTGCAGGCCCATTTTTCCAAACAGGACTTCGCCGACCTGTTTTGGCGATCCCAGGTTGAACGCCTCGCCGGCAAGCTCATGCACCTGTGCCTCCAGCGCATCTGCGCCTTTGGAAAACTCGCCCGACAACCGGGCCAGCACGGTCCTGTCTACCAGTATCCCCTCGCGTTCCATTGCCGCCAGAACCGGCACCAGCGGCCGCTCCAGCGTTTCATAGACGGTTGCACGATGTTCGGTTGCCAGCCGTGGTTTCAGCACGTGCCACAGCCTGAGCGTGATGTCGGCATCTTCGGCGGCATAGCCTGTCGCCTGGTCCAGCGGCACCAAGTCAAATGTCACCTGGGATTTTCCGCTGCCGGCAACATCCTTGAACTTGATCGGCTTGAGACCGAGGTGGACCTCGGCCAGTTCGTCCATGCCGTGGCCGTTAATGCCGGAATCCAGCGCATATGACAGCAACATCGTGTCATCGATCGGCGTAACATCGATACCAAGGCGTTGAAGCACGGTCAGATCGTATTTCAGGTTCTGTCCGATTTTCAGAATGCCGGGATGCTCGAGCACGCCCTTGAGTGCGCCGATAACCGCCGCCTCGGACAATTGCTGCAGATCGTCGCCGCCCCCGAAATCCAGGCCGTCCGATGCCCGGTGGCCCGTGGGAATGTAGCAGGCCTTGCCGGGCTCGACACTCAACGAGATGCCGCACAGCTTGGCCCGCATATTGTCGAGCGAGGTGGTTTCGGTGTCGACGGCAACCAGCCCGGCCTCATGGATCATTGCAACCCATGCGTCCAGCCGGTCGGTGGTCGTCACCCGTTCATACGCCGAGTGATCCAGCGGTAGCTTGCGCATGTTTTCAGCGATGACGCTGGCTGCATTATCTGCGTCTGCGGCAGATGCCTCATCCAGCTGGAGGGCATTGCCTGCATCCGCAGTGTCACCGACCGGTACGCCGAGTTCGTCTACATCGGCACCTTCGGGCGGCCAGCCGGTGAAGGTCACTTCTATGGGGTCTATGTCGGCTGCATTGGCTTCGAAATCGCCGGATACCCGGCGGATCAGGGTGGTGAATTCGAGTGTTTTCAGAAAGCCGATCAGGGTTTTTGCTTCCGGTTCAACGACCCCGAAATCTTCTATGGGGTGATCGACGGTCACATCGGTTTTCAAAATTACCAGTTGCTTTGAAACACGTGCCTGGTCGGCAAACTCAATCAGTTTTTCGCGACGCTTGGGCTGCTTGATTTCTGCTGCGCGCGCCAGCAGGGTTTCAAGGTCGCCATATTCCTCGATCAGTTGCGCACCAGTCTTGATGCCGATGCCCGGTACACCGGGCACATTGTCCACGCTGTCGCCGGCCAGCGCCTGCACTTCGACGACCTTTTCAGGCGGCACGCCGAACTTCTCGATGACCTCGGCCCGGCCGATGGCCTTGTCCTTCATGGTGTCGAGCAGCATCACCTGTTCGGTGACAAGCTGCATCAGGTCCTTGTCGGATGACACAATGCGAACCGTTGCGCCAACTGCGGCAGCTTGTGTGGCATAGGTCGCGATCAGGTCGTCAGCTTCATAGTTTTCCTGTTCGATACAGGCCACGTTGAAAGCTTCCGTCGCTTGCCGGATCAGGCCGAATTGCGGCACCAGGTCTTCAGGAGCAGGCGGGCGATGCGCCTTGTACTGGGGGTAAATATCGTTGCGAAACGATTTTGAGGACTTGTCGAAGATAACCGCAATGTGGGTCGGCTTGTCGTCCGCGGACATCTGCTTGAGCAGCTTGTACAACATGTTGCAAAAGCCCTGCACGGCTCCCACCGGCAACCCGTCGGACTTGCGGGTCAGCGGCGGCAATGCGTGATAGGCTCGGAAAATATAGCCGGAGCCATCTATCAGATAAAGATGGTCACCGGACTGGATGGGGCGGGTTGCTGCTGTGCTCATGGTGCGCGCACTATGCCACTTGCCTTGCGCCTTTGCCATAAGCTGAAATGCTTGTTTGCACAGGGTTGGCACTGCTTGCTGACATTTCCTGACATGATGCCTTTTTTGGCAGGTTATGCCGTTGCACAAGGGTGGTTCCACATTATTTGCCGTTCTGGATGGCTGAATGTCCTTGCCAAGCCCCCCCCGGATGGGTGGAAAATGGAACTTTTTTATTAAGGAGCAGTGCCATGAACCTTCAGGCGAATGAAAATGACTTCAGTGGGATCATCGAGGCCGACCGTGAACACGTCTGGCACCATCTGACCCAGCACAAGAAGTTTGAAACCGTGGATCCGCTGGTGATCATCGAAGGCAAGGGAATGCGCGTGTGGAACACCGCAGGCCGTGAACATCTCGATGCGGTATCCGGCGGCGTGTGGACCGTCAATGTCGGCTATGGCCGCGAGAGCATTGCCGACGCGGTTCGCGACCAGCTTGTTCAGTTGAACTATTTCGCCAATTCGGCTGGCAGCATTCCAGGCGCCAGGTTCGCCCAGCGGCTGATCTCCAAAATGCCGGGCATGACGCGGGTCTATTATTCCAACTCGGGCTCGGAAGCCAACGAGAAGGCTTACAAGATCGTCCGCCAGATTTCGCACAACAAGCATGGCGGCAAGAAACACAAGATCCTGTATCGCGACCGCGATTATCACGGCACCACAATCACCGCGCTGTCATCATGTGGCCAGAACGAACGCCGCGAGCAGTATGGCCCGTTCACGCCCGGCTTCGTGGAAGTGCCGCATTGTCTTGAGTATCGCTCGCAATGGGGCGAGGTGGATGATTACGGCATCCGCGCCGCCAATGCCATCGAAGAGGTTATTCTGCGCGAAGGTGCCGACACTGTCGGCGGTCTGATACTGGAGCCTGTCACCGCAGGCGGCGGCGTCATCACCCCGCCGCAGGGCTACTGGGACCGCGTCCAGGAAATCTGCAGGAAGTATGACATTCTGCTGATTATCGATGAGGTGGTCTGCGGCATGGGTCGCACCGGCGTGTGGTTCGGTTATCAGCATTATGGCATTCAGCCTGACATGGTGACCATGGCCAAGGGTGTGGCATCCGGCTATGCCGCCATCTCGTGCACGGTGACAACAGAGGCCGTGTTCAACGAGTTCAAGGCCGACCCGTCTGACCCGATGAGCTATTTCCGTGACATTTCCACGTTTGGCGGCTGTGCGGCAGGACCGGCGGCAGCGCTTGAAAACATGCGCATTCTCGAAGATGAGAAACTGCTGGAAAACACCACTGCCATGGGTGAGTACCTCATGGACCGGTTTGAGGGCCTGAAGGCCAAGCATGCCATGGTCGGCGATGTGCGTGGCAAGGGACTGTTCTGCGGTATCGAACTGGTGGCTGACCGCGAGACCCGCGAACCGGTTGCTGAAGGCGTGGCACAGTCGGTTGTGGCTGATTGTTTTGCAACCGATGCAGTCATCATCGGGGCGACCAATCGCTCGCTCAGCGGTCTTAACAACACGCTGTGCTTCTCACCGGCACTGATCTGCACCAAGTCAGACCTGGATGAAGTCGTGGCGTCCGTGGACCGCGCACTGACCAAGGTTGCTGCTGCCTGAATGTAGTGTTTGCATAGCAATATACCGGTCGTCTGCTTTCCTGCAGGCGGCCGTTTTTTTTGCATTTTCACAAGAGCGATCGGCCAGTTCCTGAGGCATTGTACAGTTCATCGGCAATGCATTGCAGCGCAATGCTGTAAATGTAGATGATCTTTGCGTTAACGTAATGTTTTTCAATTGAATGCGTCATCAAAATCCGCTGATATCGAAGCGGCTTACGTGTCGCCGGTCCAGTACGAGAGCATGAGCTGCAGGCAATTGGCTTCGGAGGGGCAGCGTGTATCGTCGGCAGCTGCCCGCGTGGCTGGACAGCAGGATAAAAAACGCGGCAGTGATCAAGTCTTGACGGGGGTTGGCGTGGTCGTGTTCTGGCCGGTCCTGTTCGCCCTCGAAGGTGATGGTCCGACTGCAGTGGAGCTGGGTCGCTTGAAGGGCGAGATGGAAGCCATCGAAAAAATTTCCGCGCGGAAGAACTGCAGCATCGAATTTCGCCGTAACGGATAGCGTGCGGACCGCTCTTGCCGGTGTCCCGACTTTACCCGGCGTTGGTTTTTATCAGTTCCAGCACCGCATTGATGACGTTGTCAACGGCGACCGATGCCAGGATCATCCCCATTACGCGGCTGACGATGGCCGCTCCGCTGGTGCCGATAAGTTTCAGGATTGGTGCCGCCAGCAACATGAACACCAGTGCAACGCCAACCACGGCCACCAATATGCCGGCTGTGACAGCCTGTTCCGCGAAACTGAACCGGTTGTTATCGGTGAGCAGGACAACCGCCAGCATCGCGCCGGGCGAAGCCAGTGACGGAACTGCCAGCGGAAACACCGCCGGGCTGGTTTGCTCATCGCCACTGCCCGCCGAACTGACTTCCTGGTCGGGTTTGGAGTCGCCGAAAATCATGGTGAGTGCAAACAGGAACAGGATCAGACCGCCGGCGATCTGGAATGCGGGCAGGCTGATGCCGAGAGCGTCGATCAGGAACTGGCCTGCCAGCAGGAAGAACATCAATACGCAAATCGCAAGCAGTGCGGCATGAATGGCCACTCCGGTGCGTTTGCTAGCGTCAATTGAGGCTGTAACGGCCACGAACACCGGAACGGTGCCGATTGGGTCAATGACCACCCAAAGCGTGACGAACTGCTCGAAAATTTCCTGCATCAGCGTGGACTCTTTGTCTGGCCAGTATTGATCGTTGAACCTTGTTTAGACCATGTACGAAGAGCAGTCGACCTGCTCCTGCGCCTTTGCAAAACCCCGTGCTTGTCGTTTCATGCCGCAAACGTGAGGCGCTGGCCCGTTGCGGCGTCTTGACGTTGCAGGCTTGCAACACAATATCCGATCATGAAGTTGATTGCCGGGTCGGCAAAAGCGGGGCTGAGCGTTCAGACCGCAATAACCGTACCGGTTGATTATCAAGCTGCTTATCAAAGGGCTTTGAACAAATGACACGCAATACGGCCTTTCCGTCGCCTTTTTTCGTTGGATTTGACGAAATCGAGCGATTGCTGGAACAAACCGCGAAAACCGCCACCGACGGTTATCCGCCATACAATGTGGAAAAACAGCCGCTGGCGAGCAGCGACGACAATGCCGAGAAATTGTGCATTACGCTGGCAGTGGCGGGCTTTTCCCCGGACGAGCTTCAACTGACACTCGAAGACAAGGAACTGGTTATCGAAGGCCGTCAGACCGATGAACCGGCCCGGGAATTCCTGCATCGCGGCATTGCCGCCCGCCAGTTCCGCCGCACATTCGTGCTGGCAGACGGCATGAATGTCGTATCAGCCAGCCTCGACAACGGGCTGCTGGCGATCAACCTGGAGAGACCGGAACCGCAGCGGGTTGTCCGCAAGATTGAAATCCGGCAACCAGGCACCAAATGATACTGCAATCATGTTTTTGCGCACAGGCGCTATTTTTGAAGGAACCCAGACCATGACAGATAACAAGACGAAACGGTTACCTCAAATACCCAAGAGTGAAATTGCACTCGCCAACATGGGACTGGGCGAGGTGGCTTATGTACGCAAGGTGTCGGCCATTGAGGTTGAACACATGATCGGCCAGAAAATTGCCACCGACCCGACTACACCTTTGTATTGTCTGTACCTTGCAGATGGCACGCCGGTATCGGTGTCAGACAGCCGCGAAGCCGCCCTGGCCAATGCGTTCGAGCACGATCTGGCAGCCATCAACCCGAATTGATAGAGATACTCCAGAGCAATATCTGTTCACACGGATGGATATTGCTCTGATACATGCGAACAGGTCGGGCGTGGCAATCAGGTCAGGCCGCGTGCGTTGCCGTGGCAGCCGGTTCGGTCAAAATGGCATAAAGCCCTTCCGCCTTGTCTGTGCCGCGCAGCTTTTCGACCACTGTAGCGTCGCGCAGCAGGCGTGAAATACGCGCCAGTGCCTTCAGATGGTCTGCGCCGGCGCTTTCCGGGGCCAGCAGCAGAAACACCAGATCAACAGGATTGTCGTCAACAGAGTCAAACTTGACCGGGGACGCCAGCCGCGCAAACAGCCCGTGTACCTTGTCCAGCGCCTGAAATTTGCCGTGCGGAATGGCAATGCCCTGTCCAAGACCGGTTGATCCCAGCTTTTCCCGCCGCAACAGGGTTTCGAAGATCACCTGCGACTCGAGGCCCGAAATCCGCGCGCCTTCCTGCGCCAGTTCCTGAAGCAACTGGCGTTTGCTGGACGCCTTGAGATTAGGCACTACGGCATTACTGGAAATTATGTTCGACAATTGCATGATTGACTGTTCTCCATGCACTTTGTGTATCAGTATCCGGTCCATCGAAGGTCCGGAAGGCTCAGGCAGTTCAGTCGGTCAGCTTGTCAGTTCCCGCCCGGGTCCAGCCACCCGACATTTCCGTCCTTGCGCTTGTAGACCACATTCAGGCTGCCATTGCGGCCATTGCGGAACAGCACAAATTGTTCATTCGTGAAATCAAGCTTCATAACCGCCTCACCAACCGACAGCTCATCGATGCTGGCCGCTGATTCCGCGATAATCACCGGGTTCAGATCAACCGGCTCTTCTGTTGCACCCTCGGCATCCGCCTGCAGGACATACGCAGCAGCGGGAACCACGTGTACAGGTTCCTTGCGGGCAAGGTGATGATCCTTCAGGCGTCTTTTATAACGCCGCAGCCGGGTTTCCAGATGCCCCACGGCCGTGTCCGCCGCACTGTGCGCGTCACCGCCGTTGCCGTTGGCATTCAGGACCAGGCCGGTGGTCAGATGCAGCGTGATCTCGCAGTCGAAACCGGAGCGCTGTTTTTCGACCACCACCAGGCAGCGAACGATACCGTCGAAATATTTTGCAACATCTTTGTGGATGCGCCCTTCGACGTGCTCACGCAATGCGTCACCAATGTCGAGGTTCTTGCCGGTTATCTGAATCTGCATGATTTAAGACTATCCCTGTTTCGAAGACCAAGTCTGTCGAAAGCTGATTACATTTTCAATATTGACTGTTTCGATCGGACCTGCTTAAGCGCGTTCCGGTAACAATGCCCGATTTGCTGTTTTGAATCTGACTTCCCCGATCAAGGCGCGCGGAACCTATTGCGACGCGGCCAGCTTGTCAATCAACCTATGAAAAGAATGTGGGAAAGTTTTGTCGGCCGTTTTTGGCGTGCATGCAATTATGGATTCGGGTTTGTTCAATCGAGAATTGCAGTCTGCTTGCGCAACATGCCGCCCCGAAAACGTGCCCCGGTCTGCAAACAAAGATATGCAAAAACAAAAGCTTGGAGCCTGGTTTTGGCTCAGTCAGAAAACCGCACGGCTCTAGCTGGCTTCCTGCATGCGTTTTTGCCGCCGCCGCATGATGGACGATGGAATATGCATGGCTTCACGATATTTCGCCACCGTTCGCCGGGCAATGTCGACACCATCAGCGCACAAACGGTCGACAATCTGATCGTCCGACAGAATTTTTCCACCGGTCTCTTCATCGATCATTGCCCGAATTCGGTGCCGTACCGATTCAGCAGAATGATCATCACCACCGGCTGAAGAAGAAATCGCCGTCGTGAAAAAATATTTCAGCTCGAACACGCCGCGCGGGGTTTCGAAATACTTGTTCGATGTGACGCGGCTGATCGTGGATTCGTGCATGGAAATGGCATCGGCGACTGTCTTGAGATTGAGCGGGCGCAAATGCTCGACGCCATACATCAGGAAGGCGTCCTGCTGCCGCACGATTTCGCGGGCCACCGCCAGAATGGTGCGGGCGCGCTGATCCAGGCTTTTGACCAGCCAGGTCGCGTTTGACATGCAGTCGGACAGATACAGTTTGTCCGTATCACGCGTCGTGCCGCTGCTCACCTGTGCAAAATACTGATTGTTGACCAGCACCCGCGGCAGTGTTTCGGTATTCAGTTCGACAACCCAGCTGCCGTCGTGGGCAGGCCGCACGATGACGTCCGGTACCACGGGTTGCACGATCACCGTACCAAACACGTTGCCGGGTTTCGGATTGAGCGAGCGCACCTCATCGGCCATGTCACGCAGGTCATCCATATCGACCTTGCACATGGACTTGAGTTTCGCAAAATCATGCCTGGCAAGCAGGTCCAGGTTGTCTATGAAAATCTGCATGGCAGGGTCGAGCCGGTCACGCTCCGCGAGCTGAATGGACAGGCATTCTTTCAGATCGCGGGCCAGGATGCCGGGTGGATCAAAAGTCTGCACAATCGCCAGGGTCTGTTCGACCAGGTCCATCTTGGCGCCGAGCGTGTCGGCAATCGAGCCGACATCCCCGGTCAGGTAACCGGCCTCGTTGACCATGCCGATCATGTGTGCACCGATCATGCGCATGGCAGGGTCAGACACAGTCAGGTGAAGCTGTTCCGTCAGGTGATCGGCAAGTGTGTTTTCGCTGGCAAGGGTCGCATCGAAAGCCATTTCGCCATCATAACCGCGGCCGCCGCCACTGCCGCCTGCGGTGTTGCCCGTGCTGGACAACTGCCAGCCTGAATCCTGCATCGCCATGGGATCTGCGGCTTCACGATTGATTTTATCGGCGGTGGCCTCGTCAGCGTAAACATTTTCCAGGCCGGTATCGAACTGATCGAGGTTTTCCGGCGTGTTTTCACCTGACGCAATCTGTTCTGCTGTGTCCTTGAGATCTGTGGCGGCTTCCGCCCGACCGGTCTCGGCATCGCTGTCAGATACAATGTCGCGGCCTGCGTCATCGCTTTCGTCGCGCTCCAGCAACGGGTTCGACTCCAGTTCGCTCTCCACATAGGCCTGCAACTCGAAGTTCGACATCTGCAGCAGTTTGATGGCCTGCTGCAGTTGCGGCGTCATGACCAGGGATTGCCCCTGGCGCATTTGCAGTTTTTGACTCAAGGCCATCGCTGGCAAACTCCCTGCACAACAAACCGGAGCACCGCGGGTTCGGTTGAACCGGTATGGTTGCTCCAACACTTCACAGGCGATCAGGTCTCCCGGTCTGGTTACAGCAACCAGAAACCATCCTGATCAGGCGCGTGATCGACGGCTCTTCCGGATTTTATCCGCTCACCGCACTTGCCGACGGGATATTAAAGGCTGAAACCTTCACCAAGGTAAAGACGCCGCACATCGGGATGCGCCACGATCTGTTGTGGTGTACCTTCCATTAATACGTGGCCCTCATGGATGATAAGGGCTCGATCAATGATTTCGAGGGTTTCTCGGACGTTGTGATCCGTAATAAGCACCCCGAGGCCCCGAGAGGTGAGCTGTCGCACCAGTTGGCGAATATCATTGATCGCAATTGGATCAATCCCTGCGAAGGGTTCGTCGAGCAGGATGAACCGGGGATTTGCGGCAAGGGCTCTGGCAATTTCAACCCGTCGTCGCTCTCCGCCAGACAATGCCATAGCTGGCGAATTCGTGATATGTGTGATCTGAAACTCATTTAGCAATCCACGCAACTTACGTTCGCGCTCAGTGCGGTCGGGAACGTGTAACTCCAGCACCGCGCGAATATTGTCCTCAACCGTAAGTGCCCGGAACACGGACGCTTCCTGGGGCAGATATCCAATTCCCAACCTGGCTCGCTGATACATCGGCAAGTCAGTGATATCTACTCCATCGAGCGATATGGTCCCTGAATCGGCAGCGATCAGGCCGGTGATCATGTAGAACACCGTCGTTTTCCCTGCACCATTGGGACCAAGCAACCCTACGGCTTCTCCTCGGCGGACCGACACGCTGACATCATTGGTGACCATGCGCCGTTTGAAGGACTTGCGCAGATTACGCGCAACAAGGCCCTCTTGCGGTGCTGAACCCGGTCTCCGCAGTGTCTGGCGGGAGGGCTGTTGTGCCCGTCTGCCAAACAACGAAGACCAAAACGATGACTTGCCGGTTCGCTTCACGTATTTACCGCTCTACAGGATTAAGGTTTGCTGAAGCCGTATGGTTAATGTTTGCTGAATTTGCAAGCTGCAACCATGTTTGAGCCTCTTGGGAAGGGAAAGTTGCGGATCAGTTTATGGGTTTGGTTGCGCCTGTCGGGTTCTGGTCGGGGTCGAAATTGAATTTGACACGGCCCCCTGAAAATTTCGCCTCGTTGGTATTCAGATTCACATTCAGCTTTTCGCCATTCACAACGCTGGTGCCCTGGTTGACCGTAACCTTGCCCGTCACCACCGCAGTGTTGGCTCTGACATTCATCTTCATGCGGTCGCCCGTTATGGTTTGTGATGGGGTCGTGATCTTTACCCCGCCGCCAGTTGTCTCCAGCCAGGTCACGTCCGTTCCGCCACCCTTGGATTTCTTGAACGTGGCGATCAGGTTGGTTGAGGCCAGACTGACATCGCCTTTGCGGGCGCGCACATTGCCGCGAAAAATTGCCTGGCTCTTGCTTTCGAAAAGCTCCATCTGATCGGATTCGATATTGACCTTGTTTTTCGTTTTCTGCGCAAGGGCAGGCAGCGCGGCGAGACTTGCTGTCATCACCATCAGCGCAATCGCGTATCCGGCCTTGTTCGGTTTCATTGTTGCAAGTTTCCTTTTGAACTGGTCGTTTCAACTGTTGCCGAAGCGGGGCTTTCTTGCGTAGCTGCAGATTCGAATACCGCACGAACCCGCGATTTGAAAGTCACATGTTCGCCATTGTTGGTAACGTCAATGCCGGTGGACCTTATCACGCCGCCATCCATTACAACGACTACATCGGATTGTGATGCCAGGGTCTTTTGCTTCACATCAACGTCTGCAGTGTCCATATTGGCAGTGAAGGTGTCCGCCAGCCTGATGATAACATCGCCGGACAGGCGCAGGGATTTGTCCCTGCTGTTGAACAGGCCGGTCTTGGCGGTGATATCCATGGCGCGCCCGTCGCTTCGCTTCAGCAGACCGGTCACCTGGCGCATGTGCACCAGGTTTGGTTGTTGCTTGTCCTGACGGGCTTCCGCAGCGGCGATGTTATAGGGCTGCTGGTCATCGTCGAAACCGGCAACTTCGGAGCCCTGCACGGCAAATCGTTCCTGCTCTGATGCCTGTTTGGGCGTGGCGACCGGTGCCGCCGGTTGCGGGTTGATCGCTGTTTCGATATCGAAACCGGATGCCTGGATCAGAAACACCGCAAACACACCCGCTGCGGCAAGCATGAACAACCACACCATGATGGCAGGTCCGCGCCGCCTGCGTCTGATGGTTGGTCGTGCCCTGGGTTTCATTGCCGCTTTCTCACCGTTGTATCCGGGAAATACCGGACCCGACTGGTGAGTCCATCATGCTTATTGCCCGGCAAATCTTGCCGAATAAAGGCGGCAGCAACCGGCCTTTGCTCACGAATGGGCAAAAATGTCCTCGTTTGGCCAACCGGCAAGGTCAAGCCGCGCGCGGGTCGGCAAGAACTCGAAGCATGCCTGGGCAAGATCCGCACGGTCTTCGCGGCGCAGCATCTGGTCCAGTCTGACCTTGAGCTCATGCAGGTAAATCACGTCCAGCGCTGCATACTGCTTCTGGGCGTCCGACAGCACAGGTGTGCCCCAGTCGGAACTCTGCTGTTGCTTCGACATTTCAATGCCGAGCATTTCGCGTACCAGGTCTTTCAGGCCATGCCGGTCGGTGTAGGTGCGCGCCAGCCGCGAGGCGATCTTGGTGCAGTAGACTGGTGACGTGTCAACGCCCAGATAGGCCTTCAGCATGCCGACATCAAACCGCGCATAGTGAAAGATCTTGGTGACGCTTGCGTCTTCCATCAGCGCCTTGAGCCGCGGCGCGTGATAGGTCTTGCGATCCAGCTGCACCAGGTGGGCATCATCGTCGCCGGCAGACAACTGCACCACGCACAGCTTGTCACGGTTGGCGTGCAGTCCCATGGTTTCGGTGTCCACCGCCACGCTTGATCCGAAGTCCAGTCCGTCGGGAAGGTCGCCCTGATGTATCTTGACTGCCATTTTCGATGTTTGCCTTGTTTGTATGGATACGAAGTGTTCATGGGCTATAACACAAGCCGCCTCGTTGGCAACACTCCGGTGATGGGCTCAGGCAACACCCACACCGGGCAATCCGACTTTGGCGCGGCCTTCATCGCTCTTCAGGGAAAAGTCCTGCCCGGCAAATTCATCGGCACCTTCGGCACACAGCCACACCACCGTCTTGCCGACCCAGTCTGCCGGAATGTGAACCGACGGGTCCAGCTGGCTGACCGGATTGATGCCTGATGCCTTGATCGACACCTGCATGTCGGTGGCCACGGTACCTGGGCTGAGGCCCACAACGCGAATGCCTTTGCTGCCATATTCCTTGTCGGCACACCGCGTCAGCATCAGTGCAGCGGCCTTGGACGAACAGTAATGGCTCCAGCCTTCCATGGGCGCGCAGGCTGCCCCGGAGGAAATGTTGACAATGGTTCCGCTGCCTTGTGCCTCCATTTCGGGAAGTGCCGCCCTGAGCCCGAAGAACACCCCCTTGTAATTGACGTCTGCCACCTTTGCCCAGGCTTCAGGGTCGGCGTCGGCCAGACGCGAAATCGGATCGATCAGGCCGGCATTGTTGACCAGGATATCCACCCGGCCGAATTCCTGTTTGCACTTTGCCACCATGGCGGCCACTTGCGGGTAGCTGGAGACGTCGCAGGTGATGGTCTGCGCCGTGCCGCCATTGTTGCGTATTTCTTGCGCAACCTGTTCGATTTCCGCCGATGAGCGCGCTGCCAGCAACACCGAGACACCTGCCGCGGCAAGCTGGCGTGCCGCGGCAGCCCCGATACCTCGGCTGGCTCCGGTGATGATGGCGGCTTGTCCATTGAGTGTCGTGGTCATGATGATGGTTCTCTTGTACAGATTTGAGTGTGTGTGCAGGCAGCTGGGACAGGGCTCGGACATTCGCCTCCGGGCTGTCCCGGCTGTGTTGAGTTCGGGGAAAATACGATGTTAGCTTAACTGCTTGTCCTTTGAACCGGCAACAGTCCGGACTATGTAAATTCAGGGCGCAATCGTATGGTATCGACTGCCGTTGACAACAGACAATTGGATTTGCTGGCTCATGGCTGAAAAACACGTTGTCATAATAGACTGCAATTACAATCGGGACGCACCTCACGCTGTATTTGTCGATTTGACCGAACGCTTGCTCAAGGACGGCATATCCCTGACCGTAGACAATGCCTGGAGCGATGATTACCTGGCAGCGGATCTGCTGATTGGTGCGGATCCCCTCGTCGACGATGACAAGCTGCTTGATAGCCGCATACTGGGTCAGCGGACCTTGAACCGGCGGACGCGGCTTGACGTGGCGGTTGCCTGTAACGCTCACGTTGCGCCTTTCGGCGGTCCCCGCAATGATCGGGAGCTAGATGACCTCGCCAACCAGTGGAATACCGACACCGCGGTGTTGAAGTATGACTGGTCGGCCCGGCGCAATGGCGTATTCCTGTGGCCACTCGCGGCCGGCAGGCGGAGTGCATTTCCAGCCGACTTTGACCCTGCGTGTGACGTCTTCATGGCATTCCAGAATGAGGACCCGCATACCTACAAGATTGATACATTTGCGGGAGTTTTGCTGGGAGCCTACGTGTTGCCGACGCGCGATATGCGTGAGACTGCATGGCAGATAATAGGTCAACGCGAGCATCTGCTTTTTGAACCCGACGCGCGGCTTGCAGAGCAGATTTCGCTGGTCAGCCGGTCGTTGCTTAAACATGGCGCCGGGTACACCAGTTTCGATCTGATGCGATCACGCGACAGCTTTTTCATCATCGAAATGAATACATCCGGTGTGGGCACGGCCACCTGGAATGATTGGCCGGAGCAATACGCTGCGCGCTACAGCAAGGCCATCCTGGCGGCGCTCGATCAGATTGACCTGATACCGCGATATCGCGACCTTCGAGCTACCGCCCTGCGGCTGGGCAATGACTTGCAGGCACCGGTTTTGCCGCAGCGAGAGGCACGAAACAGTGTAGCTGAGGCACGCATCGAACCGGGCAGGGACGAAGCCGTCCCACCCGAACTGGCATTCCTGCAAACGCTGGCGCAATCCGAACAGATATCCAGTCGCGCCATGCGCGACTTCATAAGTTCTTCCATCGAGAGATTGCTGGGCCATGCCAGAACACAGTGCCCGTTCTATCAAAATCGCCTCGATGCGGCACTTCGCGCCGACGGTACGATTGACTGGTCCGGCTGGTCTGGCATTGCCTTGTTGCATCGCGCCGATATTGTTGAAAATCGTCATGCCCTGCTGGCGCGATCCCTGCCGGCAAAACACGGCAGTGTTTCCCACACGCACACATCAGGCACCCGGTTCGAACCCGTGACCGTGTCGCGCAGCCGACTGTCCTTCGGGGTCGCGTCCAGCATTCAGATGCGCGGATTTGCCTGGCATCAGGTCCCGGTTGCAGATCGCATGGCAACAATTGGTCTGGCCACCCCTTTGGCCGTTGAGGCCGACCTGCCATGGGCTCCCGCATGGGTCGCCGGTGAACGCGGTGCCGAAATTCACATACCGACCGATATTCCGATCGAAGACCTGCTCATCAAGCTAAGGCAATCAGGACCGGTCTGGTTGCGCACCAGGCCGAGTGTGATGCAGCAAATGGCCCTGGCAGTGTGCGGGCAACCGCAACTGAAGCCGGACCTTTTGGGCGTCTTTACGGAAGGCGAGATCCTGACACCGGATCAGAGACAGTTGTGCGCCAGTTTCCTGGGGCATAATCCGATCGACAGATACTCGCTTCGCGAAGTCTGGGACGTGGCTTTGCAATGCCCGGCAAGCACCGATTACCATGTCCAGACTGAAGCGATACATACCGAGTTGCTCAACAACCGCAATCAACCGTGCAGACAGGGCGAACTGGGCAGGATTGTTGTCACCTCGCTGTACAACCTGGCGATGCCGATAATTCGGTATGATACCGGCGACTACGCGATTGCAGGCGACAATTTCAGCCGCTTCTCTGGACGCTTCTGCAGGTGTGGAAAACGCTTGTTGCGATTGCAGGCCATATTGGGCCGCAGGCGAAATCTGCTGCGCCATACCTTGATGACGGGGCGCCATCCCGCCTTGGACTCTCTGCGCCTGTTTGAACTGTCCGGTGCCAGCTTGTGGCAACTTGTGGAACTGGCTTCCGGCAGTTTCAAGCTTCGGTTGTGCACAGAGCGATCATTGTCCGCTGCCGACAAGCGGGCGATTGCCGATTGTACAAACGCCACGCTTGGATCAGACAATCAAATTGCCGTTGAGAGTTCAGATCAGGCCGCGATGTCCGGGACAGGAAAATTCGAGATGTTCCTGTCTCAATTGCCGCGGCTTCAGAATTTCTGACTCAGCCCATAAACAGGCGTGTTGAAGACGTTGTCATCATAAGCTTTCAGGGTGCTCAACCTCATACCACCGCTGAACAGGTCTACTGAGACACCAGCCCTGAACTCAGGCCCGGAAAAGTCGAAATTTGTGGATCCGTCGGTTTCGAACCAGCCCTTGGTGTAGCCGCCCGACCCCCAGACCCTGACACCTTCCATGGACGTAAGGTAAGTTGCTTTCAGACCGACGCGAAGGGAGTGGAATTCCTGATCCGAATTTTCGTAGTTTGCTACCGACCAGTCTGCGTAGCCACCGACACTCCACAAATCGTTGACATATGCGGTGATGGTACCGCCTGCATAGAAGCTGGTATCCAGCGTGTCATCGTCATCCAGTAGGGGGACCAACGCGCCGCCCCAGGCATTGAAGGCCCATTGATCATTCAGGCTGTATCTGCCGAATGCACCGACTTTCCAGAAGTCCTGGCTACCGGCACCCTCTGAATGGCTGCGATAGCCTGATTCTATGCCGGCAAAAGAACCTTCACCGAGGTGGGTGTATGTGTAGGAACTACCCCAGAACGTATTGTCGCCAAAATCAAAACCATTACTTTCCACCTCGCCTTGGTCGTGGGTGCCTTCGGCAATAAACGCCATGCGCCAGCCGTTGAAAAGTTCCAGGTCGGCCCGGCCGCCAACTGTCAGTCTGCCGGCATATCCCTCAAAATCACCCTTGCCGCTGAGGTCTGTGTACCCGCCGTAAGCGTAACCGCCAAAAATGTAGTCATACTCCATGGGCTGTTCGGCAGCAGCTGCGGAAAAAGCCATTGTCGTGGCCAGTGTCGCACCGAACACGGTGCTCCCCAGTTTGTAGGCTGGAGCAACCAAATTCAACTTGCTCATGTCTGTCAGTCCCCTCTGGATATCCACAAATTGCAAATGCGCGGCTTTTTGCCTTTTGTTGCCCCCATGACGCAGCTAACCAACTAACCTAACAAAAAGTTAATGCAGTTATATTGCAGAGTCAACTTGTTGACGTGGCGCCATGCGCGCCGGAAAAGGGTCTGCTGGATGGACACCATCATGCCTGGGGCCTGTATCCCGTAATGTGCGCCGTTTGAGTTTACCAGATATACCAGGTGGCGCACCGGAGACGGTCGTTCCAAACGGGCGTGTTGCTTGTTCCGTTACGGCTGCCCATGCTTGCCAACACGGCGTTGTTATCAGCGGTAAACTATTTGTTTATAAGGATAAATTTCGGAACGAACCTGACTCCCGCCCGTTGATGAAGCGAACCAACTGAAAAGGAGTTACAACAATGAACAATATCAAAATCGCACTTGTCACAGGCGTTCTGGCCACGGCTGCACTGGCCATGCCGATGACCACACCAACCATCGCGCAATCAGTTGCTGAACGTACTGATGGCAACGGCAATCGCGCAAAGCTGGGTCTGGAACGCATGCACAACTACAACACGGTTGTGACTGTGGCACCGGTCGCGGCTCCCGGCAAGATCTATAACGGCAACCGCGCAAAGCTGGGTCCTGCACGTAGCGGCATTGTGTATGAGGGCGATGTCGAGTCCGATGCTGCCGATCGTACCATGGGTTACGGCAACCGCGCCAAGCTGGGGCTGTACCGCTAGCCTGTCACTACAAGTAAACACCCTGATCAACCACCCGCCGGCGCAATCCGGCGGGTGGTTTTTTGCTGCGGACACCAATGCAAAGCTGCCTCCGCGCGGGTGCACCTGTACCCGGTCCGACCGGCGAACCGGTTCCGTCCGTTCCTGAAATCCGGATATCTGACAAGAGATGCTTTCCCACTTGCCTCCCGGCAGGCTCGGGAGCATTCTCGCGCCACGTGGCGTGTCTCCACGCAGCTGTGCCTTGCATGCTCAGCGCCTGGCTTTTGTGAAGGAGTTTGGCCGTGAAAGTTGATCGCCTCTATATCCTGTGCGGCTTTGCCTGGATTGTTGCTTCAATGGTGTTCGGCTTCTACATCGGCGCCGCAGAACAATTGCAATACTCCAACACGCATGCGCATGCCGCACTGCTTGGTTTCGTGCTTTCCATCCTGTTCGGACTGATTTACCGCAGCTGGCCGCGACTGCTTGAGAGCAGGCTGGCGCCGGTGCAGTTCGGTTTATACCAGGTCGGCACCGTGGTGCTCATAGCCGGCAAATACAGCATTGACGGCGGAAACAGCGCCATGCTCGCCGTGGCAGGCGCGACGATCACCATCGTGGCCACGGCCCTGATGGGCTGGCTGTTCGTGTTTTATAGCAACGACCGGTGAAAAACCTGGCCCAGTGCGACTTGCGCATTCCCTGACATGCAGTTGAGCGCCACGGCATGCGACTCAAGCACTGACGGCCCGTTCGCCTGGACTGGCAGTGAACGGCTGGCTAATATACAGGGATTTCAGTCACATAAAGTCGATATATGGTGCCCAGGAGAAGACTCGAACCACGCCATAAACAACTGAAAACATTGATTTATTTTTAAGGCTTTGTATCACCTGTTTGTAACCTCATCAAGATTAATCTCAACGGGTCCCATCCCTGCCAATTCCAGACACTCTCGAACGCTTGAATTTGTCGGCTTCAAAAAAGGAGCTAAAGCCCTTGCTGAGTTGTTGTTGGGCCTTGGAGAGTTGTGAAGGACTTCAGAACTTTGGTCACTCTCAATGCGTTGCGCCACCTTAGAGTCAGGCCCCATTAATCCGGTAGGATGCAACAACTGTTCTGAGTCCAAAGCGGACCCGTTCTCTGAATATTGCAGTCCCGGTTTAGTTGCCAAATGAATTGCTATGTTGGCTTGCGCAAACTACGTTTTCAAAAAGGCTGCAATCTAGTTGCCTTTGATAAGGGAACTCAAAAATGGCGCAGTCCTCCAACAATTTCACTGGGGGCAGCATTCCCAGCTTTTACGAACATGGTCTTGGGCCCAACATTTTCCATGACTATGCTGATGACTTGGTAAATCGATCTGGTGGCATCGGGGCTTCAAGAATTCTTGAACTTGCTGCGGGGACCGGCATTGTCAGTAGGAGGTTGCGTGATGCAATGTCACCCCACGCAAAACTGGTCGTGACGGATTTGAGCGGCGACATGCTGGAAATCGCCAGCAGCAAGTTCGACCCAAACGAGGGTGTCGAATTTGTCCCAGCAGACGCGATGGCACTTCCGTTCGACGACTCCGAATTCGATGCAATAATCTGCCAATTCGGAGTGATGTTTTTCCCGGATAAACCTCGTTCCTTTCGGGAAGCGGCACGTGTCCTAACATCCGGTGGAAGTTATATTTTCAACACCTGGGGGCCAATGTCGGCGAATCCATATTCGCGCATTTCACACGAAGTAGTGTCAGAGTTTTTCCCCGTCGATCCACCAGGATTTTACAAGGCACCCTTTTCTTACGGCAATCCGGTCGAGGTGAAGAATGATCTGAATGCCGCGGGATGGGAGGATGTTGAACATGAGACGGTTCATCTGAACAAAACAATCACTGATCCTCGCGCTTTTGCTAAGGCAATGATCTTTGGCACACCTACGATTGATCTAATACGACTTCGAGGTGGTATTGATCCCGAAGATGTCGTTTACGCCATCCACCAGCGCTTCTTAGATCAATTTGGAGGCGGCCCGACAGTTATGCCTCTGGAAGCAACTGCATTTGTTTGTAGAGCGCCAACGAAGACTCATTGACCACCGCTGCGAACCAGCGTTGCCCTTGGTTTCAGCAGCTGGCCTGACAGACTGCAAAATTCATGTCCTGTGGTTTTTCGCCAATGCTAGCGGACTGCCGTTTTGTCCGCTGAGCCGCCGTTCGCCAAAAGTAGGGTACCTGACAGGCGGGTTCGATCTGAAAATGCTCTGTGGGATGCATTGCCGAAGGAGGTGGAACACTGGTCGCTGACCACGCTGCGGGAGAAACTGGTCAAGATCGGTGCCAAGGTCGTCCACCATGGCCGATACGTCACGTTCCAATTGGCCGAGGTTGCGGTACCGATGGAACTGTTCCGGAAAATCCTGAGCCTGATCGATGTTCTACGGCGAAGATCCGTTCCGGCGTAGGCCGAGGAAATTGACGGCAAGGTGGAAAAGACAGGAGAGGTGTGTCTGGATGACGACAAATTTGGCCCAATGGGCTTCCAACAACGGCCAAATCATCAAATCGGGGCTGCCGAATGACCGCAGAGCGAAATTCCTTCCATCGAAGGTCGGGTTCGCCTACGATTTTGATCTGATACAAATGCTATCTGGGAAATGTCGGTTTAGAGCGAGGGGCCGCGGTTGAACTGATGAACCATTTAGATTCGCGAGCAGGCGACCTGCACATTAGCAATACGAGCCGTGGTCGGTCGGTAGCAGTTCGACATGTGCGCAATTCAATTGCAGCATTGCTGTGCCTGATCTGCCTAATTCCCCCCGGCCAGCTTTACGCACATGAAGCCTTCAATCACCAGCGCGGTTATGAAGGACCACTGCGGTTTGAAAGCGAAGGCGCAAAGCTTCTCTGGCGGCCGCAGCAGTCTGCACCGCTTCAAGAAATTTCACCTGGTTATGCTGTTTTTGAAGTAGGCGTAGGAAACGCAGGCAAACTGGCCTACCGACTTGGATTCTGGCTGATCAACGACGTACCGAATCCGGTTGAGGGCACTGTGACAATCGCGGGCGATGGGCTGCGCGGTTTCAACTTTCCATTTCGATTTGACCAGACCATCGTTGCGGGCAAGCCTGCTGATGGCCTATTTTGGACTCCATGGACCCAATGCGTTAGGGGCGGAAAGGAAGGGGACATTTGTAGGGGCTTGGATCTGGAGAGTTCAAAGGCGACGTCCGGCAGCCACATCACTTGGGCTCACCTCAATCGCGTAGCAGGCGTTACGGGCAAGGCAATCTTTGGGCCAGACGATACCTTCACCATCCAGCTTATGCCGCTTGATGATTTTGGGGAACTGAAAACCAGCACGAAATTTCCATGGCCTCCGGAAGAGCGGTAACGTGACGGGTATCAAACCATCCATTCCTACCGGACGTTATAGCCACGAAAAGGCCGCATGTTGCGTTCATTGACGTCATCGCGCGCACTGTCCGTCATCAGAACATCTGGCACTGATTGCTGCGTAAATTAGCCTGATTGCAGCCCCACACGACTCCACCAGCGCGCAAAACGGCTTAAAAGCGCATAACGCTCATCAACATCCCCAAACCCGCGCTGACCAACCATCGAAACCTCCTGCGATCCAATCGCCGAATTGAATCACAGATCAGGCAAAATGGGGAGGTTTTTCGAGGCGCCCAATTTCGTTTTTTTCGATCAGAGGGCTTGACTTGAAAGTTGTGATTTGCTTTCCTTTTTCTATGTAATTCAACAGCTTGAAGGAAAATTCTGTGAGGGTAGCCTATCCCATGTTTATTGCATTTTCGGCAATAGCTTCATTTTTTGCAACAACAAGTGAAGCAGAAGCGGCTTGTTACGCACGATTTAGCAACAATATCGCTCAAGTAACAGCATGTGAAAACAGTAGCGGTCGTAGTGGATACCTAGAAATATTAAATAATCAATCATCTGGAGGCGTTTGTTACAAAGTGAATTTTCGAAGTGGAAAACGGCAAACCGGTTGTTTTTCTGGTCGGAGCAGCAGGCCTTCTTGTTTTAAATGTGCCCGTTCCAATGACGGGGTTAAGTCCGTTGTATTGACGCGACGTTGATAGAAATGGCCGATGAAGCTGTTTGGGTCGGCTCGACGATTGCAAGCAAGGATTGGGTTTGCCGAGGCAAAGTGCGGAATTGGAAAAATTACTGCAGATGACCTATCCTGCCTTCGCTCAGGTGCGTAGATCGTTGTCGACTTGCAAGAAAGAATTGATGTAACAAATGCCAATCATTCGAATGGCTTGGCTCTGTGCTTTGACTATGCTCTGCCATTTGGGTCCAGCTACAGCACAGAGTCTAGAGGAAACCCGCAAATGGATAACGGAGAAATTTGAGCGGTACTATTCGCCAGAATTCTCCGGCTGGCGTTACCTCGACTTCAATATCAATTTTGGCAAGTGCGAGGTTACAATCAATGAAACAGTATTTGTGCGTAAAGTTTACTATAACCAGCCAGCCACAAGGGTGCAACGATCTATTTTCCCCGTCACGGCTTTCAAGATGATCCGTTCTGACCCCGGTAAACAGGCCTACACCGTGATTCGGCTCGATGCCAAGCAACACCGCAGGGTGGGTAAGTATGTGAAATGCGGTGATAAACGGATGAGTGCTTGCTCAGATAAGGGCTGGGATCTGAATAACGATTCCGTCATTCTTCCGGTTGACTTCCGTGGTCGTGAACAAGATATCGAGAAAAGAATGAATCGTGCGTTTCAGCGCTACAAAGAGCTCGCTATCGCAAACGACTGCGCTCCCAAAGAGACCTTCTGATTCACTTTTAAATTTGCCTACGACGAGTAGTACTTGCGAAAGACGCGTTCCAATCGCTTCGCGCGGCTTTCGGGAGTGCCAGCGCCCGAGACTTTGCCCTCGCTTACAAGTATTCGCGCGGCTTGCCGCCGTCGCCATCGACTAATCAGCCGGATACGATCTGGAGGGATGCTGTCAAGCACTACAGCCGTGGTAATGCCCACTATTTCAAAGGTAACCTCGACCGGGCCATTGCCGAGTACGACAAGGCCATCAGCCTCGATCCGAAGAATGGAAATGCATATTACAGGCGCGGCAACGTCTACCAAGACAAAGGCAATTTCAATCGGGCCATTGCCGACTACGATACCTTCACGGCGGCACAACTCAGCTATGCTGTCGACTGTGAACTACCCGATTTTGGCTGATTGATTGACTATCAGCGCCCAGCATATTTGAAGCCAAAGAGCCCTGATCCACTTGAGGATGAGGCGGAAGTTGTATCCGGCGGCAGCGAGGATGGGGTTGATGGCATCACCTTGGGTGTGGGCGAGGTAATTGCGGTTCATTCTGTGGCCCGACTTGATGTGGCCGATGACCGGTTCGACAGCAGCGCGGCGCTTCATCTGGCGTTTGATGGCCGGTGTGACGCAGCGTTTCTGACCTGTGGTGAAGACCTTGAACTTGTGCTTGAGGCAGGCATTGTGGCCCTTGTATCCGGCATCTGCCAAAATGCGCTCGAGAGCCGCACCGGTGAACCGCTCGATGTCGGGCAAGATGGTTTTGAGCGTGTGGCCGTCACAGGGTTTACCCGGCAGCGACCTGGCGTGAACAGCGAACTGGCCGCCCTTGCACCGGTTCAGTGTTGTAGCGACAGATACCTTGACACCGAACTCATAGGGCTTGTGGGATTTTCCCTTGCCGATACACTCCACTTCGGGCGCGTGCAGCGAATAGATCTTTTTGGGAATGTCATCGCGCGGGCG
>SWCD01021390.1_pt1 | contig 25176 bp, 37 predicted proteins | sample 4693011 | NCBI WGS metagenome assembly SWCD01 (sample SAMN10267278, study PRJNA491770) | bioreactor metagenome | isolation source: DHS bioreactor inoculated with marine | place: Japan: Omine Ridge, Nankai Trough | reverse complement strand
TGTCCTGAGGACAGAGTTCGTTTTGCTTTTCGTGAACCACTTCGAGAACGTCCAGTACGTGCCATAATTCCTCTTTTTAAATCTCAGATTAATAGATTAGACAGATTATTTCTTTGTAGCGCCGCGGCGACGACCACGACCAGCAACTGTCTTCTTTGGTCCTTTTCGTGTGCGCGCATTTGTTTTTGTACGCTGTCCACGCAAAGGCAGGTTTCGGCGATGGCGCATCCCTCGATAACTACCAATTTCCATCAAACGTTTGATGTTCATCTGCGTCTCTCGGCGCAAGTCACCTTCAACAGTTAAACTATTGATTTGTTCACGCAGTGAGGCAACCTCAGTATCGGTGAGGTCTTTCACTCGTGTATCTGGATTTACCTTAGCGGCTGCCAAAATAGTATGGGATGTTTTTAATCCAACGCCATAAATATAGGTTAAGCCAATTTCCACGCGCTTATTTCTCGGTAGGTCAATGCCTTCAATACGTGCCATAGTTCCTCTCTAACCTTGTCTCTGTTTATGTTTCTTATTTTCGCAAATCACATAAAGTACACCTTTTCGGCGGACAAATTTACATTTTGCGCATCTTTTTCTAACTGAAGATGAAACCTTCATCTACTAACTCCTTTAGCTTCAAACCTGCAAGCCAAAACACCTGATTATACTTGCTGTTTTTCTATTCGTCCAGGTCTAAATGGCTAACATCCATTAAACTTGGGTCAGGATCAATGGTTCTCCATCAGTAACAGCCACCGAATGTTCAAAATGCGCTGTATGCGAGCCATCAATTGAAACAACTGTCCATTGATCCGACAACACTTTGGTTCTTGGAGTTCCAACCAAAACCATCGGCTCTAAAGCGATGGTGATTCCCGGTCGAAGAACCATCCCTCTGCCCGGCAACCCGTAATTTGGAACTTGCGGACCTTCATGCATTGTCCGTCCAACACCATGTCCAGTATATTCTCGAGGAACATGGTAACCAAAACTCTCCACATATTCTTGTATGGCTGCAGATACGTCACCAACTCTGTTACCTGCCATCATTTTACTGATCCCGATCTCCAAAGATTTCTCGGTCACCTCAAGAAGTTGTTTCACTTCCGCAGAGACCTCACCAACACCCATAGAAAATGCAGAGTCGGCTACAAAACCTTGAAAAATCGTGCCGCAATCGATCGATATCAAATCACCCTCTTTCAAAGTTCTGGCACTCGGTAAACCGTGCACCATTTCCTCATTCAGACAGGCATTGATCGTTCCCGGATAGGGTGTCGGACCAGGATATCCTAGAAATGCTGGAATCGCATCATGATCTCTGATCACTGTTTCAGCGATCTTATCCAGTTCAGCAGTACTCACCCCTGGACGAATTGCATCCCGCACCTCTTTCAAAGCTTGTGCATTTATTCGGCCGGCAGCCTGCATGATCTCGATTTCAGGTTGGCTTTTGATAACAACGTTTCGTTCCCAAGCCATATTTTAAAGTTCTTCCATGAATTGAAGCGCTAACAACAATTCTTTGGCTACATTTTCAATTTTTCTAGCACCATTGATATCTTTAAGCACCCCGGTTGAACGGTAATGCTCGATCAATGGAGATGTTTGTTCCCAATAAACCGCAATCCGGTTCTTTACCGTCTCTGGTTTATCGTCATCTCTTTGGTAAAGTTCAGAACCGTCAAAATCACAGATTCCTGTTTCTTTTGGTGGATTAAACTTCTCATTAAAGATATGTCCTTGATCTTGGCAAGTCCATCTGCTCGATAATCTCTCGATCAAATATTCATCTTTCACCAAAATGAAAGGTACAAGATCCACCTTGCCATCAAATTCAGCTAACATTTCATCCAAGGCTTCCGCTTGCGTTGGCGTTCTTGGAAATCCATCCAAGATAGCGCCAGCTTTACAATCTGGTCTAGAAATTCTATCCCGGATCATTGCGATTGTGACATCATCGGGAACCAACTCACCCCTATTCATAAATGAGTTTGCATGTTTCCCAAGTTCTGTTTCGTTTTTAATGTTCTCCCGGAAGATGTCTCCCGACGAAACATGAGGTAATTTCATGTTCTCGCTGAGGATCTCTGCCTGGGTTCCTTTTCCGGCACCTGGGGCACCTAACATCACGATGTAGATTGGCATATTCGACCAACTCTATCTTTATTTCACCAACAACGTATCATCATAACCGTGCAATTTTAGCTCGGCATCGATGTTCAGGAAGGTATCTCGAACCACACCCACTACGATCAATAGACCGGAGGAATTGATCAAGAATCCTGAATTACTAGGCAATCGCAATGCGGGAATTGCTAGCGTTGCCAAATAAGGCAAAACAGCAACAATACCTAAGAAGAGTGCTCCCGGCAAAGTGATCCGACTTTGGACTTTACCCAAATATTCTTGGGTTGCATTTCCTGGTCGCACATTACCAATCTTCGCACCGGACCGCTTCAAATTATCGCCATAATTCTGCTGTTGGAATAATACATTTGTATAGAAGAATGCAAATGCTATCACCATGATGAAATAAAATACCCAATATAAGTTGCTCTGCGCACCAAATACATTAGTGACGGTAATCGCAAAATTCTGTACCCATTCCGTCTCGGAATCTTGAAACAAACCAGCCAAGATTGCAGGGAAGGACAAAATTGCTTGAGCAAAGATCAATGGGATCATTCCGGACATATTGACCATCAAAGGCAAATTGCCTTTTACAGGCATCGCCATTCGATTACCAACGCGACGTCCAGGATACATTACAGGCACATTTCTACGTCCCTGTTGTACATATACAATTACGAAGATCATTGCCAACGTGATCAGGATCAATGAAATAATACCTACAACACGGGATTCCGGATTGTTCCACAAGGAGATGTATGTGGACGGCAGTTGAGAAATAATGCCCGCAAAAATGATCAAGGATAATCCTTGTCCACGGATACCATGTTCAGAGATCAATTCACCCATCCAGATCGCAAACATTGTTCCAGCAGTCATCACCGCCAATACGGTGATCGAGCCTAATATTTGTCCTTCGGTAAACCCAAATCCAGGGATAATGGGTCTGCCAGCGAAACTTGAACTAGAAAAGATCCGAATCTGACCATAAGCCTGTAAGGCCGCCATCACAACCGCAAGATAATAAGTTCTCTTTTCTTGCCATTTTCGTGCTTCTCGTGGATCATCTTCCATGCGCGCTTGCCATGCAGGGATGATCGGTGTGAGCAATTGAATAATGATCTGGGCAGTAATATAGGGATACACACCCATTGCAAGGACGGAAAAGTTTCGAACCGTCCCACCAGAGATCATATTGATTAAGTTGACTAAATTTGATCCTTGGCCACCGCCGGACATTAATGCTTCTAATGCAGCATTATCGACGCCGGGTACACGGACATGTGAAACAAATCGATATAAGATCAACAGACCGATCGAAAATAACAACTTTCTTCGAAGGTCAGGGGTTGTCCATAAATAGCGCCAACCTGAACGTTGTTTCATTAATATTGCTCCTTAATGCAATCCCAGACTATTCAATGATCTCTACTGTGCCACCAGCAGCTTCGATCTTGCTGCGGGCACCTGCTGTAACTCGGTGCACTCGGACAGTATAGGCCTTCTTCACATCACCTCGTCCCATGATCACAACAGGGCGTTCGGGTTTTCGAAGTAAGCGGGCTTCGTCCAAAGTTTCAGGATTTACCTTTGCTTTAGCTCTGAAGCTTTCTAATTGGTCCAGATTAATTTCATTATAGATCGTCTGATTCGGGGGCGTGAATCCACGCTTGAATGGCAATCGTCGGAAGAAAGGCAAATTCCCACCTTCTCGATACAATTTACCACCGCTTCCAGAGCGTGCGCCATAACCCTTGGTACCACGGCCTGCGGTTTTACCGCCTTTACCGCCAGTTCCTCGAGCAACACGAATTCTTTTTTGTTTTTTACCTTTATTAGGTTTCAGATCGTGTAAATCCATAGCCTAGTACCTCTATTCTTCGACTTTCAACATGTGACTAACCTTGGCAATCATGCCACGAATCACATCAGAGTCTACATGAGTAACAGTTTGGTTCATTTTGCGCAGGCCTAATGCCCTCACAGTCCCTTTTTGGCGTTCGTTATAACCAATCGGACTTTTCACCAAAGTGATTTTGATTTCTTTTTTCTTCTTAGCCACGGCTCTTTCTCTCCCAGAAGGGTATCAAATCCTCAGCTTTTTTACCTCTGATCAAAGCCACATCTTTAACAGACTTCAAATTATCCAGGGCTTTCATGGTTGCAGAAACAACATTAAGTACGTTTGCACTTCCCATCGATTTTGTCAATATATCCTGCACACCCACGGCTTGCATCACCGCACGCACACCACCACCGGCGATTACACCAGTACCTGGGGAAGCGGGGCGCAAAATAACTTTAGCACCAGCAACCTTGCCAATGATCTCATGAGGAATGGTTCCCTTATAAAGGTTCATTCGCCGCATATCTTTTTTTGCTCGATCAGAAGCTTTACGGATTGCATCTGGAACAGTTCGGGCTTTACCCATTCCCATTCCAACTCTGCCAGCCTTATCGCCTACTACTACTGTGACACGGAAGCCAAATCTTCGACCACCTTTTACAACTTTTGCCACACGAGTAATATCGATCGTTTTTTCTTCAAATTCTTGTTCGGATTCTTGTCCTCGATAATTTGTCATATTTTCTCCTAACCTAGAATTCTAGGCCGCCTTCTCTGGCGCCATCGGCCAATGATTTTACCCGACCAATATACCTGTATCCACCACGGTCAAAAATTACTTGGGACACACCCTGAGCTTTAGCTCGATCAGCAATTGCTTCGCCAACCAATTTAGCTTGCTCAGTCTTGTTTTTCCCTTTCATTTTTCCACGAAGGTCCTTATCAACTGTAGATGCAGAAGCTAAAGTCAATCCTTCTTCATCATTGATCACTTGAACATAAATATCATTCAGGCTGCGGAATACGTTCAATCGAGGACGTTCCGGCATTCCGTGAATTGTTTTACGGACCCGTTTATGTCTACGTTTTCGAGCTAATGCACGAGATTTTTTAGCCATATATCACCTCTACACAGCCGCGCCAGACTTACCAGCTTTACGTTTCACGAATTCACCACGATATCGAATGCCCTTACCCTTATAAGGTTCTGGCGGTCGGGTTTTTCGAATGACTGCTGAGATCTGTCCTACGACTTGTTTGTCAATTCCTGCAACACGAATTAAATTATTTCTCTCTAAAACTTCAAAAGTAGTCCCTACAGGGGGTTCTAATTCTATTGTGTGAGAATAACCAACATTTAATACGATATTTTTACCTTTCATTTCAGCACGATAGCCCACACCATGAATTTCGAGAAATTTCTCAAATCCATCACTAACACCAGTGACCATGTTCTGAATGATTGCTCGAGTAGTTCCATACATAGCACGTGCGAACTTCTCATCAGATTTCGGAGTAATTACTACTCCTTCCTCTTCTTTCTTTATTTCTACAACCGGAGGAAAGGTATGAGCTAACTCACCCTTAGATCCCTTGACCTTTACATGAGTACCCATAATATCAATACTCACACCATCAGGGATTACCACCGGCAATCGTCCTATTCTAGACATTTATATTTACCTCCATCAGGTTCTTGCAGGTTACCATACCTTACAGATGACCTCGCCGCCAACACCAACTTGGCGGGCCCTGCGACCTGTCATCACGCCTTTAGGAGTGGACATAATTGCCACACCCATGCCGGATAACACCCAGGGGATCTGGTTATTTTTTGCATATACTCGGCGTCCAGGTCGACTAATTCTTTCAAGACCTGTGATCACCGGGCGGCGTGTACGTCTTTCACCAACATATTTCAAACGTACGCGCAGTACTTTATGTGCCGGGGTTTCCCCATCGACAACTTCAAAGTCCTCAATATAACCTTCTTCCTTCAATATCCCGGCAACCGAAACTTTTAACTTGGAGTTAGGCATGGCAACCTGCGGTTTTCCAGCCATGACTCCATTACGGATGCGGGTCAACAGATCAGCGATTGGATCACTAAAGCTCATAATATCTCCTTAACCCGTTACCAGGAAGACTTCGTTACGCCAGGAATCTTTCCATCAAGAGCGTACTCTCTAAAGCAGATTCTACAAAGGGCAAATCGACGCATATACCCACGAGGACGGCCACATTTTCTACAGCGATTCCGCACTCTACCCTTATATTTTCGTCTTGTTTCACGGACAACCATACTTTTCTTAGCCATAATTTATCCTTCACTCTTGAATGGCATACCGAGTAAACGTAACAATTCTCGGCCATGTTCATCAGTATTCGCGGTAGTTACCACTGTAACTTCAAACCCACGGATTTTATCGATCTGATCATATTCGATTTCTGGGAAAACTAACTGTTCACTGAAACCAAGGGTGTAATTCCCTCGACCGTCGAACGAGTTAGGATTCACACCACGAAAGTCACGTACACGTGGCAATGCGATGCTCATTAATCGGTCTAAGAAAGACCACATGCGTTCACCGCGCAGGGTAACTTTCGTACCAATAGCGCGGCCTTCGCGTAATTTGAAATTTGCAATGCTTTTGCGAGCCTTGATCACCAAGGGCTTTTGTCCAGCGATCTTGGTTAGATCAACCACAGCAGCATCTAATGCCTTTGCGTTTTCAATTGCCTCACCCACACCAATGTTCAGCACAATCTTCTCTAATCGAGGAGCTTGCATCACACTGTCCAGGTTCAGTTCTTTCACCAAAGCAGGCACAATTTCTTTTTGATAGCGTTCTTTGAGTCTACTACCCATCTTTTACTCCACCTATCCTATTCAATCTCAGCTTCGCAAGATCGACACACTCGAAACGGTTCACCTTCGTCGTCTCTGGATGTTCCCACCCGTGTGATTTCATTGCAGCTGGGGCAAACCAACATCACGTTTGAAAGATCAATCGGAGCTTCAAATTCAATGATGCCGGTCTCAAGTGTACGGCCTTCCATTTGTTGCTGGCGTTGATGCTTTTTACGCATATTAAGACCTTGAATTACTACTCGGTTATGCTTAGGAAGCACTTTGATAACCTCACCGCGCTTTCCTTTGTCATCGCGTTTGCCAGTAATGATCTGTACCGTATCGCCTTTGCGAATTTTCATTTTCCGTATCATACAATTACCTTCTTCCTAAAGAACCTCAGGTGCAAGCGAAACAATTCGCATGAACCCAAATTCTCGCAACTCACGGGCCACAGGCCCAAAAATGCGGGTCCCTCTCGGATTTTTAGTTTCTGGATCAATGATCACAGCAGCATTGTCGTCGAAGCGAATATAAGAGCCGTCTTCTCGACGCCATTCTTTGGCAGTCCGTACGATCACAGCCTTTACCACTTCACTCTTCTTCACAGTTCCATTAGGCGTAGCAGATTTTACTGTCGCAACAACAATATCTCCCACATGCCCATAGCGCTTCACCGATCCACCTAAAACCTTGATTACCAAGATCTCTCGGGCGCCGGTGTTATCAGCAATTTTCATTCGAGATTCAGTTTGGATCATCGTCTAATCCTCTACCACAGTATCAGCGCGCAGATTTCGTTTGAGAACTTCCTGAACGACCCAACGCTTGGTTTTTGAAATCGGTTTACTCTCCACAATAATGACTTCATCGCCAACTTGGCAGTCTAATTCATCATGGGCTTTCACTGACTTCTTGCTTGTGATTACTTTTTGGTAAAGCGGATGACGATATTTTCGTGTAAGCTGAACCGTAACAGTATTTTGCATTTTATTACTTAGAATGGTTCCAGTAATTCGTCTGCGAGTGTTCATGCATCACCTTCATTTTCTTCAGATTGCTTAAGTTCACTAAGAATTGTCAGCATCCGAGCAATTTTTCTTCTAGTGATCGAAAATCGAGTGTGATCAGTTAACTCACCAGTTGTGAACTGAAAACGTAAACGCATCAATTCTTCCCGGCTTGCATCTAATTCTGCTTCGATCTCTTCCACAGTCATTTCACGAATTTCAGCGGCATTCATGCTTAACCTCCATGACCTAGTGCAGCTACAATCTTGGTCTTCACTGAAAGTTTGTACATTGCCCGAGTTAATGCTTCTTTAGCAATATCATCAGGCATACCACCAACTTCAAACATAATACGACCAGGCTTGATCACTGCAGCCCAGAACTCAACATCACCTTTACCCTTACCCATGCGAGATTCTGCAGCACGTTTGGTAATAGGTTTGTCTGGGAACACACGAATCCATACACGACCGCGACGATTTGTGGCACGCACGATCGCTCGACGGGCTGCCTCAAGCTGGCGGGCAGAAACCCAACCAGGCTCAAGGGCTTTCAAGCCCCATTCACCGAAATGTACGTCAGAACCGCGATAGGCTTTGCCTCTCATTCGGCCGCGCATCTGCTTTCGGTATTTAACACGTTTTGGCATTAACATTGATTCTACCTCTCAAAAAGCCCGGGCTTACTTAGTAACGTAAACGCCCTTGGTCTCTTCTAGATTGTCTTCTCCCGTTTCCGGTAAGATTTCACCTTTATAAATCCAAACTTTAATTCCAACTGCACTATAAGTAGTCACAGCTCTGTACGTGGCAAAATCAATATCCGCACGTAAGGTATGGAGAGGCACTCGACCTTCTCTTACCCATACGGTGCGAGCCATATCAGCACCACCTAATCGACCAGACACCTCAATTTTGGCACCTTCGCCACCAGCACGCATAATCTGTTGTAAAGATCGGCGTATGGCTCGTCGATAACTAATTCGGCGCTCAATTTGGCTAGCAATATTCACTGCAACCAGATAAGCATCCAAATCGGGTTCTTTAATTTCTTTGATCTGCAGATCTATCTGCTTACTAACCAACTCTTCCAATGCTTTACGCACTTTCTTCACATTCTCGCCCTTGCGGCCAATCAGCACGCCAGGTTTCGATGTGTGTACGTAAATCTTTACATTGCCAGGATAACGCTCAATTTCGATCTTAGAAACGCCAGCTCTAGGTGACATTTCATGAATAAGATCACGTATGGCAAAATCTTGGTGGAGTTGATTTACATAATCTTCGCCTTCAGCATACCAACGACCGTCCCAGGTCTTATTGATCTTTAGACGAAAACCAACAGGATGTACTTTACGTCCCATATTATCTCCTGACCATCTTAGTTTTCACGTTCGCGCAAGATCACTGTGATGTGAGATGAACGGCGAAGCCAGGGTTTAAATCTACCCCGAGCTCCAAAACGTCGCCATTTGCGCGTTCGGCCTTCATCGGCAAAGATCTTGTAAATATACAAATCTTTTCGGCTGATGTTAAAGTTTTCCTCTGCATTGATCATTGCAGATCGAACAACTTTATAGACAGGTTTTGAGGCGAGTGGTTCCACGAACTGGAGTTGATCCAGCGCTTCTACCACATCTTTCCCTCGAACCAAATCGATCACCAAGCGTACTTTTTGTGCAGATATCTGTACCTGCTTCACACTAGCTTTAATATCAGTAGCCATTTCTTAGCCTCTACCGTCTGGTCTCGCGAATATGTCCGCGGAATGTTCGGGTAGGAGCAAACTCACCTAAACGATGTCCAACCATATTCTCAGTAATGTAGATCGGAACATGGCGTCGGCCATCATGAACTGCGATCGTATGCCCAACCATCTGGGGGAAGATCGTGCTAGCACGGCTCCAAGTACGAATTACTTTTTTCTCGCCACTTTCATTCATGGCAACTATTCTTTTCAACAATTTTTGGGCAATAAATGGCCCTTTTTTTAACGATCGTCCCATATTAGTACTCCAGGATCCTAGCGGCGTTTCTTGCCACGGCGGCGGACAATATATTTACCAGTCGTTTTATTTCGGCGGGTCTTATAGCCCAAGGTGGGTTTACCCCACGGGGTTTTAGGCCCAGGCATACCGATTCCAGAACGTCCTTCACCACCACCATGAGGATGATCGTTAGGGTTCATTGCAGAACCACGAACTGCTGGGCGAATACCCATATGTCGTTTTCGTCCGGCTTTACCAAGTTTGATATTGCTATGGTCCACGTTTCCGATCTGACCAATTGTTGCATAACATTCTTGGCGGATGAGTCTTACTTCACCAGAGGGCAGTCGAATTTGAGCATAATCGCCCTCTTTCGCCATTAATTGAGCTGCTGCGCCAGCAGACCGAACGATCTGTCCACCACGCCCAACTTTCATTTCAATATTATGGATCATTGTGCCAGTCGGGATATTTGCAATTGGCAACGCATTGCCAGGCCGAACTTCTACTTCCGGACCAGCAACAACTACATCACCAACGCCCACACCCAATGGAGCCAAAATATATCGTTTTTCACCATCGGCATAATGCAATAAAGCCAATCTTGCGGTGCGGTTTGGATCATACTCGATCGCTGCAACCTTAGCAGGAACAGAAAGCTTATTTCGTTTGAAATCAACTATTCTGATCTTACGTTTATGCCCGCCACCTCGGTGACGTACGGTCACACGACCATAATTATTTCTACCGGCATGCTTGAGCAGGGGTTTGACCAATGCTCTCTCTGGTTTCGATTTTGTGATCTCTTCAAAGGTATAGCTGGTCATATCCCGTCGACCGGGAGATGTTGGTTTATATTTTTTGACTGCCATTATTGAACTCCCTCGAATACATCGATAGATTCACCGGGAGCTAAAGTAATAATCGCTTTTTTGTATGCTTTTCGACGAGAAACTGTGCTTCTGCTGTTACCAGCAATTTTTCGTTTCGCAGGCATGTTGATCGTTCGTACTTTCTCAACCTGCACATTGAAAACTTGTTCCACAGCTTCTTTGATCATTGCTTTAGTTGCTTCCCTCGAAACTTCAAAAACGACCTGGTTTAATGCACCAGAAAGATAGCTTGATTTTTCAGTTACGATTGGACGCCGTAAAATATCATAAATACTTGTCATTTTACACGCTCCTCTTTGCCCAAGTACCCAACCAAGACATCCAGTGCTTTCAAAGATACAACAACTTTGTCATATCCTAGTAAATCACGAATGTTAGCGTAACTGGCCAATAAGGTTTTCACATTGGGCAAGTTATTTGCAGATCGAGCAACCATCTGTTCTTGATCTGATTTTTCAGATAACAAGATCAGGGCGCTGTCTTCGCCAACCAACTTATCCATCGCAGTAACCATAGTTTTGGTTTTTTGATCACTGACCTTCAAATCATCAATGATCACAATTTCATTTTCAGCTGCCTTGACGGAAAATGCTGAGCGCAAAGCTGCTCGTCGCATTTTCTTTGGCATATCTTTTGTATAATCGCGTGGCTTCGGTGTGTGAACCTTTCCACCACCAACCCATTGTGCAGCTCGGATAGAACCTTGACGAGCTCGGCCAGTTCCTTTCTGCTTGAAGGGTTTTCGACCACCACCCCTTACTTCACTTCGACCTCTTGTGCTATGTGTGCCCAATCTGGCGTTTGCCATTTGTCGCACAAATGCTTGGTGCATAAGATCTTTGTTTACGGGTGCTTCGAAAATATCAGCAGGGAGGTCGATTTCTTCGCCAGTCTTTTTACCTTTGAGGGTATAAATATCTAATTTCATAATCGTATTTGCGGAATAGGAGATCTAACCACCTACTGTTTCCGCACCTCCTTGATCTGAACCACTCCGCCTTTAGCGCCTGGCACTGACCCTTTGATACCGATCAGGTTTCGTTCAGCATCTACCAAGACAACTTTAACGTTTTGAGCAGTTACTCGATCATTACCCATTCGGCCTGGCATCTTCTTTCCCTTCCAAACTTTACCGGGAGTAGAAGTTGCACCGATCGAACCAACAGCACGATGTCGATCAGATTGACCATGAGTTTTTGGTCCACCACTAAAATTATGACGCTTCATCCCACCTGCAAAGCCTTTACCTTTTGAAATACCAATCACATCTACATGATCGCCTAATTCAAAAGCTTCAACAGTGAGCTTGTCACCAGCTTTGAGTTCATGTTTTTTAGAGCGAAATTCTCTTAATATTCTAAGGGGAGGAGCATCTGTAATCTTGAGATGCCCTAATTGACCGCCTGTAAGGCGTTTGGGTTTGGTTTCACCAAATCCCAACTGCACTGCACTATAGCCATCTTGCTCTACAGAGCGCACTTGGGTTACATAGCAAGGCCCAGCTTCGATGAGAGTAATCGGCACAGCACTGCCATTCTCGTCGAAAATCTGGGTCATACCGATTTTCTTTCCTATAAGCCCTTTAAACATTTCGGTTGTACTCCTAATAATCAAATTTACGGGACTGTCAGACTGGGCTAAGCCACATCATCCCTGAGGAGCGCAGTCAACAACTCTCCCGAAAGCATTTTAAGCTTCCGTATAAGGTTGTTCTTACACTCCCCTTTTTTTCAAACAAAACGCAATATAATATCTACGTTCGTTTTATAAAGAATGTTAAGCAATCACAATCGCCAATTATATCTTAATTTCTATATCTACACCAGCGGGCAAATTCAAACGCATTAGCATATCAATGGTCTTTGAATCTGGATCCAACACGTCTATCAGACGGTTATGTGTTCTGATCTCGAAATGTTCGTGCGAATCCTTATCAATAAAGGGGGATCGGCGAACGGTAAATCTTTCTTTTTTAGTTGGCAATGGAACCGGGCCAACTACTCGAGCACCAGTGCGTTCTGCGGTTTCGACAATCCGTTTTGCAGATTGGTCTAGAACACGATGATCAAATGCTTTCAAACGAATGCGTATTTTTTGCTTACTTGCCATAATTTCCTAGTCCAGAATTTCTGTGATGACGCCAGCGCCGACGGTCAGTCCGCCCTCGCGAATAGCGAAATTGCCACCTTGCTCTAAGGCTACCGGGGTGATCAAGTCGACTTGCAAGTTGACATTGTCTCCAGGCATAACCATTTCCACACCTTCAGGCATGGTGATCTCACCAGTCACATCCAATGTGCGGATATAGAACTGTGGTCGATAACCATTGAAGAATGCTTTGTGACGCCCACCCTCGTCTTTTCTCAATACATAAACCTCACTCATGAACTTCTTGTGAGCTTTGATACTTCCTACTTTTGCTAATACCATCCCACGCTCGATCTCTTCTCGATCAATACCACGCAGTAATAAGCCAGCATTGTCTCCAGCGATACCTTCGTCCAGTTGCTTATGGAACATTTCTACTCCAGTCACAACCGTCTTGCCGATCTCATCTCGTAAGCCAACGATATCTACAGGTTCATTGATCTTGATCACACCTCGATCAATACGCCCAGTCACCACTGTCCCACGACCTTTGATCGAAAAGACATCTTCGATCGGCATCATGAAGGGTTTCTCCATTTCTCGAGCAGGTTCTGGAATATACTCATCCACAACTCGGAGCAACTCGATGATACTGGCATATTCTTCTGCCGCAGCATCTGTGCTCGCACTTTCTAATGCTTTCAATGCACTACCTTTCACGATCGGGGTCTCATCGCCAGGGAAGTTGTATTCATTCAACAACTCTCGCAATTCCATCTCGACCAATTCGAGCAGTTCAGGATCATCCATCATATCGATCTTGTTCATATAGATCACGATCGAAGGCACTTCCACTTGGCGGGCCAAGAGGACGTGTTCGCGTGTTTGGGGCATCGGTCCATCAGGAGCCGCTACCACCAAGATCGCACCATCAATCTGGGCTGCACCAGTGATCATATTCTTGATATAGTCACGATGTCCCGGCATATCCACATGGGCATAGTGACGTTTTTCTGTCTCGTATTCCACATGGGAAATATTAATTGTGATCCCGCGCTCTCGCTCTTCAGGTGCATTATCAATTGTGTCGAAGGCTCGAAAATCTTGTGAGCCGCCCATAATTGCTGCAACCTTGGTGATCGCCGCGGTCAAGGTCGTTTTTCCGTGGTCAATATGTCCCATTGTTCCCACGTTTAGATGTGGTTTACTTCGATCAAATTTCTCTTTACCCATGTTCTTCTTTCTCCTTCTTTAATTTCAGAAGTCTAACTAACTAATTAATATTCTATATCTAAATGTTATACACCACGAACAGCTTCCAAAACCTTGTCGGAAACTTTTGCGTAATGATCAAATTCCATTGTAAATGCGCCTCGCCCTTGAGTGGCAGATCGCAACTCAGTCGCATAACCAAACATTTCAGCAAGAGGAACCATCGCATTGATCGCCTGGGTATTTCCTTGGCGCATTTCCATGCCTTGTACTTCACCACGGCGTCCGCTAACCTGACCTACAACGTCACCTAAATATTCTTCAGGGACAACAACTTCCACTTTCATCATTGGTTCTAATAATACCGCTTTTCCTAAACGCATTCCTTCTTTGAAGGCCATCGAAGCAGCCGTTTTGAAGGCCATTTCATTGGAATCGACTTCATGAAAAGAACCATCGATCAAAACAATATTGACATCCACAACCGGATATCCACCCACCACACCGCCAGAAGAAGCTTCCATCACGCCCTTCCTAACAGCCGGGATATATTCCTTAGGAACGGATCCACCAACCACTTTATTTTCGAAAACAACTCCTGTGCCTGGTTTTCCGGGAGTCATTGCAAAAACGACATGCCCATATTGACCGCGTCCACCTGACTGTTTCGCATAACGCATTTCTGCTTTATCCACAGCCCTGGTAATTGTTTCACGGTATGCCACGCGAGGTCGACCGACATTTGCCTGAACATTAAATTCACGCTGCATTCGATCTACTAATATTTCTAAATGTAATTCACCCATCCCAGAGATTACTGTTTGACCAGTCTCGTTATCAGATTTAACTTGGAATGTAGGATCTTCTTCTGATAGTCGACGAAGGGCGATACCCATCTTATCTTGATCAGAAGTCGTCTTAGGTTCCACCGCAATTGAAATGACTGGGTCAGGGAAAGTAATACTTTCCAAAACAATTTGTTTACCTTCATCACTTAAAGTGTCGCCGGTAAAGGAATTTTTCAGTCCTAGAACTGCGCCAATGTCGCCCGCACGCACTTCTTCAATATCCTCACGATGATCAGCATACATCCGCACCATTCGGCCGATACGCTCTCGAGATCCTTTAGAGGAGTTATATAAGGATGTGCCAGTTTTTACTGCACCTGAATAAACTCTAAAATAAGCCAATCGACCTACATAGGGGTCTGTAACGATCTTGAAGACCAATGCACTTGTGGGTTCTCCATCTTCCAGGCTGCGTTCAATTTCTTCATCTGTCTTGGGGTGAAAACCTTTCACTGCGGGAATGTCCAACGGTGAAGGTAAAAAGTCCAATACTGCATCTAATACAGGTTGGACACCTTTATTCTTTAAAGATGTACCACAATACACTGCAGTGGCACGGTTTGCCAAGATTCCTTTTCGAAGCCCAGCTTTTAATTCTTCTTCAGAAATTTCCTCGCCCTCAAGGTATTTCAAGGTCAAGTCATCATCTAATTCCGCAATCGCTTCGATCATAGACTCTCGAGCAGCTTCAGCTTCGCCTTTCAAGTCAGCCGGAATTTCGACTACCTTTGGCGCTGTCCCCAAACTGTCTTCCCATATGATCGCTTCCATCTTAAAGAGGTCAACGACACCTTGGAACTCAGCTTCAGATCCGATCGGCAATTGAACATTGATCGTATTTGCTCCCAAGCGATCACGGATCGATTGAACGGAACGTTCAAAAGATGCGCCAGTTCGATCCATTTTATTGATCAAACATATTCTTGGGACTTCATACCGATCAGCTTGTCGCCAAACGGTCTCACTTTGGGGTTCAACTCCCTGGACAGCATCAAAAACAACAATACCGCCATCAAGCACACGCAAAGAACGTTGCACCTCAGCGGTAAAATCGATATGACCAGGAGTATCAATAATATTAAATAAGTAACCTTTCCATTCGGCGGTTACTGCAGCAGAAACAATTGTGATACCACGTTCTCTTTCTTGATCCATCCAATCGGTGACGGTGGTGCCATCATCTACAGAACCTATCCGGTGAGTTTTACCGGTATAGAATAAAATTCTTTCGGTAGTTGTGGTTTTACCAGCATCAATATGTGCGATGATACCAATATTTCTATATTTATTTAGGGGAAATTTTTTTACCTTTGACATCATCTACGACCAAAAAATCTGTATCCTTTTATAATCTATAATGAGAGAAGGCTCGATTGGCCTCTGCCATTCGATGGGCTTCTTCTCGTTTTCTGTAAGCTGCCCCTTGTTTGTTTGAACCATCGATCAGTTCATCTGCAAGTTTTTCTGCGAATGATTTCCCAGAACGTTCTCGAGCAGCACCAATAATCCAGCGAGTTACCAAAGCAAATTGACGATGGGTATTTACTTCCAAAGGCACTTGATAGGTTGCACCACCCACACGGCGGGGACGTACTTCCATTACTGGGGCAACTTCTTTAATTGCAGCCTTAAACACTTCCAATCCAGGCTTGCCAGTGCGTTCTTCAATAAGATCGATCGCGTCATATATGACGCGGCGAGCAGTGCTTTTATTTCCGCCTTTCATCATGCGGTTAACAAAAGATTGAACCTGTCGATCTCCAAACTTGGGATCCGGTTCTGCAACTCTCTTTGGGGGCGAATATCTACGAGCCATGGTACTCTCCAGTTTTCATCTTTCTATTCAACGTAATAAATTGCCAGTTTGTTCGTACTGCTGGCAATTGGTTTATAAATTTATTTAGGTCGTTTTGTTCCATATTTTGAACGACTTTGTGCTCTTCCTTCCACACCCATTGAGTCGAGAGTACCTCGAACAATATGGTATCGAACGCCCGGAAGATCTTTCACTCGACCACCCCGAACCAACACAACACTATGTTCTTGCAACCCATGCCCTTCACCAGGGATATATGCAGTTACTTCCATTCCATTTGTCAATCGAACACGAGCAATTTTACGCAAAGCCGAATTCGGTTTTTTTGGTGTCATTGTTCGCACAATTGTGCAGACGCCGCGTTTTTGAGGAGCACCTTTTGGTTGCAATATTCTTCGTTGTTTATAGGAGTTATAAACATATTGCAATGCAGGTGAATTGCTCTTTTTTCTCTTACTCGTTCGGCCCTTTCGGACCAGTTGGTTGATCGTTGGCATTGCGCCTCCAAACTTTTGATAAAATCTTTATAGTATTTACACTTTGACTGCCGTACATCGAGGCCATCATTACACGCAAGATGGCCTCGCTTGAGTCAAAAACTGTTTTATTTTCAGAGCCTTAAAAAGTCTCAATTAAACATGTTAATTAGTCGAGCCACAATCGAGAATTCTATCACCATCCCAAAACTGCGTCAAGGAAGATGTTTCGAATTTACACACTATTTATCAATAATCCAGGCCCTAAATTAACCAAGCTTGAATATCAAATTTATTTTCTAAATTTACTGCCTAAACCGAGCAAACCGGTTTCCAATTTTGGCGCTCGACCTCGTGCTTCATCCTTTCCAAACTTGATTACACCATCATCAGTCACTGCCTCAACTGCTAAACCAAGACTCTGCAACTCTTTCACCAAAACTCTAAATGAAGCAGGAATGCCGGGTTCCTCAATGGCCTCCCCTTTCACAATAGATTCGTAAGTTTTTACACGTCCAATTACATCATCAGATTTTACAGTGAGCATTTCTTGCAAAGTGTAAGCAGCACCATAAGCTTCTAAGGCCCAAACTTCCATTTCACCAAAACGCTGTCCACCAAACTGTGCTTTACCGCCCAAAGGTTGTTGGGTCACCAAACTATAAGGACCCGTTGCCCGAGCATGCACTTTATCTTCAACCAAGTGATGCAATTTCAACATCGTCATCACGCCAACAGTAACAGGATTATCATAGGGTTCGCCAGACTTTCCATCGCGCAACCATTGCTTTCCATAAATAGGTGCAGGAACACCACTCTTTATCGTCACTTCAGCAGCTACATCAGCCAGATTTTCGTCTGAGATCTTTTCAATATCTTCCCCCATAACTTCAAGCCATAATCGCATACTGGCAACAATTGCTCGATTTCCCTGATCTTTTCGTGCTTCATGTACCAAATTCTTTTCACCAAAATCTAAAATCAGTTCAGGATCCATTCCTTTATCTGTAAGCCATTCTTTCAAAACTGTGTGGCGAGCAAAAACCTTATCGGAAACCATTTGGTAAACATCATACCCTCGTTCACCCAACCACTCTTCCATATAAAGATTACGGATCTCATCTTCGTCCTCAAAGGACTCAGGATCATAATCTGTGTCTTGTTCGTTTAGCCATTCCCATGCCTTATGTGCAGTTTCCTTCCATGCCTGATCCATCATCCAAGCTCGGCCCAATTCTGCTTCAATATCGGCCTCATCCGCACCATCAAACACCGGCACGATCGCTCGGAAACCAAGTTGGCGAGCAGCCCAACCCAAATGAGTTTCCAATACCTGGCCAATATTCATACGCCCAGGAACACCAAGCGGATTCAATATAATATCCACCGGCGTGCCATCCGCAAGGAAAGGCATATCTTCAACAGGAACGACCATGGACACCACACCCTTATTTCCATGGCGGCCGGACATTTTATCACCAGACTGGATCTTGCGGCGCTGAGCAACTGAGACTCGTACCATTTGTTCCACACCAGCAGACAGATCTATATTATCTTCTCGTGAAAAGACTTGAACATCCACAACCTTGCCGCGCTCACCATGGGGCACTCGCAATGAAGTATCTTTCACATCACGTGATTTTTCACCAAAGATCGCTCTAAGCAATCTTTCTTCAGGGGTCAATTCTTTCTCACCCTTTGGTGTGATCTTTCCAACCAACACATCGCTTGGGGCAACTTCCGCACCAATACGAATGATTCCTAGTTCATCAAGATCCTTGATCGAATCCTCACCAACGTTGGGAATATCCCGGGTGATTTCTTCAGAACCTAATTTTGTATCTCTTGCTTCAACCTCATACTTCTCAATATGAATCGAAGTAAATCGATCATCTTGAACCAATCGTTCAGAGATTAATATTGCATCCTCAAAGTTACCACCTTCCCAAGATAGGAAAGCAATTACCACGTTTTGACCTAAGGCCAAGTTGCCGTCTTGGGTTGAGGAAGAATCAGCGATCACATCGCCCCTCTTCACACGTTGACCCTTCACCACTGCTGGGCGTTGATCGATACATGTATTCTGATTGGATCGTTGATATTTTCTCAGATAATGTACTCGCTCTTCTTTTTCATTCTTTTGCTTTAGCACAATGAATTCGCCCGTCACCGAAACGACTTCACCATCTTCTTCAGCATGAATCACTTGCCCAGAGTCCTGGGCTGCAAAAGATTCCATACCGGTGGAAACCAACGGAACCTGAGGGCTAACCAATGGCACAGCTTGGCTCATCATGTTGGATCCCATCAATGCACGGTTGGCATCATCATGTTCCAAGAAAGGAATCAACGCAGCACTAATACCTACCACCTGGTGGGGAGCCACATCCATATAGTCGATCTCTTCAGGCTTTGTGGATAAAAATGTTGATTTATATCTTGCCGATACTCTGGGGCGAACATATTCGCGATCCTGTGTTAATGGCGCATTTGCCTGGGCAATAAAGAATTTATCCTCAAAATTAGCAGAGAGGAATTTTATTTCTGTGGATACATAAGGAATGATCAGCACTTCCTTAACACCAGAATTGCCAATGTCCTTCGCCATCTTTTCATCAATGCGATCACCCTCTTTGGCGATCTTCTTTCCATCTCCATTAACAATATCTTCTCGCAATCTTCGCCCAATCAATATTTTCGATTTAGGGGACAACGATTTGATCACATCATAATATGGAGTTTCAATGAACCCATATTCATTTACCCGTGCAAATGAGGCCAAACGACCGATCAAACCAATGTTCGGTCCTTCGGGAGTTTCAATCGGGCAAATTCGACCATAATGAGAGTGATGGACGTCACGAACATCAAAGCCCGCTCGCTCTCTGCGCAAACCACCCGGTCCTAAAGCTGAAACAGTTCGTTTATGCTTTAATTCAGAAAGCGGGTTCGTCTGCTCCATGAATTGTGAGAGTTGGCTGGAGCCAAAAAATTCTCGCAATGCAGCAACTACCGGACGAATATTGATCAATGTGATCGGGGAGAGATGCTCCTGATCTCGAATGGACATACGCTCTTTGATCACACGTTCCATTCTTCGCAAACCAATTCGTAATTTATTTTGGATCAACTCACCAACAGTTTTAATTCGGCGATTTCCTAAATGATCAATATCATCAGGTTCAATTTCTTTGTTGTTGATCAAGATCATTCTACGAACTAATCGGATCATATCCCATTTAGTAATCGTTCGATGCTCAAGCGGAACTTCTTTATCTAACTCTAATTTTTGGTTAAGTTTATATCGACCCACACGTTCAAGGTCATAATGCCGTTGATCAAAGAGCTGTGCTTCTAAAAATTCTCTTGCGTTATCAAGGGTTGCCGGGTCACCAGGTCGCATTCTCTTAAAGAATTCGATTAAGGCCTGTTCCGCCACGGTATGTTTTCCATCATAGTCCCATTCCGGTTCTTGGCGTAGAGTGGAAGCAATATACATTCGATCCGGGTTATTATCAATATCTTCAAACAGTGCGATGATCTCTGCGTCGTTCCCTTCTTTTAATGGCGCATTATCTACACCATCAGAAATGGCTGCCAATGCTCGCAAAAATATCGTCACGGGAATGGTTCGTTTTCGATTAAATTTTAATGTCAGGTAATCACTCTTTCGAGTTTCAAACTCCATCCATGCCCCACGATCAGGGATCATTTTAGAAGTTGCCATCATACGACCAGTTGCTCGATCGCGATTGGCTTCAAAATAAACACCAGGAGATCGGATCAACTGAGAAACAACTACACGCTCAGTACCATTAATAATGAAAGTACCCTTTTCGGTCATCTCAGGAAAATCACCCATGAAAATATCTTGCTTGATCGGTTCAGGAATTTCAGGGCCAGCTAATAGCACCGATAAATACATCGGACTGGAATAGGTAAGATCACGATTTATACATTCTTCAACAGTATATTTCGGTTCATCGAACCAGTAGGTCAATCCCCACTGCTCTGATTCTGGTGTTCGGCTTGGGAAATAAAGCCGCATGCCTTTATTATAAGATTCGATTGGGGAGATCTCATGAAACAGGTCTCCAAGTCCGATAGCTTTCAATCGGACAAATGATTTAAGCTGAACTTCAATTAAGTTCGGCAGGGGAAGCTTAGTTGGGATCTGTGAATAAGATTTTGTTGCTATCGTGCCTACCATCTATATCTCCCGGGGAAAAATATGAGTAGTTTTATGAGGATGAATTATTGTATATAAGGTTCGTCTTGTCAATTAAATACAATAATTCCTGGTCTTGTTAGACCAATCAAGAATTATATCAAAAACAAAAGTTGAAGTCAAGCATTGATTTATAGATTTATCAATATTCTAAAAAGATTTGATCCGATTTAGCCGCAGAAACAAAATCATTCTGATGCAATCCATCGACCACATGCGTCCACCAAGTCACAGTCACCTTCCCCCATTCCAATAATATGGCTGGGTGATGGTCTTGGTCTTCAGCCCATTTTCCAATTTTAGAACTAAAGCCAACCGCATCTAAATATTTCTTAAACTTGTACCCTCTCTGCAAACGTTCTCCTCCATCCACGTCGACAACTTGCCATTCAGGAATTTGAGGGAAGAAATCATCCCGTTCTTCTTGGCTTGCTGGTGGGTCTCCCCCTCGGCAGGCGATACATTTCATCTCATATAAGTTTTTCATAAGCTTCTCCATCAATATACAATCCCAATGTATTTAGAGGGGAATGTCTTTCTCAAAAGGGGTTTTCCCTCTTATTTTACTTCTCTCTTCTATATAATACCTTTAATTGATCTTCAAAAACAGGTTGTATTGAAATTAGTGGATAATTTCAATCAAAGTGGTATAATTTCCGCCTATTATGCCGGTGGCAGAGTACCCGGCTTATCAAAACTGCGCCAAAGAACGCGGCGCGCGTTCTTTTTTGGTGCGCCCATATTTTAGATGTGGAAATCACCAGGAGTATATATATGTCCAAAGAAACCAATTTCCTTCCCCAGATCCCCAAGATCGCCGTCATTATCGTCGCCGCCTACATTGGCGCGCAAATGCTATCTGATATCGCCAGTCTCAAGATCGGCGTGATCACTGGATATGCAGTCGATATGGGTACCTTTATTTATCCGATCACTTTCACCCTGCGCGACCTCGTCCATAAGGTTTTAGGCAAAAAGAATACCCGCGTCCTCATCATCTCCGCCGGTGCGATCAATTTATTCATGGCCGCCTATCTTATGTGGTCTGCATCCGTGCCCAGCGATGATTTCTGGGGTTTGGGTTCAGAATTCAGTGCCATCCTTGCCCCCGTTTGGCGTATCGTCTTAGCCTCCATCGTCGCCGAGGTGGTCAGCGAATTGGTCGATACAGAGGTCTATCATCTCTTTGTCACCAAGATCACCACCAAACATCAGTGGGCCAGGGTACTGGTCAGTAACTCCGTTAGTGTCCCCATCGACAATATCATTTTTGCCCTCGGTGCTTTTGCTTTCGACCTCCCCTGGGCCGTGGTTTGGGAAATTTTCTTCTTCAATCTCGTCGTTAAGTATGGCATTACGATTTTAAGCCTCCCGCTAATATACTTGGTTCCCGACAAATTTGGAAATAACGAAGAATAAAATTTAATTCTATTAAATAGAAAACTTCAGGAAATTAATTTCCTGAAGTTTTTTTATCTTTTAAAAATACCCCACCATGCCGGGTGTGAACAAGTCTTGAACCTGCTTATGCAGGTTTGGGATCCGCTCCGACGTTCTGCCTTGGCTATTGCCTATCGCATCACAATCGCGAATAAAGATCCCGATATTCTATTGTTGGCCCAAGACGGGGCGATCACATCTCGAACACAGCAGGGTATTCTTTCTTTCTACTTAATTTATACCATGAATCTATCCCCTTTTAGTCCTCCCCAAATTTATTATCAATTTATTCTAAAATATTAAAAATATCTTGATTATCCTTCAAAATATTGTTTATTAAACCGCTCATTCAATATCTAGATTGAATTTATCTTAGCTGTGCAGTTGTTTCTGTTAAACAGTCTCAGAAAAACGGAATTAATTCCTTGGTAAAATCGTCTAAGAAATAAGTACTAGGAGAAAATATGTCAATTGAAAATATATATGCAACCTTCGCTGGCGGATGTTTTTGGTGCCTAGAAGCAGTATATGAAAATGTCGTGGGTGTGCATTCTATTGAATCTGGGTACATCGGTGGGAATGCTGCAGAATCGAACTACAAAGATGTAAGCCGCGGCAACACCGGCCATGCCGAGGCGGTCCATATACAATATGATGCCGCTCAGATTACCTACAAAGATCTCTTGCGCATCTTCTTCACCATCCATGACCCTACCACGCTCAATCGTCAAGGTGCGGATGTAGGCACACAATATCGTTCTGCCATTTTCACCCACAGCGAACAACAATTAAATGATGTAAAAGGAATCATTCAAGAGATCACCCAGGCAAAAATTTGGGAGGATCCCATCGTAACCGAGGTGACTTCATTTGATCAATTCTTCAAGGCAGAGGCATATCATCAAGGCTACTATGCCAATAATTCCTCCCAACCCTATTGTCGAGCAGTGGTTGCGCCAAAGGTCACTAAGTTTAGAAATAAATTTCAGAAATTCTTGAAGAATTAATTTATTTTTGGATTATCGCTTTGCATAAAAGCAAATAGTATTTTTCAATTCCTACATCCTACTCTTTGATTTAGATCGTCTCTAGGTTTAATATCTAAGCTATATTTTTTTTAGAAATTTACCCTTGACATTTAGCTCAATATACATTATCTTAACGTTGAACTAATTTGAGGTATGAGATTTATGGGCACAGCGTATCAAGGTACATCAGAAATTATTCGTGCTTTAGACGTATATATAAAATTTTCGCGTGCGTATGAAACGTTAACCGCACACCTCAAGCAGCACCTTGACACCTACGGCCTAACAGAAAGCCAATTTGGTACCCTTGAAACAATTCACCACCTTGGTCCTATGTGTCAGGCAGAAATTGGTGAAAAGATTTTAAAAACTAGCGGTAATATGACTATGGTTATAGATAATCTTGTAAAACAAAACTTAGTCCGGCGAGAGAGAGATCTAAAAGATCGTCGCCATTACCAAATTCATTTTACAAAACAAGGAAAGGAGATCATAGAAGATATATTCCCAAAACATGCAGAAATTATCAAAGAAGCTTTTAGCATTTTAAGTACAAAAGAACAGGAAGAACTTGGGAAACTTTTAAAAATAATAGGCACCCAAACTTTCGACTAATTTTTTTAAGACAATAGTTTAATATTAAGCTAATCCACATTCGCTTACTAAACAATAAGGATATAATAATGAATACAACAAAATGGACAATTGACCCTGCACACAGCCGCATCACCTTTCAAGTAAAACATTTGATGATCTCAAAGGTTGATGGAGAATTCAGAAATTTCGACGGGAACGTGGATTTTGACCAGAACAATCCAGCATCCACCACAGTGGATATCCGCATTGATGCAAGCAGCATTGATACCCGCAGTGAAGATCGAGACAATCACCTCCGTTCAGCAGAATTTTTTAATACTGAAAAATATCCAGAAATTATATTTAAAAGTACAGAGTTAATTCTGGAAGGGGAAAAATCCGCAAAACTACATGGAAATTTGACAATTGCAGGCCAATCCAAAGCAATCACAATGGGCGTTGACCTTAACGGCATAGCCGAAAGCCCTTGGGGACAAACCGTTGCAGGCTTTAGTGGCTCCATCAAGATTAACCGCGAAGATTGGGGGCTCACCTGGAATCAAGCCTTGGAAACCGGCGGAGTGCTTGTCGGAAAAGAAATAACAATTGGTATTGAGCTAGAACTCATCCAAGAAGCTGAACAAAAATTGGTAACAGCCTAAAAATTGCTACCTTGCTAAATTTGTTACAAAAGCGGATTACATTCAATTCTGTGATCCGCTTTTTATATTAATTTACCCCTTGTCC
>SWCD01023813.1_pt1 | contig 25203 bp, 22 predicted proteins | sample 4693011 | NCBI WGS metagenome assembly SWCD01 (sample SAMN10267278, study PRJNA491770) | bioreactor metagenome | isolation source: DHS bioreactor inoculated with marine | place: Japan: Omine Ridge, Nankai Trough | reverse complement strand
TTTTTTGTCTTATATGAGACATTATTTTTCTCCTTCTGTGTTGCCCGCAAATTTCATCAGCAGCGGTGGCAGGAATGTCAGGTCAATGATAAGTGCCAGGGCGATGACCACGCTGGTCAGCAGCCCCATGCTTGAATTCAGATAAAAATGTGACTGCGCCAGTATCATGAAGCCAGCGATCAGCACCACAGATGTGACCACCAGTGCCAGCCCGACATTGTTAAACGCATAACGCACGGCATCTTCGGCGTTCAGGCCTTTCTCCCGGCGCGCGCGTAGATACTTGCTCAGGAAATGCACGGTGTCATCGACCACGATGCCCAGTGTCATGCCGGTAACGATGGACAGGCCGATACCGACCTGGCCGACGGTGAGGCCCCAGATGCCGAAGGCGGCAAGGGCAGGTGTCAGGTTGGGCAGTAAACTGATGAAGCCGTATTTGAGTGAGCCCAGAAAAAATATCAGCACCGCCGAGATCAGAACCAGCGCCACCGTGGTGCCGGTGAGCATGCTGTTGATGTTGCGTTTGCCGAGATGAGCGAACATCACCGTCGGCCCGCTACTGTATGGTTTGATGTCTGGTGTGTTTTCATGCAGCCACTGCATGGTGGCATCGTCAAACGTGATGACTTCATTCGATGTCAGGGTTTTCAGAGTGACTGCAATCTTGGTCGCTGACTTGTCGACATCAATCTGGTTGTTCAGGTCGAGACCGTAGGGTAGTGACATTTCATATAATAATAAATACTGTGCCGCCAGGTTGCGCTCTTCCGGCAGGTGCTGCCACGCCGGATCATCGCCGTGCATGTTTTTGTTCAGACGTTTGAAGGTATCAGAAATGGTCTGCACGTGGATTACCTGTGGTTGTGAGCGCAGATACTGGGCAAATTTTGCTACCTCGGCGAGGTAATGTGGATCGCTGATACCGCCGGATTCTTCGGTGCCCAGTGCGTAATCGATGTAATACACACCGGTCAGATGCTCGGCGGCGTAATCGGAGTCGCGGCGGAACTCGATGCTCTCATCAAAATAATTCACGAACTGGTCGTTTAGTTCATTCATCGGCACGAAGGCGGCAAGCGCCAGTATGGCCACTGTGTTGCCGATCAAAAGTGGCTTTTGTTTAGCGATGACGAACTCGCCAAATCTGGTCATCATCTGTTTGCCGGCGACTTCTTTTTTGCCGGTTGCCGGTAAGATGCTGACCAGTGCTGGCAGGAAAGTGACAGAGAAGAAGAAAGCCGCAGCGACACCCATCGATGCGATGTTGCCCAGATCATGAAACGGTGGCGCATCACTGAAGTTAAGGCTCAGGAAACCGAGCACGGTGGTCAGTGAAGTGACGAATATCGGACGGAAGTTGATGCGCATGCTCTCGACGATGGCTTTATTTTTGTCCAGCCCGATGGCGAGCTCATGGCGCATGGTGACCAGTAGATGTACCGCGTCTGCGATAGCCATGGTCAATATCATGATCGGCGCAGACATGACTGGCGGCGACAGTAAGATGCCTGACCAGCCGGCGAGTCCCATCGCGGTCATGATTGACATGATGATCATGATGAAGGTTGCGACCGTGCCACTCAGACCGCGCAGCAACACCAGCAGGGTGAGCGCGATGAAACCCAGCGCTAGCGGATACAGGTTCATCACGTCATCTTTGCTGGCTTCGGGGAAGGCGTTGTTCATTACCGCCATGCCGACCAGACGGATTTCCACGTCGGGGTATTTTTCCAGCATCTTCTGTTTTAGCTCACGCGAGAAAGCGACGGTTATTGGCACCTCATCGAGCGCCAGACCGGGTAGCTGAACGGTGACGTTGACGCCGGCAAATTTACTGTCGGGTGATACCAGCCGGTGTACCAGCGTCGGTTCATTGATGGCGATGGACTGGATTTTTAGCAGGTCGCTTTCGGACAGGCTGTCGGGATCAACAACGAGGTCGTCGACGATGAGGTCATCTTCCTCGGCAGCGGTATGCTGATAGTTGGTGATCGAGTCGACGCGTGTAGAAAACGGCGTCTGCCAGGCTTCATGGGTGAGGTCTTTGATGACCGTCAGGGTTTCCCGGGTGAAGACCTTGCCTGACTTTGGCGTGATGACAAATAATACGTTGTCATTCTTGTTAAAGGTCGCCTGCATTTTTTCGAATGCCAGCAACTGGGGATTGTCATCACCGAAGAACATCCGGTAGTCATTACTGAAGCCTAGAAATCGTCCACCTGATGCCGCGGCGAAGGTCAGTGCGAGTGTGACGAGTACAATAAGATATTTCCAGCGTATTATCCAACGCGTATATGACTCGATCATAGTATTATTCCTGGTTGTTTTAGTTTATTTTCGCTAATACAAAAATCATTGCTGTCTTTTATACAGCTTGTTTAAGCAGGTTTATTTCACCGTCAAATAATACCGACGATATTTTTTCAAACAGTTCATCTGTATCGGTTGTTGCGCTTAAAGGTAACCATTGGTAACCATCAAGAAAAATGTTGGCGTTTTTCCACATCATGTCGACCACCGGCTCGAAACCCATGTCCTGCAGCGGGATGTCTGACTGGTCCAGCAGCAATGCACCGTAATGCATGGACCAGCCGCCGAACACGATGGTGTTGACATTGGCCTGATGTTTTTTATCCAGTTCACCACAGTCGATAGCCTCCTGCACGATGTTGCCCGCTATTTTTGTGATTTTTTGTTCCAGTGTTTCCATTTCTTTCAGCTTGTATTCACTGACTTTTTCCCTGACAGCATTGTTTCTCACGGTCTGAATATTTTGTGTGTCCATCTGGTGCAACTGGTGGTAGAGCGAGTAGCCGATGCCGATGGCTGAATACCGTTCTCGTGTCGAGCCCGGGTACTGGTAGGCGCGTTCAAAAACATCAATCAGGTTGTTTATGGTGCGACAGCAGAGGGAGCAGACCAGGTCTTCCTTGCTGGCAAAATGGTTGTAGATGGTGCCTTTTGAATATTCGACGGTTTCGGCGACGCGATCCATGGTCAGGTGGTTGTAGCCGTGTTGATGTAGCAGTGTCTGCGCAGCGGAAAGAATCAGTTCTTCGCGCTCGAGTATCTCGCGTTGTTTGCGTGTCAGGTTAGTAGGCATAACGGGTAATAATATGACGAACCGTCAAAAAATGTCAATACGTTTATTATTTAGACAGTCGTCCAATATTGGCCTGTGTTATTTGATCGCCCCGGAATTTCTGAGAAGGGAACGGATGTTTTCTGCAAGACGTTGATATCCTCGCGCATTAGGATGCACGTTATCAGATTTTAGTGAATTATTGCCGATGATATCGCCCAGGATGTCATTCGCCAGAGGTATCTGGTTTTTTTCGGCCAAAACCTGGTACATCGGCGCTGCAGCTAAAAACAGGCTAAATTCGGGCACTGCGATCAACACCACCCCGGCATTATTTTCTGTGGCCAGTTCGATCATCTGCTGGATGTTGTGACGGGTTTTTTCCAGATCGAGTTTTCTTAATATGTCGTTGGCACCGTGGCAGATAATGATGAGGTCGGGATGGTGTTTTTCGATCAGGCCAGGTAGACGTGTCAGGCCGTTTCTGCTGATTTCCCCGGGTATGCCGGCATTGATTACCTTGCGCTCGATAAGCACTTCGAGCACAGTGGGGTATGCTTTATCGGGACTGGTGCCTGTGCCATACGTTAAACTATCGCCAAATGCGAGTATGGTCGCATCGTTATCGAGCGCCTGCAGTTTCGCTTCATCGCTGCAAGCGGCAAGTGAGCATGCGATAAGTGCAATCAATAAAAATTTTATAAGATGGTTAATCATGTTTTGGCAATCAGTGAACGGGTGGCAGTTTTTTGATGGATAATTATTTAATCGCTAAAGGCTATTCTTTCCAGCGAGTTTATCAGCCATTAAATATTTCAGCGAAAATAAAATCACGACCCGATGATTTTATCGTCGAAGAAAATATCCCGCTTGAGTTCAGCGGTGAAGGTGAACATTGCTGGTTGTACATAAAAAAACGTGGCTGTAACACAGACTGGGTAGCGCAGCAGCTGGCGAAGTTTTGCAAGGTGAAAAAGATGGCCGTCGCCTATGCCGGTCTGAAAGATCGTCACGCGGTGACCTCGCAATGGTTTAGTGTACAGCTGCCTGGCAAACCAACGCCAGACTGGCAGGATTTTGAAACTTTCTTTTCTGCGGGTGCAGGCTCAAATGAAAATATTCAGGTATTACAGCGTTTTCGTCACAATCGAAAATTACAGCGCGGCGCGTTAAAAAGTAATACTTTCAAACTTCTCCTGCGTGGGTTGAGCGATACCAGCGACAAAAGTTTTGATATCTTGATCCAGCGCTGTGAAAAAATTGCAGCTGAGGGCGTGCCGAATTATTTTGGGGAACAACGTTTCGGTCGCGGTCATAATAACCTCGATCAGGCAGAAAAACTTTTCTCAAACCCGCGCTTTAAAATTTCTAAACATAAACGCAGTCTCTATCTTTCCGCGGCGCGTTCATGGCTGTTTAACAACATCCTGTCGCAGCGCATAGAGCAGGGCGTGTGGAATGCGCGCTTGCCGGGTGATGTTTTTATGCTCGATGGTAAATCAGCCTGCTTCAAAGATGAGCCGGCTGAGGCTGCGGCTGATGAGACAATACAACGGCTGGCACGAAATGAGATCCACCCGACGGCGATATTGTGGGGCGAGGGCGAAACCATGACTACCTCGCTGGCGGCTGAACTGGAATCACGGATTATCGACCGGTTTCCGATTTATCGTGATGGCCTGATCGCCGCCAGGTTACAGTCTCAGCACCGCGCGTGCCGGGTCGTTCCAGGCCAGTTGCAGTGCTCTCGGCAGGGGGATGATTTTGCCCTGTCGTTCAGCCTGCCATCGGGTTGTTACGCGACCATGGTGCTTTGTGAAATTTTTTCTGATTTGTCTGAATCTAACAACTCGATTAACGATTAACGTGACAAAATATGCTAATATTAACTTCATAATTTAGTCTTAAAAAATCTATAAAAAACAAACAACTAAAATCAGGTTTGCCCTATGAATCCCAATTATCTCGATTTTGAACAACCCATCGCCGAGCTCGAAGCCAAGATCGAAGAACTGCGTTATGTGGGTGATGACACGGAAATCAATATCGGTGATGAGATCAGTAAACTCGAAGAGAAATCGCGTTCGTTGACCAAGACCATTTTCAACAAGCTGGATGCCTGGCAGACTTCTAAACTGGCGCGCCATCCGATGCGCCCTTATACGTTAGATTACATCGATCGCATCTTTACCGATTTTCAGGAGCTGCACGGTGACCGTGCCTTTTCTGATGACCAGGCACTGGTCGGTGGTCTGGCAAGGCTGGACGGCATGCCGGTGATGGTGCTTGGGCAGCAGAAGGGCCGCGACACCAAAGAGAACATCCGCCGTAACTTCGGCATGCCCAGACCGGAAGGTTACCGCAAGGCGCTGCGTCTGATGAAACTGGCAGAGCGTTTCCGTATCCCGGTCATCACCTTCATCGACACACCGGGTGCATACCCCGGCATCGGTGCCGAAGAGCGCAACCAGTCAGAAGCCATCGCCCGAAATCTGTTCGAGATGGCTGATCTGCAAACACCGATCATCTGCACGGTCATCGGCGAAGGCGGTTCGGGCGGTGCGTTAGCGATCGGCGTTGGTGACCGCGTCATGATGCTGGAATACAGTACCTATTCAGTGATCTCACCAGAAGGCTGCGCCTCTATTTTGTGGAAGAGCGCAGAGAAAGCGTCTATCGCCGCAGAAGCGATGGGTATCACTGCAAAAAAATTAAAAGATGTTGGTCTGATCGACCAGATCATCCGCGAACCATTAGGCAGCGCGCATCGTGATGTCGATGAGACCGCACGAAACATCAAACAGGCATTAATCGATAGCCTGGAAAATTTCGAAAAGTTAGGCCTGGAAAAATTGCTCGAACAACGTTACGAGCGTTTAACTTCTTATGGCGAGTACCTCGAAGAAGAGGCCGGTTAAGCAGCACCGTTTGTATGTGCGTTTAACACGGCGCAAACAGATCTCTGGCCATGTCCTTTCTTAAACGATTTCAAAGCTCTCTGGGATCGTTATATAAACTTCCCGATAACAAAAAATACGTCATCGCATACAGCGGTGGCGTTGACTCACTGGTATTGCTGCACTGTTTTAAACAGATCGATGTCGCCGTGCGTGCGGTACACGTGCACCATGGTTTGCAGACTGTCGCCGACGACTGGGTAGAACATTGCCAGCAGACCTGCGAGCAATTAAACATCCCGCTCGATGTGCTTTACGTCGACGCAAAACAAAAACAGGGAGCAAGCCCGGAAGAGTCAGCACGAAACGCACGTTATCAGGCGCTGCATAATAATTTAACCGAAGGCGAGTGCCTGGTTACCGCGCAACATCTGAATGACCAGGCAGAAACACTGCTGCTACAACTTTTTCGTACCGCCAGCAGCGCAGGTCTGTCAGCGATGCCTGCGTGCAAGCAGTTTGGTAACCATGTTCATATCCGACCTTTATTATCGTTTTCCAGAAAAGAGATCGAAGCTTTTGCAGAACAAAATGGTCTGCACTGGATAGAAGATCCGAGCAACCAGGATGTAAGTTTTGACAGAAACTTTTTAAGAAAAGACATACTGCCGCTGCTGGAAGATCGTTGGTCTGAAGTGATCACGCAATTATCGACGGTTGCCAGCCTGCAATCAAATAACCTGCAGGTGCTGGAAGATATGGCTGCTATCGATCTGGCAGATGCAATACTGACGCAAGATAGCCAATCAGAAAATTATATCTTCGAAGTCGTATCGATGCTTTCGATAAAGCGATTAAAAAAATTATCATCATCACGATTATTAAATTTATTGCGTTACTGGGTAATCGCCACCCTGAAAAAACAACCAACCAGAAACCTGCTCGAGGAAATTGAAAACTCATTAATAAATTCACAGCCCGATGCAAAACCGGACATTGTTTTTTCGAGCTATGCGTTCAGAAAATTTCAGGAAAATTTATACCTGTTGAAGATTGATGGTAAAGAAAATGTTCAGGGAGAGCTGGACTGGAATCCTGCATCATTATTAAAACTGTCAGATTTAAACATTCAACTCAAAACAGTTATGACGCAAGGTGAAGGTTTAAATAGAAAGTTGCTGGATGAATCGTTAACGGTTCGTTTTCGACAAGGCGGTGAGAAATTTCATCCGGCGGGGCGCCGGCATTCACAGAGTCTGAAAAAGTTGTTGCAGGAGGCGGGCGTTCCGCCATGGGAGAGGGAGGTTATTCCGTTGGTGTACTTTGGTGATAGGTTGATTGCTGTCGCCGGGCTTTGGGTTAGCAAGGATTATTCTGTGGGAGAGAGTGGTTGGCTGGTTGATGTTGAACTTTCGTAGGGTGGGCAGGTTCCTGTGCCCACGCGGTTGTCTGTCATCCCGAGAAGATGGAGAGATCCTGTTTCTTTCTCTTTTGTGCTCACGCGGTTTCGTACGTTTTGGTTCTAAGGTATTCACCACTAACACCAAAATAAACCCAAAAAAAAGCCCCGTATTCGGGGCTTTTTTATTACCAAAGTGTAAACCTGATCATTCCCGTGACAAAGCGCCAAGAAGATTAAGCAGGTGAATGAAGATATTAAATATACTCAGATACATGCCAACCGTCGCAAGTATATAGTTCGTCTGCTCACCACGAATAATCGCGCTGGTATCATAAAGAATAAAGCCGCTCATGATAAGGATCACTGCTGATGATATGGCCAGTGACAGTGCAGGCATGTGCAGGAAGATATTAGCGACCATGGCAATGATTGCGATCACCAGGCCAACCATGAGGAAGCCGGCCATGAAGCTGAAGTCTTTCTTGCTGGTTAGCGCGTAACCTGACAAGCCCAGGAAGATCAGGCCTGTGCCGCTAAATGCGGTGGCGACGATCTGCCCACCATTCGCCATCTGCATGTAAGCATTCAGCAATGGTCCGATGCCGAAGCCAAGCAAGCCGGTGATGCCAAAAACAACCCAGATGCCTTTCGATGAGTTGGCCGTGCGTGGTAGTGCAAACCAGATCAGCCCCATTGCGGCCAGCATGGTGAACAGGCCGACGCCTTGAGGTGGCTCGATGGCCATAGAAACAAGCGCCATGAACACGCTGAAAAAGAGCGTTGCAGACAGCAGAGCATAGGTATTCTTTAAAACTTTATTGGTCGCCAGTATCTGTGATTCTGAGCGAGCGGTTGATATAGATTGCATATTGTTACCTTTTTTCAATATTCATTGGTGGTTGAGATGTAAATAAGCTTAGCATTGTTTCGCACAGGCTTCCCATATTATGTATGTTGAGAATGACCATGTTTTAAACATGTGTTACTTTACTGTCCTGTCGGACAGATAACGTGGTGTAAAGTTGCGTTTTAGCTTGTTTCGTTCATCTGCTTAGTTCCAGTATATGGGGCATTTGTTTGTTTTCAATGCTGACATATTGTCAGTTAAAAACCTGACATTTACTGTTAAAAGCCCTGACAGGTGAGCGATAATCTGTCACTATCAGTGATAATCTACGCCTTGTCAGGTGTGTTTTGAGTGTTATTTTAAGTAGTTAAAAAATTTACGATATTATCGACTCTTGGGAGGGTTTGTTATGGCGCATATAGTTATTTTAGGTGCAGGAACAGGTGGCATGCCGGCGGCTTATGAGATGAAAGCGGCTGTTGGTAAGCAACACGAAGTTACAGTTATTAATGAAAAAGAAGATTTTCAGTTTGTTCCGTCGAATCCCTGGGTCGCTGTAGGCTGGCGCGGACGTAAAGATATCTCGGTGTCGCTGGAAAAGTATCTTGGCAAGAAAAAAATTAATTTTATTCAGCAACGCGCCGATAAAATTGATGCTGAAAACAATAAAATCGAATTAGCTAATGGCGAGACGGTTGATTATGACTATCTCGTTATAACCACTGGCCCACGTCTGGCATTTGAAGAAGTGGAAGGCTCTGGCCCGCAGGGATTTACCGAGTCGATCTGTGTTACCAGTCATGCGGAATCTGCCTGGGCTAATTATCAGAAGCTGCTGGAAAAACCCGGCCCTATCGTTATCGGTGCGATGCCATTTGCCAGTTGTTTTGGCCCGGCTTATGAGTTTGCCTTCATCGTTGATGCCGATCTTCGCAAACGTAAAATTCGTGACAAGTTTCCGATGACTTATGTGACTTCAGAGCCCTATATCGGTCACCTTGGTCTGGGTGGTGTTGGTGATTCGAAGTCTATGCTTGAGAGCGAGCTTCGTAATCACCATATCAAATGGGTGACCAATGCTAAAACGACTAAAGTGGAAGATGGCAAACTGTTTGCCGATGAACTGGATGAGAAGGGTGAGCTGGTCAAACAGCATGAGATAGATTTTGATTTCGCCATGATGTTGCCAGCGTTTAAAGGTGTCGATGTTGTTACCGCGGTGCCGGAGTTGTGTAATCCGCGCGGCTTTGTCATCGTCGATGAATTGCATCGTAACCCTACCTATAAAAACATATACTCCGCAGGTGTGTGTATTGCTATTCCGCCCGTCGAGGTGACACCTGTTCCAACAGGTACGCCGAAGACAGGTTACATGATCGAGTCGATGGTTACCTCTATCGTGCATAATATCGCTGATGAGCTGGCGAATAAAACACCGACGACGACGGCGACATGGAATGCGATCTGTCTTGCTGATATGGGTGATACGGGTGCAGCTTTTGTGGCGATTCCTCAGATACCACCAAGAAATGTTGCCTGGTTCAAAAAAGGCAAATGGGTACATCTGGCGAAAATTGCTTTCGAGAAATATTTTATTCGCAAAATGAAAAGAGGTACATCAGAACCATTGTACGAAAAATATATCCTGAAGCTTCTAGGTATCGAAAAGCTTAGCTGATCACAGGTTTTGTCAACAAATAAAGCCCGGAATATTCCGGGCTTTATTTGTTGGAAGTTACTATCTATCAACAGTGGTTTTTTAAACCCTGTTTTTGCCCACGCCCTGTAGATTGTATTGTTTCAGTTTTCTATAGAGCGTGCGTTCACTGATGCACAGTTCTTCTGCGACCCTGGCGCGGTGGCCATCATGCTGATGCAGCAATGACTCTATATGTGTTGCCTCAACATCGGTCAGGGAGCGATTTGTGCTAGGTGCATGGGCTTTCGGGTTACGTGAACTCTTGCGGCGATCGGCCAGTGGGTTGCTGTAAACATTGGCAAAATTGTTGAGCTGCAGCAGGTCAGTGGTGATGAGGCCGCCGGTCGAAGTTGCCACAGCTTTATGCAGGATGTTATAGAGTTCGCGTATGTTGCCAGGGTAGTCGTATAGTTGCAGCATCTCCAGCGCACCATCAGAAATCCGTCCTGCGATGCCGTCATGGCCCTTGGTTTTCTCAAGCATGGCTTTGATCAGTGGCGCGATATCAGCGCGGCGTTCACGCAGTGGCGGGATAGTGATCGAAATACCTGCGATCCGATAATATAGATCTGCTCTGAAAGAGCCCTGCTCAACCATCTTGCGTAAATTGTTGTGCGTGGCACAGATGATACGAACATCAACATGAAGATCCTCACGTCCGCCCAGGCGTCGATAGTATCCGGTTTCCAGGGCGCGTAATAAACGTCCCTGCAATGCCAGTGGTACTTCGCCTATCTCGTCGAGAAACAAGGTACCGTTTTCAGCGGATTCGATCAAACCATGGCGACGGCCGACGCAGCCGGTAAATGCGCCGCGTTCATGACCGAACAATTCGCTTTCGAAAATGCCTTCAGAGATCGAGGCGCAATCGATGGAGATAAACGGATGTGCTTTGCGGCAGGATTTGTTATGGATAAATTTTGCCGCCAGTTCTTTGCCGACGCCGCTTTCACCGTTTAATAAAATAGGCACATCAGAACTGGCTGCGCCTGCCATCTCTTCGACACAGGCGAGGAAGGCGGGCGAGGTGCCGAGCATGCGCTGTTTGTCGCAACTCAATTCATCTGTTTTGGCGATTGGGAAAATAGCTTCACCCAAATATAATTCGCCATCGGTACCATAGATCGGCGAGCCTTTGATGCGGACATGTTCTTCCTCATCCTTGTGGTTAAAATGAATATGCAGTACCTGGTGCGGCGCTTTGGTCTCAAAAACTTTTTTGTGAGGACAGTCTTCACCATTTAGATGGCAGGGCACATCGGAGTGGTGTGAAATCTGGTGGCATTTGTGGCCGATGACTTTTTCGCTGCTGATGCCGTAAGAAGTGCAGTAGGCTTTGTTGGCGGCGACAATATTATAATCTTTATCGATGACGACAAAGCCGTTATCGGTTGCATCGATAATGCTTTGCAGATTTATCGGTGTTCGGTTTGATAGTGGCATAAGCTTCCCTGTGCTGTCATAATGGCATAGTTTTTTTAGAATTATAATCGAATTCTTAAAATAAACCAATAGCTTATGTTGATTTATATCGCAGAAGAGATATGACAGAAAACTGCTCCGTGTCAGTAATACTTTTTGATGGGTAAAACCAGGAAGACCGCTGGCGGGCGGCTGAACTTATTTCATAAAAAACTTCCAGAGGTCATTGAATACTTGATGAAATCACGTAATATACGCGCTTCTCAAATGTTGAGATTCGGAAGGGTGGCTGAGCGGTTGAAAGCACCAGTCTTGAAAACTGGCAAGGGTTTATAGCCCTTCGTGGGTTCAAATCCCACCTCTTCCGCCAGACATAAAAAAACCCCGTCATGTTTATTTTTTGGCGGGGTTTTTTTATGTCTGTTAGATAAAGGCTGGGTGAATGGGGCCACTGGGTTCAACAAATTTGTCAGGAACAAATTTGAACATTTGCGTTTTATGCAAATGGCCCGAAGGGTGGAGGGCAGGGATGCCCGGAATAATCCCACCTCTTCCGCCATAATATTATAAAGGCTCCTTAACCGGAGCCTTTTTTGTTTTATAGCGCTACTGACAGTTTTTTCATGCCGATTTTATGCAGGTGGTTGTGATGTACTCTGTCATTCAAGCGTTGTGAATGGCGGCGATGTTTGCTGAGCCTTACCAGTTTGCAGCCAATATCTGTCAAATCTTCGTATCCGAAAAAACCTGACCGGTGGGCGTCTCTTACCAGTTCGACAGCAACAGAATCTGTCGGATCATTGTGCTCGTAGGGCAGTCTTTTTAACTTTTCTACAGCATCCTGTAACAGCGTTTCATCAATGACGATAGGATCTTTAACATAACTACGAAGGTGCGCTTTTATTCTGAATTTTTCCAGGACGTCACTTTGTTTTTTATATGGGTTAAACATTTCTACCTCCCGTTTGTTGTGTTAATAAAATAATAGCGAGGAGGGGGGCTTGTTAATTGACAAAACGCGCCAACGATTTGACGGTTAAACGCATGAGGTTTTCAATTAGTTCAACCTCTTGAAGTTTTGTTATTTAGCCTCATGTTGTTCGTAATAAACTGATTTAAAAGAGATAAATATGAGCAATTTAAAACATGTTGTTTGCCCTTCATGCGCGGCGATAAATCGTATTCCTGCCGACAAACTTGCTGCTAACCCGGCTTGTGGAAAGTGTCACAAACCTTTGTTTGACGGCCATCCAGTGACATTGCATTCAGGCAATTTTCAAAAACACATCAACCGAAACGACGTGCCTGTGGTGGTTGATTTCTGGGCGCCCTGGTGTGGCCCATGCAAAATGATGGCGCCGGCATTTGAACAGGCGGCAGCAGAACTGTCGCCCGATGTGCGGTTGGCAAAATTGAATACTGAAGATGAGCAATCGATTGGTGCGCAGTTAAATATTCGTAGTATTCCGACTATGGTGGTGTTCAAAAATGGCAAGGAGGTTGCCAGACAGGCCGGTGCCATGAGTGCTGCGGACATAAAAGCCTGGGTTAGAAATTATGTATAAAAATGTTGGTCCTGTGCGATTATGATGAAAATGCCATTGTTTTTAAGTGATTTTATTCCGGAAATTTGATTGTTTTAAATTAGAACGTCTATATCAGTGCTTTTGGAAGTTACTGAATTTTTTGACAAAATCATATTTTTCGTAGAAACTCCGTCAATGTTAAATAAATTGTAACAAAAGCGGGATTTACTCAATGGCAGATTTATTCTCAAATGAATGGGCACAAGCGTTTAAGAATGCGTGGAATGCGGACGAAGAGATAACAGCGTCGCTACAGCGCGTTGGTTTTGATTCTGTGGTCGCTTTTGGTTTACCTGATGACGAAGTCCCCGCATTTATTATGACTATTCAAAATGGTCTGGTGTCGTCTATAAACACAGCAACGGTCGATGAGATCAAGTGGGACATCCGTGCGACAAAAGATAACTGGTTGTCACTCATCGTGAAACCACCCGGTTTGATGAAACTGGGTATTGCCTACACTTCGAGAAAATTACGTTTTACAAAAGGTGATTATGCCACGATGATCAGAGACCCTAGCCTGGCCAGCGCTTTTGTGAAATCATTTGCTTTGATGGGTAAAGTTCTCTGATCACACATGCGGCGGCTAGAAAAAATTGTTTATTGCAGAAGGGGCCGGTTTTGAACTGGCCTTTTTTTATGCGCGTATGTTTTACTCTGAGAGGCTAGCTTGGTGAACAAAAATCCATCGGCGTTGTCGGTACACTGTTGCCGAAAAACTTTAAAAGAAATGAAGATTGATATGTGGGTTATATAGATGACAGAAGTGCGTGATTTGGTTGTTATCGGTGGTGGTGCCGGTGGTCTGGTCGTCGCCAGCGTGGCAGCGCAGTTGGGGCTTGATGTCGTTTTAATCAACAAAGAAGAAGCGATGGGCGGCGATTGCCTGCATTACGGCTGTGTGCCGAGTAAAGCGTTACTGAAAAGTGCTTCTGTCGCCCATGTGATACGACAGGCGAATCGGTGGGGTGTGGGGGCTGCCGAACCTGAGATCGATATGCAGATGGTTAATCAGGCGATTAAAAAAGCCATCGATACTATTCAGGTGCATGACAGCCGCGAACGTTTTGAAGCCCTGGGCTGCGAAGTTATCACCGGTGAGGCACGATTTACAACGCCATCACAGATCGAAGTCGGTGATAAAAAGATTGCCGCCAAACGGTTTGTCGTTGCTACCGGTTCGTATGCATGGATTCCGCCGATCAGAGGCTTGCAACAGGTCAGTTTTTTAACAAACGAAGATATGTTCAGTTTGCCTGCATTGCCGAAGAGCATGATTATCCTGGGTGGCGGCCCGATAGGTGTCGAGATGGCGCAGGCGTATTCCCGGCTGGGAACAAAGGTGACGGTGGTTGAGCTGGCACCGCGTTTATTGTTTCGCATGGACGAGGATGCATCGAAAATCCTTGCCGATGTTTTGACTGCTGAAGGCGTTTCGATCGTTCTGGATAATGAAGTTATTGAAGTGGCAGAGCAGGATAATATCAAGCAGGTCACTTTGAAAGATGGTACCACGCTGCAGGCTGAAGCCCTGCTGGTGGCGATAGGCCGGCGACCGCTTGTCGAACCACTGAAGCTGGAAAAAGCCGGCGTTGATTTTGATGTCAGTGGCATCAGGGTCGACCGGAAAATGCGTACCAGCAATAAAAACATCTACGCCTGTGGTGATGTCACCGGCGAGATGCCGTTGACCCACGTGGCAGAGTTACAGGCAGGCATAATAATCGCCAATATGATCTTCAAAATGCCGAAGAAGATTAATTATGATGTGATACCCGCCGTGGTCTATACCGAACCGGAAGTGGCGCAAGTTGGCATCAGCGTCGAGCAATGCAATAAATTAGCAAATGGTGAGGTATACCAGTTTGAAATCGACCAGCTGGATCGCGCAGTGACGGATAATAACAAAGCCGGAGTTGCGAAGATATTGACTGACAAGGGAAGGGTTGTCGGTGCGCACATCATTGGGCCGCATGCTGGCGAGCTGATCCACGAGCTGGCGCTGGCCGTGCAGGAGAAGATGAAAGTCTCGAAATTAACATCGCTGGTGCATGCTTATCCCAGCTATTCACAGCTTAACAAACGACTCGCCGGGCAGTATTATAAAGACCGGCTCTTTAGCCCTTTCACAAAAAGGATGGTCGCCCTGCTCAATCGGCTATTTTAGCGAGTAGATAGTGACCGTTAATGATGGCGGTACATCTTAAATCACCAGAACCAGGACTATGAAAGACACATTCGATTTATTAGTAGAGACAGATTTCCCGCGAATAAAACGTGCGCAACTGGAAACCCTGCAGGTCAACCTCGGGTATTTATGTAATCAGCAGTGTCTGCATTGCCACGTCGACGCCAGTCCGCGCCGCAAAGAGATCATGTCGGCAGAAACCATCGCTGACGTTCTGAATTTTCTGCAGAATAAAGCGATAAAAACGCTGGACTTAACCGGTGGTGCGCCAGAGATGAACCCGGGGTTTGTTTCACTGGTCGAGCAGGCAACGGCCATGGGTGTACATGTTATCGATCGCTGCAATCTGACCGTGCTGTTAGAAAAAGGCTATGAGGAAACAGCGGCTTTTCTGGCGAAAAACGCGGTAGAGGTCGTTGCCTCGATGCCATGCTATCTACAGGAAAATGTCGATGCACAGCGTGGCAAAGGCGTGTTCGATCATAGTATCGAAGGCCTGAAATTATTGAATAAAAACGGTTATGGCATCGATGAGAAGTTACAGCTCAACCTGGTCTATAACCCGCAGGGCATCAACTTGCCGCCGTCGCAGGACGTGCTGGAGCCTGCCTATAAAAAAGAACTGAAACAGCGCTTCGATATCTCCTTTAATAATCTGTACACGATCACCAATATGCCGATAAAACGTTTCGGCAGCACCCTGTTATCCAAAGGCCTGTTTGATGAATACATGCAGCTGCTGAAATCGTCGTACAGTAAAGATAATCTCTCCGGCCTCATGTGCCGTACCACCTTGAGCGTTGACTGGTCAGGATATGCTTATGACTGTGATTTTAATCAGATGCTGGGATTGCCCGTGGGCCTGGCGGTTGCTGAACCGTCTGCCTGTACCGCGGATAAGCCTGCAGGCAGGATGCACATTAACGACCTCTTGCAGGATGATCTAAACGGCAGCGATATCGCCATCATGGATCACTGTTACGGTTGCACGGCCGGCCAGGGAAGCAGTTGCGGTGGTGCGCTGATCTAGTCGTCTGTGAAACTCTCCATCATTATCCCGGTGCTGAATGAAGAGATGAATCTGTCTCGCATGCGCAGGCACCTGCAATCTGTTTGTCAGCCGGAACATGAGATCATCATCGTCGATGGCGGTAGTATTGATAACACCCTGACAATCGCTCATGAGCTCACTGACAGGGTTATCGTGTCGCAGCCTGGTCGAGCGTTGCAGATGAACAGCGGCGCTTCGGCCGCTTCTGGTGACGTTTTATTGTTTTTGCATGCCGATACATTCTTGCCCGCTAACACGGCCCAGATCATTCGCGATCTGTCGCACAGAAAAAACTACTGGGGACGTTTTGATGTTCGTCTGTCGAGCAGTCGATTTGTTTTTCGTCTGATCGAAGGCCTGATGAATTTCCGCTCCTGCCTGACGTCGATCGCCACCGGCGACCAGGCGATTTTTATCGAACGGGGCATGTTCGATCGTGTCGGCGGATTCCCTGAGATCGCACTGATGGAAGATGTCGAGATCAGCCGGCGGCTCAAAAAAATTTCAAAGCCTGTTTGCATCAAACAAAAAGTGATCACTTCAAGCCGGCGCTGGGAAAGCAAAGGCGTGGTGGTAACAGTTTTGTTGATGTGGAAACTTCGCCTGTATTATTTCTTCGGTGCCTCACCAGAAAAGTTGAAGCAGCTGTACTGACATGTCTTATGACGATAGCGTTATCCTGGTGTATGCAAAAGCGCCGGTTGCAGGAAAAGTTAATACCCGACTGATCGCAGATATCGGTGTTCATGCCGCTACAAAATTACAACATGATTTAATTCATCAGCGTCTCTCGATGCTAGCCAAAGCAGATTTATGTGATGTGCGTCTGATGTGTGCGTCTGATCAACAGGATGAAAATTTTTTATCGTGCAAAAAAAAGTACCCGGTTACCTTGTTTGATCAGGTCGGTGATGATTTGGGTATGCGCATGTTTAACGGTGTCGCCAGGGCCTTGCAACAATATAAATATTGCATCGTTATCGGCACCGATGCGCCTGCGCTGGATGCGCAAAAAATAAAACAGGCGATCGAGTTCCTGCGCAACGGAACAGAGGTTGTTTTTGTTCCCGCCGAAGATGGCGGTTATGTTTTGATCGCGATGCGACAGGCTTATAAATTTTTATTTGAAAATATCAGCTGGGGCAGTGCACAGGTGATGCAGCAATCTATCGACGCGCTGGATGAAAATAATGTTTCATTTGAAACACTGGCTTCCTGCTGGGATGTGGATCGGTTAGAAGATTATCAGCGTTACCTGAAATTTATAAATACCTAGGCACTTTTTTACTCTCGCAGAGGCGCAGGGTACGCAGAGAAACCATTATTTTTCCTGGCGTGCTCTGCGCCTCTGCGAGAAAAACATTAAAGGTGTTATTTTCCCCTCGGACGGTAGTGCGATGGTTACTTAAAAATAACTGGCGTTGATCCACATATGAGTGGCGATGCTTGCAGCGTAACCAACGGCGATCGCCGGGCTCCACTTGAGGTGACCGAAGAAGGTATACTTGCCACGTGCCTGCCCCATCAGCGCAACACCAGCGGCAGAACCGATAGACAACAATGAACCGCCGACGCCGGCAGTCAATGTCACCAGCAGCCATTGTCCGGTTGGCATATCCGGGTTCATGGTCAACACGGCGAACATCACCGGGATGTTGTCGACGATCGCCGACAGCAGGCCGACGATGATATTAGCATTGGTCGCGCCCCAGGCGGTGTACATGCCTTCAGAGATCAGCGCCAGGTAACCGATGAAACCCAGACCGCCGACACACAGTACCACGCCATAGAAGAAAAACAGGGTGTCCCACTCGGCTCTGGCGACACGGGCGAAGATATCGAAAGGCACCATGCTGCCATACTCGCCAGGATTCTTATCGTTATCTGATATTTGTGGCAGGTATTTATTGTGGGTTTTCTTCAGATAGAAGCCCATGAATTTCAGATAACCAAGGCCAGTCATCATGCCGATTACAGGTGGCAGGCCGAGGAAATTATGGAAACTGACAGCTGTCGCAATCGTTAGCAGGAACAGAGCGATGATACGCTTTGCGCCGCGTAGCGTAGCCACTTCTTCATCAGATGCCTGTGGTTTTTCATCAGGGACGGCAAAGTGCATGATGGCGGCTGGCACCACGAAATTGACCACCGAAGGAATGAACAATGCGAAGAAGGTCCAGAAATCGACCATGTTTTTCTGCCAGACCATCAAGGTGGTGATATCGCCAAAGGGCGAAAATGCACCGCCGGCGTTTGCCGCAACCACGATGTTGATGCAGGCCAGGGTGATAAATTTTGTGTTGTCGCCACCGACCGCGAGCACCACGGCGCACATCAGCAGTGCGGTGGTCAGGTTATCAGCGACCGGCGAGATGAAGAATGCCAGGATACCGGTCAACCAGAACAGCTGGCGAAAACCAAACCCCTTGTTGATCAACCACGAGCGCAGTGCATCGAATACACGGCGTTCTTCCATGGCGTTGACGTAGGTCATGGCGACCAGCAGGAACAGCATCAGCTCGGTGTATTCGAGGAAGTTTTCGCGTACCGCGTGTTCGGCCAGTTCGGGCATGCCATGCTGCATGTAGTAGAAACCGATCATTCCCCAGATGAGGCCGGCGGCGATGATGACCGGTTTAGATTTACGCAGATGAATAAATTCTTCGGCCATGACCAGCAGATAGGCGAAGACAAAAAACGCGATCGCGGTGAAGCCAATCGCGCTATCGGTCAAGTCGATGCGTTCATGGCCCGTCTGTGTATTTGCCAGGGCAAGCGCAGGTGTGAGCAGAGTGAGAATAAAAATACTGAGGGTTTTTAAGTTAATCATCGTGTTTACGTTCGTGTTCCAGTGTTGAATTTATTTGTTCCAGGCAAAACCTGTCGGCTTGTGCTCACAGTAGCTAGAGCTCTGTCTGATGCGGCGTTAGCTCGATGAGGTACGAGTTTGATGAAACAAAGGCCACACAAAAATGCGAAAATGCTGTTGCTGAATTCAGGCTAGCGGATAGTACGTTATTCGAGCTGGGTTGTCGAGTTGAGATGAGCTAAATAACTAATGTATAAGGTGTTTTTTAGCGGCGCGCAATGCCGACTGATTTTACAGATAGTTTAAAAGTTGCGAGGGGCTCTGGATGCTGTGGTCGGCCTGCCAGTCTGCGGTGTTTTCTCCGTCACCGATGTAGCCATATTCTGCGATGATGGTTTTCATGCCGGCGTTCTGTCCGGCTTCGATATCGCGGCGTGCATCACCGACATAAACACATTGCTCCGGTTTGGCGTTGGTCAGTTTACAGGCGTAAAACATGGGTTCGGGATGCGGCTTACGGTTTTTCGTGGAATCGGAGCTGACGATGCAGGCGGCGCGTCGATGCAGGCCCAGTGACTCCATCAACGGCTCGGTCAGCCAGCCGGGTTTGTTGGTGACCACGCCCCAGCGGATATCGTTTTTTTCCAGTTCCTGCAGCAGTTCATCCATCTCATCGAACAGCCGCGAGTGTACCGCGAGGTGCTGCTGGTAGATTTCCAGGTAGCGGGTTTTTAATCGTTCCAGCGTCTGCGTGTCCAGTTTTTCGCCGAATGCCAGCGTGACCAGCGCGACGCTGCCGTTGGAGACGACCGGGCGCACTTCGTCGTACGGCAGGCGGACATGCTGTTCCTCATCGCAGAGGATTTCCAGTGCTGCTGCCATGTCCGGCGCGGTGTCGATCAGGGTGCCGTCGAGGTCGAACAGCACGGTGCTGATTTTGTGTGTCTGTCTGGTTGGTGTCACGTTGGAATATTGTTTATGTTTTTGCCGGGCGCTGATAATGTACCATGTAGTTAACATCAACGTCCTGTGACTGGCTGAAAAGGCCGGTGAGCGGATTGTAGGTGACGCCTTTTAAATTGCGCAACTCGAGGCCGGCGTCTCGCGCCCAGCTGTCGAGCTCGGAAGGTTTGATGAAACGGCTGTAGTCATGAGTGCCGCGAGGTAACATCTTCATCATATATTCTGCGCCGACGATGGCGAACAGATAGGCTTTGGGGTTGCGGTTGATGGTCGAGAAATAAACCGAACCGCCGGGTTTGACCAGCTGGTAACAGGCATTGATGACCGAGGCCGGGTCGGGCACATGTTCCAGCATTTCCATGCAGGTGACCACGTCGAATTTTCCGGCATTTTTTCCGGCAAACTCTTCGGCGGTAATCTGCTGGTAATCGATCTCCAGTTCGCTTTCCAGGGCGTGCAACCGGGCGACAGAGAGTGGCGCTTTACCCATGTCCAGGCCGGTGACGTTGGCGCCGCATTTTGCCATGCTCTCACTGAGGATGCCGCCGCCGCAGCCGATGTCGCACACGGTTTCGCTTTCCAGCGGCGAGCCGCTGTTGATGAAGTTCAGCCGTAACGGGTTCATTTCATGCAGCGGTTTGAACTCGCCCTGTTCGTCCCACCAGCGTGAGGCAAGGTCTTCAAATTTTTTGATTTCTGAGGGGTCAAAATTGGCTGTCTGGCTCATAAGCTTGTTCTGGTTTTAAGTGATTTTTTACTTTAAATATATTATCTAATTTATTGAATTTAATAATTATTTATTATTTATTGATCAAGGATCCAATCCTGGTGGCTTCCTGTTTTAACCGAACTTCATCGATCGTGTTAAGCACGCGATCGGTCAGCCGTTGTTTGCCGGCTATCCAGACATCGGTGACGTGTTCGCGTGAACTGCAATACACCAGGTGCGAGACCGGATCGTAGACCGGCACAGTCTCTATTGTATCGAAATTTACCGCCACGATATCAGCAAATTTTCCGGCTTCGAGTGAGCCGGTGATATTATCGATACCAAGCGCACGTGCGCCGTTGATGGTCGCCATCTGCAATACCTGTTCGGCGGAGACAGCGGTCGCGTCCATGGTGCTGATCTTGGCCAGCAGGGCGGCGCTGCGCATCTCGCCGAACATGTCCAGATCATTGTTGCTGGAACTGCTGTCAGTACCCAGCGCGACGTTCACGCCGGCGTCCAGCAACTGCTTCACCGGGCAGATGCCGCTGGCCAGTTTCATGTTGGATTCGGGGCAGTGGATGACGTGGCTGCCGGCCGAGGCGAGCAGTGGAATCTCGTCTTCATTCAGCTGGGTCATGTGTACCGCCTGCAGGGACGGTGTCAACAGACCGAGTTCATATAATCGTGTCAGCGGACGCACGCCGGTGTTGCTTTTTGCCTGGCTGACTTCGAACGCGGTCTCGTGGATGTGCATGTGGATGTTCAGTTCGAGTTCATCCGACAGCGTGCGGATCTGTTTCAACGGTTCATCGGAAACGGTGTAGGGCGCGTGCGGCGCAAACGCGGTTTTGATCAGCTCGTGGCCTTTGTAGTGGTCGAAAACGGCCAGGCCTTTGTCGATGTATTCTTCGCTGTTGTTGGCCCACACGGTGGGAAAATCGATCAGGATCAGGCCGACGCTGGCACGCATGCCGATGTCGGCCGCCACCCGTGCGGTGATATCCGGGAAAAAATACATGTCATTAAAACAGGTGGTGCCACTGCGGATCATCTCGGCGATGGCCAGTTCGGTGCCGGTGTGTACGAAGGCTTCGTTGACGTGTTTTGCTTCGGCTGGCCAGATGTGATTCTCCAGCCAGTCCATCAGGCTGAGGTCATCGGCCAGTCCGCGAAACAGATTCATCGCGGCGTGGGTGTGGCTGTTGATGAGGCCGGGCATCAGTACATGTTGCGGATAGTGTCGCGTGACTGCGGCGTCGTATTTTTTTGTCGCCTGATCGCTGGGCAGCACTTCGAGTATTTTATCGTCGTGGATTGCGATGCAATGCTGCTCCAGATAACGGTTTTTGTTATCGACCGGGATAACCCAGCGAGCATGCAGTAGCGTGTCGATGTTTTTCATGTCGCGACCATACCTGTTGCACAGGATGAGTGCAACTTCTGCGATATTTGGCGCCGGCTTTGCCTGTAAACGGGTGGTGCTGATGTGAAACACCCCAATAACTTTAATAAAATTTAAAGATTGACTAGTCACCCTGCAAACTTAATGTTATAAATCCCTTCAGTTAAAAGTTAGCCTACACGTTAGACTTAAAATAAATATTAAACTCAAAGCTTTAGAAGGAGCATAAAGATGAATTTACAACGTCTGAAAACAAATCCGTTACTACCATTATTTGGTTTATTGTTTTTACTGGCAGGATGCAACCCAACCGTTACCCGCGTGAACTCCGATACAGTAACTGACTTAAGCGGCAACTGGAACGATACTGATTCACGCCTGGTCGCTGAAGAAATGATCCAGGATGTGCTCTCGCGCGGCTGGCTTACCAAATTCAATCGCAGCAAGGGTAAAGCACCGACGGTAATCGTTGGTACGGTGCGAAATCTTAGCCACGAGCACATCAACACACGTACTTTCGTCGCTGACATGGAACGTGAACTGATCAATTCGGGTGAAGTCGAGTTTGTCGCTTCTGCGCAGGACCGTAAAGAAGTTCGCGGCGAAGTGAAAGATCAGGATCTGAATGCGTCTGAAGCAACACGTAAGGCCATGGGTAACGAGGTCGGTGCTGATTTCATGTTGCAGGGCTCGATCAATACCATCGTTGATGCCGTCAGTGGTGAGCAGGCGCGTTTTTATCAGATCGATCTGACACTGATCGAACTGGGCACCAACCGTAAAGTCTGGGTTGGCCAGAAGAAAATCAAGAAGACAGTCGAAAAGGGCGGTTTCCGCCTGTAGTGTTGCGTCTCGAGTAGGCTACAACATTAGAGGGATCATTCAGCAGGGATGCTTTATAAACATGGAGGTTAATTTTTATGGCTGTTATTCATGATGATTGTTTTATGCTAGATAATTTTATGCTGGATAAACGGACGTTTTTTTTCGGTGAGGGCACAGCGGATGGCCGGATTGCCAATATCGGCCATTTGAATTCATGCCTGAAACTTTCTTTCATCCTTGGCCTGGGTTTTCTGCTCCAGGCGTGTGCCAGTTATGGCAGTCATGCCACCAGTATGCGAGATGGCATGTTAACCGGTCATCCTGAACTGTCGCTCGCCATCGCCGAAAAAGAAGACCTCGAAGAGAAGGATGTCGTCGCTTCTCTTGATAAGGGCATGTTGCGCCGCATCAATGCAGATTATCCTGGCAGTAACCAGATCTTTGAAGTTGCCAAACAGGAGATCGAAAAACTTTACGGTTTTAGTGTGACTGAAAATCTCGCCTCGGTGACCATTAACGAAACCTTGCGCGGTTATGAAGGTGATCGTTACGAGCAGCTGTTATTGCACGCATACATGGCGATGAACTACATACAGCTGGGGCAGGTCGACGGCGCACGCGTCGAGATGCTGCAGGCCAATGTCAAGATGATGGAATGGGGCGATGAGCCGGAAGAAGATGCCTTTCTTCGTTACCTGGAGGGTATCATCTATGAAAGCCTTGGCGAACAGGATTCGGCGCTCATCTCGTATCGCAAAGCCTATACCGTTTATAAAGAAAAGGGCGGCGCGCAATATCCGGTCGCACCTGATCTCATAAAAAAAGATCTGTTACGCTTGCTGGCATGGCAGGGTTTGTGGAGCGAATATAAATCCTATAAAAAAGAATTTGGCATGGCGGGTTACAAAGCGCCGAAAGCCAGTAAAAAATTCGGTGATCTGGTGGTTATTCTAAACAATGGACTGGCGCCGATCCGCAGTGAAAAAGCGATACACATTTTTTCTTCGGAAGTGCAGCAGAATTTGCGTATTGCGTTTCCTGTTTATGATCATCCCAGGCAACGTTTATATACGCCGCGTGTCAGTATAAATAACAGACAGAAAACGCTGGAGACGGTCGAAGATATCGACGCACTGGCGCGTTATTCGCTTGAGCAGGCCATGCCGGGCATCATGGCGAGAGCGACTGCACGTGCGGTGATCAAATATAATGCCCAGCATAGCGCTCAGGAAAACGGTTCACTTGCCGGTCTGTTGATGACTGTTACAAACATCGTGACTGAAAGGGCGGATACCCGGAGTTGGACCACGTTGCCACAGGAGATACAGTTGCAAAGAGTATCCCTGCCTGTAGGAGAGCACCTGTTACAGATCGAGCTGCTGAATGCCGCAGGCAATGTTGTTGATGTGATCGAAGAAACGGTCGTCATAAAACCGGAGCAATCCAGTTTTGTCATCAAACACTGGAATACGCCCGTGCCGAAAAAAAGTGCAGAGAAGCGTGGCCTTAAAACCGAAAAACAAGTAGTGAAACTATGAGATTAATTTTCAGGCTTAAAATTTTAATATTCAGTTTTCTGGTAACTGCGTGTATGCAGTCAGTGGCCGTCATGCACTCAAATGATGGAGTGAGCACTGGTGATGCACCTAAATGGATCCGTGGTGAGCCGGATATGTATCCGAACTTTAAGTATCTGTCCGCGACAGGCTCGGCATCAAAAGCTGAACAGGCGAAGGCGCGTGCTTTATCGAATCTGGCGAAAATTTTCGAGGTGCAGATAAGGGAAGTTTCGACCACGTCGCAGGACACGAAATCCAGCAGAAAAGATGGCGTCGAAACAGTCGAGTCCAGCGCACGCATCGCCAGCACGGTAAACCTGAAAACCGACAAGATGGTACAGGGCGCACGCATTGCCGAACAATGGCAGAATAGCGCCGACCTGACTTACCACGCGCTGGCGATTTTAGATCGTACCCAGGCAGGCAACAACATCCGCAGCGAGATGAACCGTCTGGATGAAGAGACGCAATATGCGCTGAACCAGCAGAAAAAACGCAGTGATGCCTTGCTGAAAATTTCTGATCTGCATAAAGCGAACAGCCTGCAACAGGACAGACAGACCTTGCAGAAAACGCTCAAGATAATCGATGTTAAAGGCAGAGGCGTGCCAGCGTTATGGAACCAGGCTGAACTCAATGAGCAGTTACAACAGGCATTGAGAGCGCTGCCATTACGGACGGTTGTCAAGGTGGATGATATCGGTGGTCTGAGTAATGTCCTGCAGGGCGCGGCTTCGAAGGCCGGTTTTAATGTCG